>Ga0209526_10001198_pt1 | contig 17221 bp, 12 predicted proteins | sample JacPinW_OM2H0_M1_FD_188566 | JGI IMG/M metagenome (GOLD analysis project Ga0209526, IMG submission 188566) | Forest soil microbial communities from Algoma, Ontario, Canada - Jack Pine, Ontario site 1_JW_OM2H0_M1 (SPAdes) (version 2) | ecosystem: Environmental > Terrestrial > Soil > Boreal... | reverse complement strand
GTGAACGTGATTATGGAAGGCATTAACGCGAACCTGGAGAAGCGCGAGGTAAGCATTGCGCGGCACAGAGCGAATCCGGAGCTGGTCATTCGCGAGTCGACTCGCGCGGCGGCGCTTTCGGGTGCTGATGACTAAATAACTGTAAACGCCGGGTATGCGAATTGTGGTGCGAGATAGACAAAAAAGGCGCGAGCAAAAAACTCACGCCTTTTTTATTGGTGGATTACCGGATTATTCCTTCGGTAGAAAAACTCCGGATGGGGCCAAAAACTCCACTCCCGGAATTTCGGTGGTTACCCGAATACGTTCGAATCGTCCTTTTTTCCCTCCACTACCTTCAAAAGTGAGCAGGTACTGATTGTTAAGATGGTTGGAAATCTCGTCGAAATAATTTTTAAGAGTGACCGGAGGCCCGAAGCCCAGGAAATAGGCCTCCCCACCAGTTTCCTCCGATACCTCGCTTAATTCTGATTGAGCGTTATTCACCCGGAAAAATCCGCGCCCGACGTGTCCGGCGTCGGGAGCATATATGCTCCAGATATTAATATTGGCTTTCTGCGCGTTTTCGATGGTGGGATCCACGTCCGGACTAATCGGACCGAAATTCCCGCGGAAGTAATCGATGCCCGACGAAATCAGCATGATAGAGCGCCGTTCACCTGCGCCCGGCAAGCGCTTGATGAGATCCTCCAACTCCAAATAAGGACTGGAAAAGGCGCCAAATCCACCATAGGGAATACGCAAAGCTTTAGCCGCAACGGCGTGGTCCTTGGTGAAATCCTGAGCCACCATGGCGGCTCCGTTGCGCCCGTAAAACACGCCGATGTAAGTGGTTGGCGGTTGAGCCATCATGAATGCTTTCAGGTCGTTCCATTGTGAGGCGATGTTCTGATCCAGCGAATCGTCGATCAGCACGGCGAGAAAAAGACTTTCTCCCTTTCGCCAGTCGGCGACCTGCAGGCGTTCCTTGCCTTTGTATACCTCGACGTCTCCCTTCTTAATCGGCGGGGGCTGGGTATTTTTCTTGCCTACCGCAGTAACTGTGGTGGTAACCGGTTCGGCAGCGCGAATGGTCGTAGCCGTGAAGCTCGCGACGGCCATTGCCGCAGCCAGCAAAATAGTAGTTCCCTGCTTGTGCATCGTTTTCATTTTCTCGCTCTCTTCTTCCGTCTATCGTATTAGATGCACAAAGTGAGCGATTTGACATCTGCCGTCCTTCCCGTGAAAGAGGCCGCTTGAACTTGTAGATTTTCCTACATAAATAGCCTCGGTATCAGAGGCTTACGGGTTGGCATCTAGCCGGAATTGTGCTCAAATGCCCCCGCCTCAACGCCTGCCTCCGGAGCCGTTCACTTGAAAAATTATATTGGCGCGATTGATCAGGGCACTAGCAGCACGCGCTTCATGGTGTTCGACAAGAGCGCCCGGGTGGTCGCATTGGCGCAGAAAGAGCACGAACAGATTTTCCCGCGGCCAGGCTGGGTAGAGCATGATGCGTTGGAGATACTGCGACGCACGCGGGAAGTGATCGCGGAAGGGCTGGCACAGCGCGGCTTGCAGGCTGCGGACCTGGCGGCCATCGGCATAACCAATCAACGCGAGACCACGGTGGTGTGGGACCGCAAAACGGGCGAGCCTATTGCCAATGCGATCGTATGGCAGGACACCCGCGTGTCAGAAGATGTGGCGCGATTCGCCGCGGAGGGTGGGCAGGATCGTTTTCGCGCGCGAACGGGTTTGCCACTAAGCACATACTTCAGCGCGCTGAAGATCAGGTGGCTGCTGGCAAGTGTGCCCGGTGCACGCGATAAAGCTGCTGCCGGCGAATTGCTCTTCGGCAATATAGACACGTTTTTGGTCTGGAATCTTACGGGCGGCGCTGCAGGCGGAGTGCACGTCACGGATGTAACTAACGCAAGCCGCACGCAACTTTTCAATTTGCAATTACTGGATTGGGATCCCGAGTTGCTTACTGCGTTTGATATTCCTCGCGCCATGCTGCCGCGAGTTTGTTCCAGCAGCGAAATTTACGGAGAGGCTGCAATCAGCGAAATCAAAGGCGTGCCGATCGCCGGGATTCTTGGCGATCAGCAAGCCGCGTTGGTCGGACAAGCTTGTTTCCAACCCGGCGAAGCGAAAAATACTTACGGCACTGGTTGCTTCCTTTTAATGAATACCGGGGAACGAATGGTGCCTAGCAAATGCGGCCTGCTCACCACGGTAGCCTATAAATTTGGCCAGCACCCGGCGCATTATGCGCTGGAAGGCAGCGTGGCTATCGCGGGCGCGCTGGTGCAATGGCTGCGCGACAATCTGGGTTTAATCCAGCGCAGCGAAGATGTGGAAACACTGGCGCGCACCGTGAACGATAATGGCGGCGTTTATTTTGTGCCCGCCTTTTCGGGATTGTACGCGCCGCACTGGAGAGAGAATGCACGCGGCGTCATTGCTGGGCTTACGCGTTACGCCAACAAAGGGCACCTCGCGCGTGCCGTACTGGAAGCCACCGCGTATCAAACGCGTGAAGTAGTGGAAGCAATGGAAGAGGATGCCGGGATTTCGCTCGCCAACCTGCGGGTGGATGGAGGCATGGTCGTCGATGAAGTGTTGATGCAATTCCAGGCTGATATTTTGCGCCGCGAGGTTTTGCGCCCGGTGATTCAAGAGACGACTGCGCTGGGCGCCGCTTATGCCGCAGGATTAGCGATAAACTTTTTTCCCGGACTTGAAGAGTTGCGCGCCAACTGGGCGGTGTCGCGTTCATGGAAACCGAAACTAGACGAAGCGAGTCGCGAACAGCTTTACCGGCAATGGAAAAAGGCCGTGGTTCGCTCATTGGACTGGGCCGATTCGTAGATTTAAAAGGGACAAGGAGATTCGATGACCATGCCATCGCCACTGCTCGGCGAATTTCTTGGCACAATGATCATGATTTTGCTGGGCGATGGTGTGGTTGCCGCAGTGCTTCTGAAGCGTTCGAAAGCGGAGGGCAGCGGTTGGATGGTCATCACCGCGGGTTGGGCCTTTGCGGTAATGGCCGGAGTATTCGTGGCTCTTGCTTGCGGCGGCGAAGCAAATTTGAATCCCGCGGTGACGTTGGGCCTTGCGGTACGCACAGGAATCTATAGCAAGTTCCTGCCGTTTTTTGTGGTGCAACTTCTGGGCGGAATCGCGGGTGCTGTGCTGGTCTGGCTGCAATATCTGCCGCACTGGCGCGAGACGCCGGATGCTTCGCCGAAACTGGCATGCTTTTGCACTTCTCCGGCGATCCGAAGTTTTTGGCCAAACCTACTGAGCGAAATCATTGCCACATTTGCCTTGATTTTTGTTATCGGCGCGATTTATTCGAAGTTTGTGTTTGCCAAAGGTCCAGCGCCCGGATTTTTCGCGGTCTATGTGGTTTCCAGCCTGGTCTGGGGAGTGGGGCTTTCGCTGGGAGGCTCCACAGGCTATGCCATCAATCCTGCGCGGGATTTGGGGCCGCGCATCGCGCATGCGATTTTGCCGATCCCCGGCAAAGGCGGGTCCGATTGGAGCTATGCTGCGGTGCCCATCGTTGGGCCACTAGTGGGTGGAGCGTTGGCGGGACTGTCGCTGCGCCTTCTCAATATTTGAAATATCATTTGAAGTTGTGAAATGAATCCTGCCCGCTCCATCTTGCTGGCTGCAGCGCAAAATACCTGGCTGCGGGACCACGCTTCCAAGCACAGATTTGTACGCCGTACTGTTTCACGATTCATGCCTGGAGAAGAACTGAGCGACGCGGTGGCTGCTGCGCAACGTTTGCAGGCAAAAAATATTGGATCGATTTTCACGCGTCTGGGAGAGAACATAACGGACGAAGCTGAAGCGCGGAGCATCGCCGGCCATTACCTGGAAGTTTTGCGTAGCGTGCAGGAACGGCGGTTGGATGCAGAAATATCAATAAAGCCCACGCAGCTGGGACTTGATCTGTCTGCTGAGCTTTGCTACGACAATTTAAAAACTATCATTGAGCAGGAAGATCCACGGCGCGTGGTTTGGATCGACATGGAAGCCAGCAATTACGTGGATGCCACGTTACAGCTTTACCGGCGCGTGCTGCGAGAGTTTCCCAACGTCGGCGTGTGCCTGCAAGGTTACTTACGTCGTACTAAAGATGATTTGGCGAGCCTGCTGCCCTTGCGACCATCCATTCGCCTGGTAAAAGGAGCGTACAGCGAGCCGCCTGAGATTGTCTTCCCGGAAAAATCGCGCGTGGATGAAAACTATTTCCTGCTCGCCAAAGAAATGCTGCTTGCAAAAAAGGCCGAGCCGAAAATCCGCGCGGCTTTTGGAACGCACGACGTGGTACTGTTGCGGCGCATTTCAGAGTTTGCTGCAGCCAGCGGGCTTCCGAAGACCAGCATGGAAGTGCAGATGCTTTATGGCATCAAGAGCGGTGAGCAGGAACGTCTGGCGCGTGAGGGATATAGTTCAAAAGTGCTGGTAGCCTATGGCAGCCATTGGTATGCGTGGTTCATCAGGCGATTGGCCGAACGGCCCGCGAATTTGTGGTTTGTGGCGCGAAATCTTTTTTCTTTCCGCTGAAAATTTATATACCGCCAGTTGTTGAATCTTTGCAACGGCAGTTCGCAGATAAATATGGCTACCAGCAAGTCTAAAGCGCCGGGTGAGGTCATGCCGTCAGTCCCGGCAGCGGCGGTGATGAGTTTTATCAAAGACACGCGAGGGCTGCTGAACTGGACGACCCGAGACTTGGCTGAAACGCTCGACATTCCGGTAAGCGAAGCCGCCAAAGTAATCCCTATTATGGAAATGCAAGGGTACGTCAAAGGTGCGCAAGGTACGCGTGAATGGTTCACTACTCCAGCGGGGCAAACCGTTTCAGGCTCGAAGCAGCCGCACTATACGCGCGAGCGCGTGGAAGCGGCACTAGCTGCTTTGAAGGAACGTATTGCGGCGGCTCGTAAGGATTTTAGGTCGCCATTCAAAATTTCCGCAGCAGTGGCGTTTGGCGATTTTCTCAGTGACCGGCCGCGCGTGCAGGCGCCCGACGTCGGGATCGAACTTGTAAAGCGCAAGTCTGACGCAGGCGCAAAGACTTCAGCGACTGAGGCCAAAGCGCGGCTGGCATTCCTGAAACAATTGCGCGGCAAAAATGCTCCGCTCATTATTCAGCCCTACCAGGAGTGGATGAGCAAGCGCTCACATAAAGAATTGTTGCGGGGTTAATACGCTTCAACGTGAAATAGGCAGGGCAAAAGTGCCAAATTTGGGCTGCTTAGGCCTAACCTTAGACCATACAAATCGCCCAGTGGCTAGCCGCAAATGCCGTTTTAAGCCTCAAAAAAAGCGTGCTAACATACCTGCAGTTCGGAACAGCCCGAGGCTAAATGACCAAAAAACCGAAGACTACGAAAGCTGGAGTCGTACAAAAAATCATTGAACCCCGCGTTCCGCATGAGCCGGAAATGGCTGAAATTGCCATTGAAGGCGCTGACCATCTCTATCGCGAAATTCGAATCGAAAATGCGCTGGAAGATGAGAAGGGCAAAGCAGTTAAGCTCAAGCCCGGGTCCCAGGTGGAAGTCACCGTGGAAGCTGACCCGAAGGAAACTGCGCCCGCAGCGTGACCCGCGGGTCCTAGACTTTAGTCACAAAGGCTGTGACTCTCACCGTTTTCTAACTCATTTCGACAAACTAATTTCCTGCAGCATGTAGTGTGTGTAGTCCTGCCCCGTATCACTGTTGACCGTAACGCCTGCTGCATTTTCCCGCAACGCACGCGACTGCTCACGTGCCTAAGCTGGGGCTCGACTTGCCTTATCGAAGACGCCGCGGCAGCGGAAGGTCATCCAGACGCAAAGTTCAAAGGTGAAAAAGCCCCAGCCGTCCCGGACAACCAGGCAAAGGTCGAAGGTGCTTCGCTATTATTCGGCGCGGAAATCAATTGAGTTGGTACGCGAGTAACGCAGGACGAAGGACGACCAAGTCTTCTCAGCGCACCGCATGCGACGAACTTTAATATTCCATTGCCCTAAGAGTCATGAAAGCCGCATATTCGATTGAGCTCGGTCCAATCAACCACTCTGGAGGAACAGGAATGTCTGGAACAACGCTTTTTCGCCGCGCGCTCGGCTGCGGGCTACTAGCCCTCGGTCTCACTTCGTCAGCACATGGCCAGTGCCAACTTAACTCCCCTTCGGGGAAAATCAAGCACGTGGTGTACGTGGAATTTGACAATGTGCACTTTATCCGTGACAACCCCAACGTGCCCTCCGACCTGGAGCAAATGCCTAACCTGCTTAACTTTATTAAGCAGAATGGGGCACTCGATACCGGGAATCATGCTGTTCTCATTTCGCATACCGCCAACGACATCCTCACCACGCAAACCGGCCTTTATCCCGACGACCACGGAATCTTCGTGTCGAATAGCTTCGGCGTTTTCGGACCCAACGGCTCCGGCCTGTTTCCTTCGTCTTTCTTCTATTGGACTGACCTGGTGTCGGATATCACTCCGGCCACCGCGGACAACTCCTATGCGCTCACTACGCCTTCAGGTCAAAACGTGCCGGCTCCATGGGTGCCTTTCACTCGCGCGGGTTGCGACGTCGGCGCCTTTTCCACCGCCAACATCGTGCTGGAGCGCGCACCGTTCGATGTAAAGAAGGTGTTCGGCGCTAATTCTCCGCAAGCGGCGGAAACTAGCACCAATCAGAATAACGATTTCATCGGTGCAGCCATCCATTGCGCCATCGGTAGCCCACTCTGCACGCCCCAAAACAACGCTGTCGCGGACTCGCTCCCAGGCGAACCGGGCGGGTACGCCAACTACCAGGCGCTCTTTGGGCTGAAATACCTGACTTCCCCTACCGTCCTTGGGGCCCTCACTGATTACAACGGAACCGCCATCACCGGATTCAATCAACTAAACTTCAACCCCGAACCGGCCCAGACTCTGGCGGTGGTTGAAACCATGCTAAAAAAAGGAATTCCCGTGGTGTTGGCGTACATCGCGGATGCGCACGACAATCACGAAGGGGCCACACTCAGCACGGAACGCACCTTCGGTCCCGGGGAAGCTCCGTATGTGACGCAACTTAGCCACTACAACGCCGCCTTCGGAACTTTTTTCGCCAACCTCAAGGCTGCCGGAATCGACCAAAGCAACACACTCTTCATTTTTGTACCCGACGAAGGGGATCACTTTTCGGGCGCCGCTCCGAGCCCGGCTAATTGTGACGGCGCGAAAATTGTGAATGGCCTAGTCACTCCGGACATTCCATGCACCTACGGCCCCAACGGAGTCGGCGAAATAAACTACGATTTGAATCTTGGCGTTGCGAACGCCGGAGTCAGCACACCGTTCACCTACCACTTCGACGATGCCGCCACCGTTTATGTTCAAGGCAATCCGCTTCCAAGCGCATCTAGCGTTCGGCAGCTAGAAAAAACCATGGCCAGCCTCAACACTGTTAATCCGCAAACCGGATTGACGGAAAGCTTGCTCGGCACCGGGCTTGGCGTGAATCTCCAGGGAGCGATTGTTGATAAGGTGGGTCAGAAGCTGCTGCATATGAGTTCCGCATCGGACCCCAATCGCGACCCGACCTTCACCTTTTTCGGCGATCCGAACTTCTTCTTCTTCCCCACCGGCAGCCTCAGCCCGATTGTGGGTACCGGTTTCGCGTGGAATCACGGAGACATTCAGCCAGAGATCGCGACTACCTTCATCGGTATGGTTGGTCCCGGGGTGCGGACCCTCGGTGTGACGAAACCCACTGATTTCTTCACGGACCACACCGATGTCCGCCCGACCATGATGTATCTGCTCGGCCTGAAGGATGACTACCAGCATGACGGCCGGGTGATCCTCGAGATGCTGGACCCTAGCGCCCTGGCCGCCAGCTCGCACGCTCATTCACACACGCTGCTGGGACTTGGCGAGGTCTACAAACAAATTAACGCGCCGTTCGGATCTCTCGCGGAAAGCACGCTGACCGTCTCAACATACGCGATCCTAAGCAAATCCGAAGGCGACGAAATTTATCGCAACCTTGAAAAACGCATTGCCTCCTGGACTGCTCAACGCAACGTGCTGGTGGATCAGATGAAACAATTGCTGGCCGGGGCGCAATTCAGCGGCATGGCAATCAACGAACACCACGCCAAACAACTGATTGATTCGAGCGAAGAGCTCCTGGAGCGAGCCAGCCAATGCGCCTCTCACCCGTTGGCCTGCGCTGACTAAAAATCACGACGTCGCTCAGTATCGGGGCGATTTAAGATAAGTAGTTCTTTGGAGAGCGAGGAGTTTTTCAAAACTCTTTTGCTCTCCTTCTCTTTTGCCGTAGCAGCGCCCGGGTATTGTTCTAATTGTTAAGGACTCGGCGGATCCAAATGCACGGAGCTCGCGCACAACGATCATTTTGCTTGACAGGGTTCGGCGCCCCGCTCCAAACGCTCTCTGCCCAAAGCGGGACTTTCTGCATTTTTCCAACGGGTCAAGAAAAGTCTGTCAAACAGCAAGCGTGGACCTGCGGTCTAGTTCGCGCTAGAGGCTGCATCGGCAATCATCTTTTGGATTGACGGCCGAAGGAGGCCAAGTAAACAGTATTCACGATCTTTTTTGTGAAACTTCACGGTTCGCTGTATAAAGTAGGCTATACGACAATGTCATTGAGTTCTCTCCGCGTTTTGATCTCGAGGGCATACGTTCTTGAAGTGAGTATTCCCCAGGCAATCATCGGATTGGCCCTATCCTTGTGGCTCTCGATGAATCCTTCAAATTAGGGGATTAATTTAACTCACTCGCTCTGGCTTGCTTGTGGGTGGATTTATTGTGCTTGTCTTCGCACTGAAACCAGTTCTCAAGTTTTAATGACAATGATAATAGGCGACGGAATACGTTTGTTGCGCGAGTGGAAGAATCTGTCTCAAGGTTATGTGGAGAAGCGCACAGGGTTGCTCCGCTTGTACCTTTCTCGTGTCGAGAATGGCCACACAGTTCCCTCCAGAACCAGATACTCTAAACGGCAAAGCTTCTCGAGATAGCTGGGGGAAGTGGGGTAAGGACGCGCGGTCCTTAACGAAGCTGAGACGCTACCTTTCTCAAATGACAGCACGTGACAGACGTATACTTATGGCGGTTGTTTCTCAGATTTTGAAACAAAAGCCGCGAAGGTATTAGGCACCGCTAGTTGAGTGCCCTTTGGCATTACGGTGAAACTGAGAGTTGTCACTAATTTCCATTGGTGCGACCGGGGCCTCGCTATCAAAGCCAGGCCTGATGACTCGCTAAGAAACCTCTTCCATACAGAAATCTCGATGTAGGAAATTCTGTCTGCTTAGCAGAGTTACCAATTCCTTACATTGAAGTTCTTATTGGCAGAACTCGTCGTCCTTTCATTTACCCTGAATTAGTAATCGAATCGTCAATTTACGCCGCGTTAAAAGATATTACAACCGCCAACTAGCCCGTGGAAGCGACGACAAAGAGGTCTTGTGCAGGATTTTGATAGCTCTTCGATGACCATCCTGGTTGCCGACGATCAGGAACCCAATCGCGAGCTACTTTCCGCTTTGTTGACGGGGGAGGGCTACCAGGTAATCTGTGCCAAAGACGGCGACGAGGCGCTGAGTTTAATCAGAAGTCAAGCGGTTGATTTAGCTTTGCTAGATGTGGTGATGCCTCTACGGACGGGCTTCACAGTTTGTCAGATAACAAAATCTGCCCCCGAAACCTGCATGATCCCCATCGTCCTAGTTACCGGGTTGAATAGAGCCGATGATCGCGTCGACGGAGCCGTGTGCGGAGCCGATGACTTTCTCAGCAAGCCCGTGAATAAACGCGAACTGCTGGCTCGCGTGCATTCTCTATTGCGGTTAAAGCAATACACCGATGAGCTGGACAACGCGGAGACAGTTTTGTTCAGCCTCGCGCTGAGTATCGAAGCAAAGGACCCCTACACGGGAGGGCATTGCGACCGTCTATCGAACTACTCCATGAGGGTGGCGGAACGGTTGCGGTTGCCTGAGGACCTCCGCGTTGCTCTGCGTCGCGGTGCTCTTATCCACGATATCGGCAAGCTAGCCGTGCCAGAGCATATCCTGCTCAAACCTGGACCACTGACTGCGGAAGAGCGAATAATCATGCAGCAGCACAGCATAACGGGCGAGCGGATTTGCTCCCCGCTCAGATCCTTCCGCCAGGTGTTACCGATCATTCGCCACCACCATGAAAAGTGGGACGGCTCCGGGTATCCCGACAGGCTGAAAGGCGAGCAAATTCCACTCACCGCGCGCATCCTTCAAGTGACGGACGTTTACGACGCGCTAACTACCGACCGGCCCTATCGCAAGGCGCTTCCCAAGGAAGAGGCCCTGGCCATCATGCGAGAAGAGATGAAGCGCGGCTGGTGGGATAGATCAATTCTCAACGAATTCGAGGCCGTCGTTGATGCCTATGAGCCGATGGAATCGGCAAGACCCGGTCGTTAATGCCTGGCTCCGAAGACTGCGTCGCAAGGTGGCGGAAAGATGAACTGGCAAATGGGGAATCGCTTGGTTCTTGGGGGATTCGCAATAGCAACGGCCATTCTGGTATTTGTTGGCTGGCAATCTTATCGAAGCACGGGGCTGCTAATCGAGGCTGCCCACTGGCGAGAGCACACCTACGAAGTTCTCAATTCGCTCGATGAAACAGTCGGTCATCTCTCCGACGCAGAAACCGGACAGCGAGGCTACCTGCTCACGGGAAACGAGACCTACCTCGAGCCGTACCGTGCTGCCATAGAGAGCGTCGACCAGACCGTCGCGTATCTGAAGAATCTCACTGCCGACAATCCGAATCAGCAGAAACGTATCCAGGCCCTGACTCCGCTCATAGAAAAGAAACTGGCGGAGATGCAAAGAACGGTTGATCTCCGAAGGAATAAAGAAGTCGCAGCCGCAACCGGGCTAGTCCTTGAGGGTTCCGGAAAACAGGCGATGGACCAGATCCGCATGCTCATTGCGGGAATGACAAACGAAGAGAAGGATCTTCTAAGGATTCGTAGGCAACAGGCCGACGAGAGCGCAACGAAGTCGGCCAGGACCGTGCTCGCTGGGACGCTTCTGAGCATATCGTTGATGGTGGTGTGTTTTGCGCTACTGAAGCGCGAGCTGTCCGAACGTAAAAAGGCGCAAGAAGCACTGGCAAAAAGTGAAAAGTGGTTTTCGACCACTCTTTCGAGCATTGGTGACGCGGTGATCGCGACGGACATGAACGGCGCCGTGACTTTCTTGAATCCTGTCGCCCAGCATCTTACAGGGTGGAGCCTGGAGCAAGCTAGCAGCAAGTCCATGGATTTGGTCTTCGACATCGTGAACGCGGAAACGCGCCAACCCGTCGAGAATCCCGTAAAAAAAGTTTTCCGCGAGGGGAAGATCGTGGGCCTTGCCGATCACACGGTTTTGCTCTCGAAGGATGGTAGGCAGTTTGACATCGAAGACAGCGCAGCGCCCATTCTGACGGATACAGGGGAAAGCTTTGGGGTCGTGCTTGTTTTCCGGGACATCACCGAAAATAAACTGGCAGAGAAGGAAACGAGACGGCAGAAGGAACTTCTGCAATTAATTCTTGGAAGCATGGGCGATGGCGTGGTTGTTGCCGATGAGAACGGAAAGTTTCTTCTTTTTAATCACTCAGCGGAGCAAATGTTAGGTCTCGGTGCCACAGACACCACCCCTGACGAGTGGACAGAGCGGTATGGTCTTTATCATTCCGACACTGTGACACCATGTGCGCCAAGTGAAGTGCCCTTGGCGAGGGCAATCCGAGGCGAAAGTGTTGATTCAGCAGAGCTCTTTGTTCGCAATTTCAATAATGCGGACGGCATTCTGATTAGTGTCACGGGCAGGCCTCTCAAGGATGAGAATGGCACCCTAAGGGGCGGGGTCACCGTCTTCCACGATATCACTTTGCAAAAGCGCGCCGGGGAAGCGCTGGTCCAAGCGAAAGAAGAAGCGGAGCGGGCCAGTAAGTTCAAGGATCAATTCTTATCGACGATGAGCCACGAACTGCGCACCCCACTCAATGCAGTCCTGGGCTTTTCCGACCTGCTCGCTGACGAACGCTACGGGACGCTGAACGATCGCCAGCGACGCTACGTCGACCACATACACACGGGCGGAACGCACCTGCTCAATCTGATCACGGACATCTTGGATCTCTCCAAGATTGAAGCGGGAAGAATGGAGATAGCTCCGGAAGATGTGAACATCGCTTCAGCATTTGCTGAAGTGATCAGCGCCCTGCAACCGTTGGCGGACAAGAAATCCCAGTGCTTGACCAAGGAAGTTGTACCCCATTTATATGTCCGCGCCGACATGACTCGATTCAAGCAAATCCTCATGAATCTAGTCGGCAATGCGATCAAGTTCACCGCGGATCTTGGCAGGATCGAATTGGTCGCGCGTCAGGAGGGTGGGCAAGTCAGGTTGGAAGTGCGTGACGATGGGCCAGGAATTGCACCCCAGGAACAGCAGCGGATCTTTGAAGCATTCTATCGCCTCACAGAAACGGGCACGGTGACAGAAGGTACCGGACTGGGACTGGCCATCACTGCGCGTCTAGTGGAACTACACGGGAGTAAACTGGAGATCGAGAGCGAGCCCGGCGATGGAACTTGCTTCCATTTTTCCTTGCCCCTCCTTGCAACCCCTCCGAATGCGGTTGCCCAGACAACCAAAGCTATATCCAGATCGGGAAAAGCCCCGCGAATTCTTATCGTTGAAGACAATGCGGCGACGGGTCAACTTATCCAGTCGCAACTCACGTCTTCGGGTTATGAGACCTTGCGCTGCGATCATGCGGAACATGCCGCTGAAATGGCGGCTGAACATCAGCCGGATGCCATTACTTTGGATCTCCTCATGAAGCCGGTCCATGGTCTGGAGGTCCTGCTGCAATTGAAAAACGACCCGCGCACCTCAAAAATCCCCCTCATTGTCGTAACCATCGCGGATAAGTCTGGCGTCGGAAGTGCTCTCGGGGCCGACGAGTATCTGGTCAAACCGGTGGACAAGGCGACATTGCTGGCTGCTGTGGAGCGCTGCCTTAGTTCTCGCGGAGGGTCAGCGCCGGTACGGGCAATTCTGGTGGTGGAAGATGACGCGGCCGCCCGCGAGATGATCGAAGACCTGCTCACAGCGGGCGGCTACTCCGTGATAACTGCTGCCGATGGCGAGCAGGCCCGCGCCCGTGTTGCTCAGGCTCTGCCCGAGCTAGTCATTCTAGATTTAGTACTGCCCAAGATGGGCGGACTGGAACTGCTGGCGGAGTGGCGTGATAACCCGCGCACGGCCGATCTTCCCGTGTTTGTCCTGACGAGCAAGGATCTCACCAAGGAAGAAGAAAAGTACATCCACGCGCATGCCGAATCGCTTTTCCGTAAGCAGCATTCTTGGAGAGAACCGTTGATGAAGCAGTTGCAGCGAGTGGTGACCCGCCAAGTTCTGGAGAATGCTTGAAACAAAATATTCTCGTCGTGGAAGACAATCAGCTCAACCGGGAGCTCCTCTGCGACTGGCTCGAAATGGAGGGCTACGAAGTCTGGTTTGCAGCAGACCTGAAGGCAAGTTACGAAGTTCTTGCGAAGCGGGTTCCTAATGCCGTTTTACTCGATATAAATCTCGGCGCAGAAAATGGTCTCGACCTCGTCGCATGGATGCAGCAAAAACCCGCGTTGGGAGAAATTCCCGTCATCGCGGTGACGGCACACGCTCTAGTAACGGCGCAGCAACAGATCCTTCAGGCGGGTTGCAGAGCTTGCCTCTCGAAACCAATCAATTTTGAAGAGCTTCGAGAGCAGTTGAATCGCTGGATGCAAGATCTCACCCTGTCTTGTCCGAACTCTTAACTTTTCGTGTTGGTGCAGTCACGTCGGAAATCAAGGGGCCAAGGCGCCGCGCGAAGCGGCGAAGGAAACGCAAATGTCCTTCGTGGCGGGGGAAAGCGCCTTTCCGTCCGCGCTGTTAAGGCCGCGGGGTTGGCGTTCATCGGAGCGCACGAGGAGCCTTAGTCGGCCCTTGTCGGCTCATGCGTGTTCACTCAGAGCCATCAAGTCGGGTGCGTAACGTTCTCCGACGACTTGAATCTGCGCGAGACGCTCGGCAATATTTTTCCGGTCGCTCTCGGTTAGGGTTACCCGGAGTGCACCCATGTTCTCCTCCAAATAACGAACGCGCTTTGTCCCAGGGATGGGCACAATATCTTTGCCCTCCGACAGGACCCAGGCCAGCGCCAATTGCGCAGGTGTCACGCCTTTTTCGCTAGCCAATTCCTTGATTGTTGCAGCCAGCTTGAGGTTTTCTTGCAGCGCCTTCTCTCCGAAACGGGGATTCGTCCGTCGCCAATCGCTTGGGTCGAGATCTTCGAGTTTTTGGATTGCACCTGTCAAGAATCCGCGCCCAAGAGGACTGTACGACACGAAAGTGATGTCGAGTTCGCGGCAAGTCGCCAACACGCCGTTGACCGCCACTTCGCGCGACCAAAGCGAATACTCACTTTGCAACGCTGCGATCGGGTGGACTTTCGCAGCGCGCCGCAGCGTTTGCGGACCGGCTTCCGACAGTCCAATCGTTCGGACCTTGCCCGCCGAAACGAGTTCGGCCATCGCGCCAACGGTTTCCTCGATCGGAACGTTCGGATCAACGCGATGCTGATAATAGAGATCGATCGTTTCGATGCCCAGCCGCTGAAGGCTTGCGTCGCACGCACGGCGGACATTCTCGGGCGAACTATCCACGCTCCGGATTCCGTCGGAACCGATACGGAAGCCAAACTTAGTCGCGACGACGACGCTGTCGCGAGGAACCTCGCGCAAAAAACGTCCTAACAATTCCTCGTTCTTGTACGGACCATAGACCTCGGCCGTATCAAGGAAGTTGCCGCCAAGCTCCAAATATCGGCGAAGAACTTGCAGAGATTCCACTTCATCCGCTGGTCCATAGGCGGTGGACATTCCCATGCAGCCAAGGCCCAGTGCCGAAACCTGCAACCCAGCCTTTCCCAATTTTCGGTGTTCCATGTTCCCTCCCCACTGTGGGTTCTCCTGTAGGATGTTTTGAGTTTGATGAACGGTATGCCATTGAGCCAAAGAAGGTGAGAACACAACCTGGGGAGCACCTCGCATCCATGGGGAACTGCTCATGCTCGGCTTCGACATCTCGGAGCGGACGATCTCCCGTTGGATGAAACCAGCGCCGAGGGAATCTGAGACAGCTAAGCGCTGGCGTGCTTTTCTCGAGAACCATCGAAAGGCGATCGCGGCAATGGATTTCTTCACGGTGCCAACGATTACGTTCGGCGTGCTCTACTGCTTCTTCGTCATCGGTCATCATCGGCGGCGCATCCTGCACGTTAACGTCACGAAGCATCCGACCAGCGGTTGGATCATCCAGTAGTTGCGCGAGGCGTTTCCCTTTGAAGCCTCTCACAAATACTTGATCGTTGATCGCGATCAGAAGTTTGGGTTTGAGGTGATCGCAGCGGTGAAAGCCACCAGGATCATTCCTAAGCAAACGTCATTCCGAAGTCCCTGGCAGAATGGCATCGCGGAGCGGTGGGTGGAAAGCTGTCGACGAGACCTGCTGGACCACATTGTTGCGCTGAATGAACGCCAGCTGAAGCGATTGCTCACCTTTCGTTCGCATCTTCCGTCGATTGATCACAATTAGTACTACATTTTTACGACAGTTGAAGCTACGGCAAAAGCACGCGCCCTTCAGCATTTCCCCATCTTCGAACGCCGTTTCGGGTAACTTCCGTGTAGCCGACAACCATCCAGGATTCTCATCGATAAGATGAAATGCGCGGTTCGGGCACGATCCCGTCTCGAAGAGCATTGCGGACGGCCAGTCAGGGCAGACCTACGCGCCGGAGAAGATCTTTAAAGCGTTCATCCGAGCGGTACCGGTCAAAAATCGGATCGACGGCGAGATATCCCATCCAAACCGCATGATCGTCGTAGGCCGTTTGCAGCCATTTGAACGTGTCGTTTTTTTTGTTTAAGGCTGAGTAGATTTGCGCTAGGCCGTAAGGGGAAACGTAACGCGTCCTCGACATGATTTCCAGCTCGCGGGCCATTCGGAGTGCGTCGCGATTCCGCCCTGCGACGGCAAAGGCAACCCCAACCTGCGCCGTATATAGCGGGCTGCCTCCAGACAGCTTTGCCGCCCTCTTCAGCTCGGCAACCGCTTCGCTGTGCAAACCTGCGTGAATATAGTCCTCTCCGAGCACAAGGTGAGCGGCTGCAAAGTTCGGATCGAGTTCAACGGAACCTCGATTTTGCTCGATCGCGTGGGAATAGTCGTGTGCCAGGTAGTAGCGAAGTCCCAGCCATGTGCTGATCATGAGGTTCAGGGGATCGAGTTGTAGTGCACGCCTCGCTTCCGCAAGTGCTTGCTCGTGCCGGCGCTGCATGGAAAGGTAGTCCCCGTACCAATGGTGCGCGTTCGCGTATTGAGGATCTAACTGGAGAGCGCGTCTGAACTCGACTTCCGCTCCGGTCCAATCCCACCGATGGCTCATGGCCAGGCCCAGTGAGGCGTGGGCTTCAGCCGAGTCTGGATTAATGTCGAGCGCTTTGCGTGCCGCTGCGTAAGATTTCGGGAGCGCCTCGGTTGGGGACTTAAACCCATGCCACGCCAGTCCGCTGTTGCAGTCGGCCAGCCCCGAATATGCCGCGGCATAAGCTGGATCGTCGTCGATCGCCTGCTGAAAATATTGCTCCGCCTTTTGCATACTAGCGCCGGTTCGCTTGTTCCAGTAGTAGCGGCCCTTCAAGTACGCCTCGTATGCTTCGGGGCTTAGTTGTCGCGGAGTGGCTAAACGCCTTTCCTGTTCTTCAGTGAGAGCGATGTGAATCTGGCTCGCTATGCTTCGCACAACGGAGTCCTGCACGGCCAGCACATCCTTGAGTTCGCGGTCGTAACTCTCCGTCCAAACCTCGGTCTGATCTTGTGCTTGAATGAGTTCGACCGTGACGCGTACACGGTCTGACCAGCGTCGAACGCTACCTTGAACAAGATAATCAGCGTTAAGCTCTTTACCGATCTGCTTCGCCGACAACGTGCTCCCTTTGTACCTCGCGACAGACCTGCGGGCAACCACTGTGAGTCGATCCGGATTCAACTTCGCGATCTGGGCGACCATGTCTTCAGTCAGTCCCTCACTAAAAAACTCCTGGTCCGG
>Ga0209526_10001197_pt1 | contig 17223 bp, 16 predicted proteins | sample JacPinW_OM2H0_M1_FD_188566 | JGI IMG/M metagenome (GOLD analysis project Ga0209526, IMG submission 188566) | Forest soil microbial communities from Algoma, Ontario, Canada - Jack Pine, Ontario site 1_JW_OM2H0_M1 (SPAdes) (version 2) | ecosystem: Environmental > Terrestrial > Soil > Boreal... | reverse complement strand
AAGCTGCTGCACGGGGACCGGCGCAAGGGTACGCCGCCACACGTCATTGACAAAACAGGAACAGCTCCCTTGACAGGGTGAGCGGTTGAGGGATAGAGTGGTCGCGAGCTTAGCAAGCAGAGACAAGGACTCAGATACTGTGATGGCTCAATCCTCCGGACACGGCAGACTTGATCGGCGACTTAGCGTCGGGGTATTGGTAGGCGTACCTGTAGCTGTACCTGTCTCTGTCTGGGGGGTACCAGCGAGCTAAGACAAGTGATTGCAAAGGCTCCTGAACCCCACCTGCCAGAGACACTGGCCAGGTGGGTTTTGTTTTTTATGGCTCTTATGGGAGGGCTAACATGAAGGCTCAGAAGGCAACGCTGACCGGGGCGAGGATCCTGTGGGAGTGCCTGGAGCGCGAGGGTGTAAAGCACGTTTTCGGCTATCCAGGAGGGGCGATTTTGCCGGCTTATGACGCTCTCAAGCACAGCTCGATTCACCACATCCTGGTTCGCCACGAGCAGGGAGCAACGCACATGGCCGATGGCTATGCTCGTGCCACCGGCGATGTAGGCGTGGCGATCGCAACGTCGGGCCCTGGCGCGACCAACATGGTGACGGGGATAGCGACGGCGATGATGGATTCCTCACCGATCGTCTGCATTACAGGGCAGGTTGGCAGCAAGCTGCTTGGTTCTGACGCGTTTCAGGAAACCGATATAACGGGAGTTACCCTGCCAATCACGAAACACAATTATCTGGTGACGCGCTCAGAAGACCTGGCGCCCGCGATCCGTGAGGCATTCTACGTCGCGAAATCCGGACGCCCGGGGCCGGTTCTGATCGATATCACCAAGGATGCACAGCAGGGCACCTGTGAGTTTGATTGGGAGGCGGCCACCCCCCGGCTGCGCGGCTATCGCCCCGATTTGTCGCCTGCCAAGGAATCCTATGAACGGGCACTCGAGCTCATCCACGAGGCGAAGCGGCCGGTGATCTTGGCAGGACACGGCATCTTGGTCTCCGGAGCCGAGCACGAGGTGCAGGCATTCGCTGAACGCACATCCATCCCCGTGGCGCTGACACTGCTGGGGCTCGGAACGCTCCAGGCCTCTCATTTCCTGAACCTCGGGATGATGGGCATGCACGGGGAAGCCTGGGTGAACACCACGATCCAGCAAGCCGACCTGCTACTGGCCTTCGGCATGCGCTTCGATGATCGCGTGACCGGCAACCTGAAAAACTATGCGCCGAACGCCAAAAAGATTCACGTCGATATCGATCCGGCCGAGATCAATAAGAACGTCAAGGTGGACGTGGCTCTGGTCGGCGATCTGCGCAAGATTCTGCATGAGCTGCTGCCTCGAGTGGAGATGAGGGATCGGCGTGAGTGGCTCGAGTCCATCCACGGCCTCAAAGGAGATACAGCGGTCCGCGACATTCAGAATCTTCCCGATAACGGCCATCTCTATGCAGCGCATGTGATCAACGATTTGTGGCACGAAACGCGAGAACACGAGTCGATCATCGTGACCGACGTCGGCCAGCATCAGATGTGGGAAGCGCAGTACTACAAGCATGAGCGTCCGCGTTCGCTGATCACGTCGGGAGGCCTGGGCACGATGGGCTTTGCACTGCCGGCGGCCATCGGCGCCAAGGTTGCGTGTCCAAGCTCGGATGTGTGGGTTGTCGTCGGAGATGGCGGCTTTCAGATGACGATGTGCGAACTTGCCACGATCGTACAGGAGAACCTCAAGGTAAATATCGCCATCATTAATAATGGGTATCTGGGAATGGTGCGGCAGTGGCAGGAGTTTTTCTACGAGAAAAACTACGAGGCAACTCCCCTATTGAGCCCTGATTTCACAAAGTTGGCAGACGCCTTCGGCATTCGCAGCGCGCTCGTGAGAAAGCGGTCCGACGTAGTCCCAACTCTACGGGACTCGCGAACGCATGACGGACCCATGCTGATCGATTTCCAGGTAGAACAGGAGGACACGGTCTACCCCATGGTGGCGGCAGGCGCAGCCCTTCATGAAATGATTCGAAGACCAAACCCGCTTGTCGAAACCGCCGAGGACGAATAAAAGACCATGCTCCACACACTTGTCGTTTACGTTGAAAACAAACCGGGCGTGCTGTCGCGAGTGGTTTCGCTGTTTAGGCGCCGCGCGTTCAATATCGATTCACTGACGGTGGGACGCACCGAGAAGCCGGATGTCTCCCGCATGACGATCGTTGTCGATGCCGACGATGACCAGGCCCGCCGGATTGTCGCGAACGTCTACAAGCTGATCAACGTTCTGCTCGTCGACGACATCACGGGCGAGCCCGCCATCCTGCGTGACCTCGCGTTTATCAAGGTCGGAGCGACACACCAGGCTCGCTCGCACGTGCTCGAACTCGCCAGCGTATTTCGCGCGCGAGTTCTCGACGTGGCGCCCGAGTCGCTCACCATCGAAATCACGGGCACCGAGGATAAGATTGACGGACTGCTAGAGGTGCTCCGCCCGTTCGGCTTGCTCGAAGTGGTCCGCACCGGACAGGTGGCCATGCGGCGGGGCGCAAAGCCTTCGACGATGACTGCAAAGGCAAACGGCACCGGACCTGTAGACGACGACACCGTTTCCTATTCCGTCTAGCGAGTGACGTTCGCGGCAAGCCGGCAGACTGCGGTTCGAAGTTTTAAACGATGCAATCTGCAACGCGACACGCGACACAAGGTGGGTGTACGGGTGACCGCGCGCTACCGCGCTGAAAACGTCGGAAGTTTCCTGCGTCCGCAAGAACTGTTACAGGCACGCGCTGCTTATGCCCTTGGCAAGCTCAAGCAGGAACAGTTGCGGGCGGTCGAGGATCGCGCCATTCTCGTTGCCGTCGAAGGCCAGCGCAAGGCGGGGATAGACATCTACACGGACGGCGAAATGCGCCGGGGATCGTGGCTCACCGACATGGCAGACGCGGTCGAAGGCTTCGTTCCCGAGCGAGTGGAACTGGTTTGGAGGGGCCCTGGCGGTGGTCGCGAGGCCAGCACGGCCCATGCGGTCGGCGCGAGACTACGGAAGGCACGAAAGATGACCGGCCGCGAATTTCCGTTTATCAAGAAGATCGCAGCAGGACCGCTTAAGATCACGCTGCCCGCCCCTTCGAATTTTATGTTGGCTAGCTACAAGGCAGGCATCACGGACAAGTTCTATCCGACACACGCCGATCTTCTCGAAGACCTTGTGGAAATCGTTCGCGACGAAATCCAGTGGCTCGTGTCCGAAGGAGCGGCCTACATCCAGCTCGACGCACCGTATTACTCACACTACCTGGATCCGACCGAGCGCGAGCGAATGCGGCGCGCCGGATTTGATCCGGACTTGGAATTCGAAAAAGCAATCGATGGCGACAACCGGTCGTTTCAGGATGTTCCCCGCAGCCTGGTCACCGTGGCAGCCCATGTCTGCCGCGGGAACAGTCGGAGTCGTTGGTATACAGAGGGCGGGTATGACGCGATTGCGGAGAAGCTGTTTGGATCGCTCGACGTCGATAACTTTTTGCTCGAATACGACACCGACCGCGCGGGCGGCTTCGAACCCTTGCGGTTCGTGCCGCGAGGCAGGACAGTTGTGCTCGGACTCGTCACCACGAAGATGCCGAAACTGGAATCTCTAGACCAATTGCGGCGGCGCATCGATCAGGCAGCGCGCCATGTTCCGCTTGACGACCTCGGGATCAGCACGCAGTGCGGATTTGCTTCGGTGGCCGCGGGGAACCTGCTGTCGATCGAGGACCAGTGGCGCAAGTTAGAACTCGTTGCGGAAACGGCGCGTAAAGTATGGGGATGATCGCTTCCTGCCCGCCATCGCGCGCGCGCTCCGAGGGCACGACTGGGGCAAATCTCTGACAGAAAACCTGTTGGTTGGGATCGTACAGCAGTCAGATCGCATCAAGGCGCTTACGCATATGCACTTCACTACCCCCCGCCTCGAAATACACCTCGTCCATGAAGGTCTTCATGAGCAGTATGCCCCGGCCATGCTCGGATTCGACGTTTTCAGCAGTGGTAGGGTCCGGGACCTCTACCGGATCAAAGCCTGGCCCTTCGTCCTTGACGACGATTGATAGTTGCTCGCCAGGCTGAACTCGACACAGGATGTGGACTCGCTTCCCTGCGTCTTGTCGGTTGCCGTGAATGACGGCATTGGCCAAGGCTTCGAAAACGGCGATCTCGACATCAGTCTGACGTGGCTGTGCGCAGCCAGCTCGTCCGATCAGCTGGATCACTTTATCGACGGCTGGCCCGATGGCGTCGATCTCGCTCGGGATGGAAAAGTCCCCTCCCGTTGTCTCCCTGCTCCTCATCGCGGCCATCTTTTCATCGCTCATTTAGGTGGCTGGCGGCGGCTTAATTCCGATCTGGTCGACGGCAATCGAACGTCGTATTTATCCTATCTTGGGTCCGCCGTCAACTGATGCCTTTAATTTTTTTTGAATTTAATTGCCCTGTAAATCGATGCCTCTACATGCTTTGGATTTAGGGTGGCTCCGTCTTGATTTGGAATCAACCCGACCGTGCCTTGTCTCGCGTGTCAAGGCAAGTTGGCCAGTCTGTTCAGGGTTCGATTTCAAAACAGGCCACGATTCTGGCATCCAAGACCACCATGCGGGATCAAGCCCGTGCGGTCCGGGGCCTGAATTTTGATTTGCTCCACACAGAGGATCCGTGTGCTTGTTCCGGCCGGAGGTAGAGTCACTATGAGCCACACTAGGCAGTGCCCGCTACCGCAGTTCGCGGCTGCGATGAAATCATGAACCCGAACGCAAGCAGCAGCAACGACAGGAGCGAAATCGCTTCGGGTCCCATCAAAATAAAGATAGGTGGCAGCAGGAAGAAGAGCCGACAGATCTTGGAAACAACACCATACTCTTGCCGTCCCACTAGCGCGATTGGCAACAAAAGCAGAGTCAAGTCCTGGGCGTGCACATGGTAACTGACCAGAAGGGCGGAAACGATGGAGAGGGCAAACGCCGCATCATCGCCGGGTGAGCTGCGCGCGGCTCGAGCCGCCCAAACAAGGAGTGCCAGCGAGAGCGCCAGAACCAGAACAAGAAACGGAGTATGCGGTATGTAGCGCCCCGCGACGACGTAGAGCAGGCCCCTGATATTGGGCATTGCGGCGGGTGAGACGGCAAGCATATCCCCGTTTGCTGGCGCCCCGGCCAGGCTAATGTTGAGCAAAAGTTGTCGAAAGGGTCCGACCCCCCTTAAACCTATAACCGAGAGGGACACCGCTGCGACGACGCTTGCGCCGAGGGCAAACCCAGCAAGAAAGCGACGTCCATGGCGCGCAGCCAATAGAAGGGCCAGAGGAAGCGCGATCTGGAATTTGAACAGCGACAGCGCGAGAAAGCATCCGGCGCGGAACTCTCTGGCCCGGGTAAGTTCACGATACGCTAGGCAGCAAATCAACAGAAACAAAATCGAGTCTTGCCCTTGCACGATCGCAATGGCCGTCGGGAGAAAAGCAAAAAACATGAGGCCCGGCCTAGGCTGCCATGGTGCATCCGTACCAGAGAATACCGACCGTAGCAGGAAAAAGCAGAGCAGAATCAGCAAGCAATTAAAAGCCATCAAACAGAGATACCCCGCGCGGTATGAGGCGAGCGAGAACGGGGCGAAAAGCAATGCTTCGTACGGAGGCCGGACAAACGACAATACGCCGGCTGACCTGCTGACAAAGGCATCCTCCACTTCCTTCTGGCGGCCCGGGTCGTACAGACTCGCTCGGTCGGTTCGAACCAACACGCCTCCCGCATAAAGGTTCCGGAAGTCCAAGCGCTGTGCCAAGCCTGAGGGGAACAATAGGAAGACTGCAGCGAGTTCCATCAGCAGAAGATAAGCGGCGCACACCAGCAAGAAAGGCCGGACCGATGGCGAGTTCTGCGATGTCGGTGCACCGCTCCGGTCTTGGTTTGCGATGGTGCTCCGGGACGTATTACTCATGTTCTGGGCTACCCTCATCGGGGGTTGGCTGCGCCCGATACGGTGACAATCTCGGAGGAACTTCATCGGGCTCCATGAGCCAGGCGTGTCGGTACTTGAAGTAATCGATCAGCTCGCGATTCGAGGCTGCACCCATGTCCCGTGCCCAAACGATCTTTGCCTTTTGGATGTCGGCTTCGTTATACACCCAGTCGTATTTTGATTGCGATTGCGGCTGATAACGAACGATCACTAGGTGCTCGCCCGGACGGCCGGCCAGCTCGGCCTGTATGCGTGCGCGTTCGGTCTTGACTGACGGGAGGTTGTACCAGGTCGGAGGCCAGTCGGGGGCGAGCGACAAATGGAGCGGCGCCGCGCCGGCGCGCAAACACAGCATCACGAGACAGATCGCGGGGACCGCTCGCGTCAAAAATACCCCTACCGGCTTCCCGCGCCACTCCCAGGAGCGGACTCGGCGCATTGCCATCAGCAGGAGTGCGAGTATCAAGCACGTCATCGGCGCCGCGTAATGCGGGTAGAAAAAAACCTCCATCGCGAGGCCTGCAAGCGACACACCACTCGCCCAAAGCAGGAAGCGCGCGTCCGATGGCCAATTCTTTGCTCGAAAGCCGAGCGGACAACTCGCAATCGACATGAGCAGCGGAAGCGTGAGGGCGGGTCCTAAATAGAAGCACCAGAGGTGTACCATTCTCACGATCAACGCACTGACCAAGCTCTCGGCCTTCTGTAAACCTAGGTAGAAATCCAACTCGTTGTGGAGATAGAAATCGCGCATCTCTTTGTGGTGGTAGACCGGCTGCGGCCGAGGAGATAGCGACAGGAAATAGGGTGCTACGGCGTAGGTATCGCGGTCGACCTGCTGGGGCATGCGAAACGGATTCCCGGTGACACGCCAGCAATAAAATCCCGTCGCACCGGCTGCTAAAACCAGCACAAGGGCTAGCGGCAAGATCACTCGCCGAATCGACATCGAAAAGGCGGGTCCCCTCGTTCTAAGCAACCAGACCAGGAGCGCAAACGCAGCTGGCAGGCTGAAGATCAGACCTTCATAAGGGCGACTATTGGCGAGAATCGCGAGCCCGATGCCCATCAGCAATGCATGGCGAGTGCACCCAAACCGCATGATCCGCGGCAGAGCGCCGAAAACGAGCGCTCCTCCGATCGCGGCCATCGCTCCACCCCAGTAGCTATCGGCCCAATAGCTGAACACACCGAAACGCGCAACTGCGAGCAACCCCCCGAGCAGGGCCCACTCTGGGGCAAACCATCCCTGCAGCATCCAGCAAATTGTGGTGCACATCAGCGCGACGCTTACACAGACTCCGACGAAAGGCTGGCGAACCAGGATCTGGCCGAGCGCAAGCGAATAGCCCTGCGCGGGCGGATACATCGAGGCGTAGGTCGGCCGCATGATGACGTGAAATGTCTCGAAATGAATCCACAGGGGGGGCGTGGGATTGGCCAGCCGCGCGTGCGCTAAAGTGTCTGCGAGCAGCAGGTGGCTGAACTCATCATTGAAGTGGGGTTGAGGCACTGGCAAAACGGGCAAGACGGCAGCGCGCGATGCCAACGCTACGACTCCTACGGCGAGAAGGGAGAGTCTTTGCTTGTGGGCCAATCTGACAAAGCTTCGCTCTGCCTCGCTGAAAAATCTCGAGCCCAGCCTCGGGCTGCAGATCGCAACAACCACCGAGGCGATCGAGAGCCCAAGTTCGATCCAGAGCAGCATCGAGTCGGCTTGCCTCCAACTCTACAGTTCCGGCGAACGACAAAACAAGAGTGCCAATACCGAACCCACACCCGCAGCCATCGACAGGAAAAACAGGACCGCCAGGAAGGCACCAGAGATACCTCCCGCAACTCGACCAGGCTGTAAAAGCCAGCCCAATACCAGTGCGACCCCGAACGAAAGCATGGCAATGCCCGCGTACCCGGGAATGTGGAGCCAGCCTTGCGAGGCAGCCAAAGGGAACGCTATCACCGTGGCGAGGCAGACCAAGAACAACGAGATTACGATTGCGGATTGGCCCCCGACCGCCAACAAGCTGGCCATTGTCAGAAACATGTCAACATGTCAGAATAGCAGCAATCCCAGTTCCTTTCGGGTGGCGAGTGAGGCACGGTCAACCGCTGGGCAATCCAGCCGCTTTCCGGTGGAACCCCCGAGTTGGGAATGGCGATTGCACGTGAACAAATTGCGGATGAACCGCATAAGCTGTCCCGCCATTTGCTGGCAGTTCGGCGGGACCAAGCCTACCACGGGCAAATGGCTCTTATACAGGAGCTTACGACCTGGCTGCAACCCGGGTTATCGACTCGGCAACGGCAGCGAGGTCTGAGCGCGTCTCCAAATGTGAACTGCCGGCGACGCTAGAAGTCTCTGTTAGCGAACAATGAGATGGCTGAGCTGACTTTTTTCTCGAACCCGACTCGCGCTTCGCATCTTGGGATCGATTCCTGTGCCGCTCGCAAGCCGCTCGCTCCGTCTCTACCGCAATGCCGGCACACCAATTGTATGGCCCTGCGCCAAGTCAACGCTGATCAAGAGCCGGTGGGAGGCCTTTTGATGAAACCACACGGTGAGGCGGGACAAGCACTCGTCGTGGTAGCCCTGATGCTGGTCGTTCTTGTCAGCGTCATGGGACTGGCAATCGACATGGGCTATTTCCGCTATATGAAGCGACAGTTACAAACGGCGGCCGATGCCGGAGCTGTTGCAGGTGCACTCGAGATTAACTCCTGCGGCGGAAGCCCCGGATGCGGCAATCTCGTAGACGCCGCGCAAAAAGCATCAGCAGAGAATGGCTTCACTGACGGCACTACCGGCGTGACGGTTACCGTCAACAATCCGCCGACCACTGCCGGCGACCCGCATAGTGGCGACGGCAAGTATGTGGAAGTGATTGTCTCTCAACCCGAGCCCACTCATTTTAGCAACATCTTCGGCGTCGCATCGACCACGCTGACGGCCAGAGGGGAAGCCACGATGACCAGCGGGAACTGCGTGTATACCGTCCACGACAGTTCCGATCTGGTCGTGGCTATTGATTTGCACTTTCAGTGTGGCATCGTCGCCGAGGGGGACATTGACTGTAGTGGTGGTTCGATTACGGCTCCGCGGATTGGCATAGGGACCTCCGCCAGCCTCAGCCCTGGCTGCCCGACGAATCCGAGCCCCGTGCACATTGCCACGCCGACTCCGCGCGATCCTCTGGCATACCTCCCGAAACCGTCGGTGCCCGCCTGTGGCACGAGCACGACCAGCCCATATACCGGTTCTCCTGGTCCGCTAGACCTCAAAAAAAGCTCGTCGAGCTCGTCGTTCACGCTGAACCCAGGAAACTATTGCGGCGGGATTATCATTGAACTTGGTGCTAACGTCACCTTTACCGGGAGCACTACGGACGCGTACGTTCTAACCTCTACAAGTGGCTCGAATGGCGGACTCACAGTCAACGCCGGAACTCTCACAGGCAGCAATGTAACGTTCTACAATTCTGGTCCCCAGGGTAGCATCAATTTCCAGGGCGGAACCGTGAATCTGGCAGCGCCTACCAGCGGAACTTATCAAGGGGTCCTGTTCTTCCAGGATGCGAATACAGCGGGCGCTACATTCGGCGCAGGTATCGCTAGTGGTAGTAGTTTGACCGGGGCTTTTTACTTCCCAAATGCGGATGATCTGTCGTTCGCTGTCGACTTGGGAGCAAACGCCGCCTATACAATCCTGGTGGCAAACAAGATTTCGTTTACCACGGGCTCGTTTACGATCAAGAACGATTATTCTTCGCTTACTAACGGCTCACCAATTAAAGACAACGCCGTCCTGGTGGAATGACGATGAAATTCGAGTCGCAAATGAACGAACGGCCTCTCCCGAGCATCCGCCGGCGACTGAACCCAATGCACGCGGTGCTTGTTCGATCCGAGCGCGGCTCGAGCCTGGTGGAATTGGCCCTGATGCTTCCCGTCTTGGGCCTGCTCCTGTTCGGAGCAATCGACTTTGGCCGGGGCTACTACCTGAGCATCGAAGTTACCAACGCCGCTCGCGCCGGAGCCCAGTTTGGTCTTTCCAACGCATCGGCTGCGAGAATGCAGAGCGCGGCGACTTCGGATGCATCGGATGTGGCCGGGATCACAGCCACGGCAATCTATGGGTGCGAGTGTCCCGACGGCACGGGCCAAATTCCGAACTGCAGTTCCTCTCCCGGGTGTGCCAATGCGGTGAACTACGTTCAAGTCACAACCAATGCAACCTACACACCCTTGATCCCCTGGCCCGGCGTCCCTTCTTCGATTCCTCTGCAAGGACAGGCGACGATGCGGATGGGCCCGTAGCGGGCCCGAGGACGAGATGAACTCTAGTCACAGGTCGGGACAACGGGGCGCGACGCTTGTCGAGCTGGCACTGTCGCTGACCTTGCTGTTCATGTTCGTTTTCGGGGTCATAGATTTCTCAGAAGGGGCATATGCGTATCACTTCGTCTCCGATGCGGCGCGTGAAGCGACACGCTATGCGATGGTCCGGGGATCAGCCTGTCTATCGCTCCCCGACTGCAACGTTAATTCAACGCAAGTCCAGGATTACGTCACAACGCTCGTGCCGTCGGGGATCAATAAGGATTTGGTCACTGTCGCGACCACGTGGGTAGATCCGGGCACCGGCCAATGCAAGCCCCCGAATGGTCCCGGCTGCGCGGTGAATGTCAAAGTAACCTATACCTACAAATTCAACTTTCCGCTTATTTCCAACCTAGCGTCGATCGACATGAACAGCACGTCTCAGATGGTCATTTCGCAGTAGCAGTCAGCTCGCAACCAGCTGGTCCCATCCGGAATGCAACCTGGCTATCGGGAGCGACGCAGTGCCTGCGGTCGGAAAGTTTGAAAACACAGAAGAGCGCGGCTAACTAGGGTCGGAATTCCGAATGTCGTGAACCCTCCGGTGTGCGCGCTTGAGGGGCCAGAAGTGGCGACTACGCGCCCCGGTGTGCTGTCCGCGCTCGACATCTGAGCCCGTCGCGGGACATCAACGGTGAGATTCAGCTACCGATGTCTCGCTCGTCAGACGGTCGCAACGCCGAAATCTCGAGCTGGTCCCCTACCTTGGTCCCGGTGTGATAAATCGTGTGAGGCGGAAGCTCTAGCACGCTGGTCGCCCTCAACGACACTTTGGAGATGCGAAACGGACGCACGTGCTCTTCGAGGTGAACAACCTCTTTCTCTTTGCCGAGAAAGATGAGATCGATCGGAAACAACATGCCAATGGTATGCACGCCTCGGGACGGTACAAGCCAGAGGCCGGAACCGAGGCGCGCCCACCGCTTGGTCTTTCCGAGTAACCCAATCAGACGACGCAGATAACTGTCTGCCACGGTCGCTTCGGTAGCGATAAATGTCTCGCGTGTCTTATTGTAGACATAGATCACCTGGTGCCCGTTATGGTTGCTCATAACGCTCTCGCCGTCCCTTTGTTCGGAATTTCGTGGTTCTATCGTTTTTTTACTCAAGCGCCTTCCCGCGTCGCCGCCAGATGATAATCAACAGCACGAGCACGGCCAGAATGCCGGCCCCTACTCGGATCATCGTTACGGTGTCCATTCTGTAGCTCCTTTTTCCTTCAATTGTGCTTGCACACGGCGCATCCGGTCAGGGATTGCCATGATTCCGCCGTCACTTCGACCCGAGCGCTAGTTGCCGCATCAAAGTGATCATGGCGGGACCCAGAATCACCGCCATCAATGCCGGGAAAATGAAAAACACGAGCGGCGCCACCATTTTCACGGCTGTCTTGGCGCTCATCTCCTCTGCACGCTGACGCCGCTTGGTACGTAACTCATCAGAATGGATCCGCAGCGACTGTGCAACGCTCGTACCGAAGCGCTCCGTTTGCACCAACATGCCGACTAGAGATTTGATGTCCTCTGACCCGGTACGTCGCGCTAATTCCTTCAAGGCCTCTACCCGGGATTTACCCACCCGCATTTCCAAATTTACCATCTGTAACTCTTCGCTCAGTTCGCGATGAACAATGCGCAATTCCTGTGCCACTCTCAGAAGGGCTTGATCCAGGCCAAGGCCCACTTCCACGCAGATCACCAGCAAGTCCAGACCGTCCGGCAGCCCCTGGCGCAGGCGCTCTTGACGTGCCTTAATCCGCCAGAGCAGCCACACCTCCGGTAGAAGGATCCCGGCGAGCAAAGCAAGTAGCAGCACGAAAAACGGACTGAAACGGTATAGTCCGGTAAAATAAACAAATAGAACACACACGACGGGTGAGAGTACCTTCACACCCCGCATCACCTGCATGGCGTCATCGCTGCGATATCCGGCGCGAATCATCATGAGCTGCGCCCGGGTTGCCCCCTGGCGTCCGCCTGCGGCAGGGAGCAGTTTCCCGAGAGAAGTCAGGACTGCGCGAATCCGCTGGTTCTGTAGCCTCAAAAATCCCCGGACGGTGGCAGTGCGATCGGGATCAAGCAGACGCGAGAGCCGCCCGGCAACCCTGGTTTCCTCGGGAGTCGAGGCGTAGACCAGAACTAGTACCATGATGAAGACGACCAAGAACGTTACGCTTGTGACGACCCACAGCATTCCCGTCTCCCCTCTATCAGACCTTGACCTGAACAATCCTCCAGATAACCAGAGAGCCGACTATCTGCATGGCGGCGGCGATCCCCAAGATGGTCCTGCCGAGCGGATCATCAAAGAGCACGTGCGCATATCTCGGGTTGAGCACATCCATAACCACGAGGATGACAAGTGGCAGTGCGATCAAAATCGTCGCGGTCAGACGCCCCTGCGCGGTTCTCACCTGCACCTCCCGATAAATCCGGAAGCGGTCTCGAATCACGCGGGCCAGCTCATCTAGAATCTCGGCCAAGTTTCCGCCTGTCTCCTTTTGGACCAGCAGGGCGGTAACGAAAAAACGGACATCGACCAGTGGCACGCGCTCGGTCAAGTGGATCAAGGCATCCCGCAAGGGAAGGCCGAAATTTTGTTCCTCGAAAGTCGTTCGGAATTCACCGGCGATCGGCTCGGGCGATTCGTTCGAGACCATCTCCATCCCCGTCGTGAAAGCGTGGCCGGCGCGAACGGCGCGGCCCAGCAAGTCCAAGCTTTCAGGAAAGTGCTCCTCGAATTCGAGCAAACGCCGGTGCCGCATCCAGGAGATCACCAGAAAGGGGATCGCCGCAAACGTCAATCCCAAAAGCGCCTGCATCAGGAATTGCCGATAGAGTTGTCCCGCAATGAGATACGCGCTCAACCCAATCACGCCACTGAGCAGGAGAATCTTGGCAGCTTTGGTCTTCAGACCGGCTTGGTTGACAAAATCCTGGAGCTGGTTCGACCAGGGCAAGTGCATCAGAAGGCGGTGCAGCGCAGGAACGCTGCTGTACATTTCGTCGCGGAGAAGATTCAAATCCAGCGAGACATTGCCGTGCCGTTCCGCCTTTCGCACAGCCTCGATCCGATGGCGCACCACTTCCTGCTCGGTCTCGGTTACGAAAAACAGCCAGAGGGCGAAAACAAGAATGACCGCGGCCACGAAAGTCGCGAAGGAAAGGATTAGAGCCATATTCCCCTGCCCTTGAACGATCGCCTGCTCCGGAGCCAGAAAACTGTCTCCGCCGAGACCCCCAACAGGCCCGTTGTTTTCATTCCAGGCTCCTCAGCGCGCCCGAGTATGTTCGAACATCGCTGTCGGAAGCTGAATCCCGCTAACAGCCAGACGTTCGGCGAATTTGGGGCGAACTCCGGTCGAGAGGAATTCACCGAGCACCTCGCCCGACTCGCGAATGCCACGTTTCCGGAAAACGAAAATATCCTGCATGGCCACGACTTCTCCTTCCATCCCCGTAATCTCGGCCACACTGACTACTTTGCGGGTTCCGTCACTGAGACGGCTGAGCTGAAGCACCACGTCGATGGCCGAAGAAATCTGCCGCCGGATGGCGGTGTCGGGAATATTCAAACTGGCCATCGCCACCATGGTTTCTAAGCGGCTGAGCGCGTCACGCGGGGAATTGGCGTGGATCGTCGTTAGGGAGCCGTCGTGGCCGGTGTTCATCGCCTGTAGCATATCGAGCGCTTCCTCACCGCGAACCTCACCCACGATGATGCGGTCCGGACGCATGCGCAAGGAATTGATCACCAATTGCCGCTGTTGAATGGCGCCTTTTCCTTCGATATTGGGAGGCCGAGTTTCCAGCCGCACGACGTGTTGCTGGTTCAGCTGCAATTCCGCTGCATCCTCAATCGTCACAATCCGCTCGCGATTGGAAATCGAGGACGACAGCACGTTGAGGAAGGTCGTTTTGCCCGCTCCCGTTCCGCCCGAAATCAAAATGTTGAACCGCGCCTTAACGCATCCCGCCAAGAGTTCGAGCATCGGCTCCGTCAGGGTGTGATTGCGCACCAGATCGACCGCGGTCAGGCGATCGCGGCCGAAACGCCGGATCGAGAGGCAGGGGCCGTCCACAGCCAAAGGAGGAATAATGGCGTTCACGCGCGAGCCGTCGGCAAGCCTCGCGTCTACCATCGGCGAAGATTCATCGATTCGGCGACCAATCGCGGAAACAATCCTGTCGATGATCGCCATCAAATGCGCATCATCGCGAAATTGCACCCCGGTAGCCTCGAGGACCCCCTTGCGCTCGACGTAAACGCGCTTGTAGGTGTTCACCAGGATGTCCGACACGGTCGGATCGGCCAGAAGCGGTTCGAGAGGCCCCAGTCCGAACACCTCATCGAGAACCTCCTGGGCCAGGCGTTCCCTCTCCTGCAGGTTCATGGGGGTCGATTCGCCCAGCACCAGGCTTTCAAGAATTTGGGCCACTTCCCGACGAACGTCTTCTCGTTTGACCTCGCCCAGGCGATCCAGGTTCAATTTCTGGATCAGCCTGCGGTGAATCGCAGTCTTGACCGCATTGAAATCGGTCCGAGTTGACGCAAGGGGAGCGGACGACATGCTCGGTTACCTCTTCTTCTGGAGCGAGAAAATGTTGCTCAAGCTACTTCGCTTTTCAGCAGCCATACTGTCGATTCCTGCCAGTTGGGAAGCCAGTTGGCGATAACGGTCGCTGAGGGCGTTATTATGGTTCTCCATCAAAGGTGTGCCTAAATTGACGGAGGCACTGGCCTTTTTAAAGTTGTTGGGGAGAAGCGCGAAGACGGGAGTCTTGATATTCCTCTCAATGCTTTTGAGAACTTCTTCGTCTCCCTTGTGCCACCGGTTGATGATCACGCGGATGCGCTCCGGATTTATGCCAAAACCGGACAAGGCCATCAGGCGTCGTTCCAGCGTCCACAGGGAAGGCACGTTCGCTTCTGCGACCAAAAGGATCATTCGGGACGCGTGTAAGACAGAACTCCAATCCGAGGAAAATTGCGTTCCCAGGTCCGCGAGTACCATTTCAAAGCTAGCTTGAGCGACATTCACCACACGCTCGAGCCGGGATATGGGGATGGTCTGCCACTCCTCAGGCTGCAAAGCCCCTCCGAGTAACTCCAGTTTCGTTTTGTGGCGTGTGAGCAGACCTTCAAAGAAGTGGGTGTCTAGCCGATCCAGATTGTCGACGGCATCGCGGATGCCGAAGCGCGGGTGCAGATCAAGAAGCAGGTGAGCGTTCCCCAGCGGACGCGCGAAATCTAGGATGACGACGCGCTTGCGCGCGTGGATGCTGAGCTGCACGCCCCGGTTCACGGCCACCGTCGTCGCCCCAACTCCTCCTTTCGAACCCATGACCACGATCAGCTTCTGCGCCGGCCGGTGTGGCGCCGACTGGCCTTGCTGGTCAAACCGCACCAGAATCTCGCGCAGTGCCTCGGGGGTGACGGGCATGGGAAGAAAGTCCTGCACGCCGCTACGCATGGCGTCGAGCAGAAGCTGGTGATTCGGCGGAGAAATGGCGGAACATGCGACCAGCCTCACCGAAGGACGAAGCCGCCGGAGATGCGACCCGAAAGCGAAGTAAGGCTCCGGTTCGCGCCCCAAATCCAACAGGACGATATCGGGGACCACTTCGCCCGCATCTGGCAGCTGTTCGACGGGCATCGTCCATTGCTTGACTAAACTCACCAGACCCGTTTGCTGCAAGCTCGCGAGCAGTCCTGCGGAGCTAATTGTGTCGCTACTGGCTATTCCAGCTGTCAACATAGGCCCGACTTCCTCGTTTAACCGATCTCTCTGTGTCCCGCCAATGTCAGAATCAAGTGTATCGCTCGACTCAGTTTGAGCCGGGCGCCTTTTGTTGCTCCGGTGCAAGCGGCTTAAGAAACGGTATCGGCATGACCGGTATCTCCGGCGCCGCGTTCTGCTTTTCGAGCGGATGCACGATCCGCGGAGTGACTAGGATGAGCAACTCGGCATTTGTCTTGTTCAACGAACGGCTCTGGAAAAGCTTTCCCAGAACAGGAATATCGCCGATTCCAGGAATCTTCGAAAATTGTTCGGTTACGCGGTTATCCACCAGTCCGGCGATCGCAAAACTCTGCCCATCACGCAGTTCCATGTCCGAGTCGACACGCCGGGTCGAGAGCGCCGGAATGGTAAAGCCCTGGATGGTCAGCCCATTGGCAAAATCAAGCGAGCTCACTTCCGGTCTCACTTTCAAATGGACCAAACCTTCGGGCGTCAGGGTGGGAGTGAAGTTGAGCCGAACACCGAATTCCTTGAACTGAATCGTGATCGCAGCGAAACTACCCGTGCCCAAACCTTGCACGACGGGAAAAGGAAATTCACCGCCAGCCAGGAAACTGGCCTCCTTGCCCGACTCGGTTAGCAAATTTGGCTCGGCCAAGATCTGAAGGACGTTGTTAGTCTGGAGCGCCTGGATCGTCGCGGCCAGATCGATGTCAGGCCGAATGATCAGGATATTGAGCAAATTGCTCAGCCCGAATGTTGCTGTACTGGTACTAGACGACGAGCTTCCGCCCCCGACCGAGCCTACCTGGCCCTGAATGATAGGGGGCGAAAACTGCCCGGTGGTAATCGACCCTAGGTTCTTCGCACCTGGGAGGCTTAATATATTGATCCCGAGCTGCTGGAGAGCCGTTCGGTCCACCTCCGCAAACTTCACCTCGAGAAGAATTTCCCCCGGTGGGGCGGTCGGAACCTCCATCAAACTGGTAACTTTGGGCGTTGCGTTTTTCACGACTTCCAGAATCTTATCGGCCACCGCCGACGACGAGATCCGACCCGAGAGCATCACCACGTCTTTTGATGTCTCGACCTGGACGCGTTCGCT
>Ga0209526_10001196_pt1 | contig 17228 bp, 15 predicted proteins | sample JacPinW_OM2H0_M1_FD_188566 | JGI IMG/M metagenome (GOLD analysis project Ga0209526, IMG submission 188566) | Forest soil microbial communities from Algoma, Ontario, Canada - Jack Pine, Ontario site 1_JW_OM2H0_M1 (SPAdes) (version 2) | ecosystem: Environmental > Terrestrial > Soil > Boreal... | reverse complement strand
CTTGAAACCCCGAGTCTCCTGAAAGAGAATTTCGCGCGGACCCAGATCCGCGATTTGTTTTGATACTAATATTTTGGGTCGAATGGACATTGGTGTGTTTGCGTTCGGCAAATCCGATACAAATTCGCAACTCCCATACCGCGTCTTGAAACTCCGTCGCTCCGAGAAGCGTTTACAATCTATCAGGAAAGGACAGCAGAGACCATGCCTTGTGATCAATTTTTAGAACATTATCCCCGTACCGGCCTGCAACGAGAGGCGCATATGCGTACTGATGTTGCTTGGTTGGAGGAGCAACGGGGCGGTTCCGCGGCGGTCTACGTAATGTGGCGTGGCCAAAATCTTTTCTCTATTTCGGGAGATAAACGACCTCTGGTTCTACCAGCGGCAGCGCTTCCTTCGTCGATCAGACTGATTTTTCTTGGGCTTCGACCGGACAATCAACCGGCGTTTGCCGCCAACCTGACCGAGCCGAAAACAGCGGCCGAGGCACTATCCGTCATTGGCCTCGACGAAAATCAGGCGCGATTCATCCATCTTCGTGAATTCAGAGGAGTCCTCACGCGGGATGAACAGCAGGTGCTCCTCTATGTCAGAGCGCTGATTAACTGGCAAGACGCTCAGCAATTTTGTTCTCGTTGTGGCAGTCCGACGTTGCCCGAAGAGGCAGGCCATGTAATGGCCTGCACCAATCCGGAATGCGCGACCAAACATTTCCCGCGGAGCGATCCGGCGACGATCATGCTCGTTCAGCACGGTGACTATTGTTTGTTGGGACGGCAGCCAAGCTGGCCCGAGGGCCTTTTCTCGACTCTCGCTGGATTTGTCGAGGCGGGTGAAAGCGTGGAGGAAGCCGTGGTGCGCGAAGTGAAAGAAGAAGCTGGAATTGAGATCACCAATCTCCGGTACTTTGGCTCCCAGCCGTGGCCGTTTCCTCAATCATTGATGCTCGGCTATTTCGCCGACGCGACGACAACGGAAATCGTGTGCGGGTCCGAGTTGGCCGAAGTCCGCTGGTTTGATGTCGCTGAAACCAAAGACGTTCTGCGCCGGCACATCGCTCGGTTTCCCCATATCGAAACCATCTCGCAAAAGCTGATGAAGCGATGGCTGGCGGAGAAGGTTGCAGGTTAGAGGTTACAAGCTGCCGGTCGCAGGTCGGGAGCCTGGGCAACCGTGCTGTGGCATCCAGTCAATCTGCTATTTGCTATTTGCTATTTGCTATTAATCTTTGCGGTATGCACGGGAGGATCATTCTTTCCACGGTGAGCGCATGGGAGTTGGGAGAACGCTTTGAAACCACCCAAGCGCAAAAGAACGAGGCCCTGAGGGAAGCCAAAATCGCTAAGCAAGATGGTGATCTGAGCGAGAACGCTCCCTATCAGGCAGCCAAAGAAAAATTCCGAACGATGGGTCGCGTTCAGCGGCGGCTCACCGGTGAGATGAACCACCTGATTGACCAGGGTCACCGGCTGGTGGATCCCCGGTCCTGGGTCACGGATGCGCCGACTGAAGCGATCGAAATCGGTATCATTGTCGAGATGGAATTGAATGCCACCGCTGAACAGTTCTTGATTGCAGGTGCTCGCGATAACCAGGTCCCCGACTCTGGCGAAATTTTGCCGCTACCATACAATTCTCCGCTTGGCAATGTTTTGCTCGGGCGAAGAGCGAAAGACCGATTCATTGCCAGCGTCAATGCGCGAGAGCAGACAATCTGCATTCACCGGGTGCGAAGACCAACGACCGATGAGATCCTGCAGATTTTCCCTGCCTTGCAGGAACAGCCAGGGTCGACCAAGGGCGAACCCTGACTAAGGCTCATACATCCCTTATTGGACTGGACCGCGATCAAGGTCAACGATGGCCAGCTACTGGTTCAAAAATGCAGTCGTTTACTGGATTGACGTTGATACGTTTAAGGATGGGAACGGTGACGGTAGCGGGGACTTCGTTGGGCTCCGTGAGGGCCTCAGCTATTTAGCTGGTCTCGGAGTAAGTTGCATTTGGCTACTGCCGTTTTACCCATCACCGGACAGGACAACGGGTACGACATTACCGATTATCTCGGGATTCATCCCGCCCTTGGCGATCTGGGCGATTTCGCTGCGTTCATGGACGAAGCTGCGAACCGTGGGATCCGAGTCATTATCGACGTGGTGGTTAGCCATACTTCTGATCAACGTCCATGGTTCAAGGCCGCTCAGACACGGGATCCACACTATTTTGACTATTACGTTTGGCGGAAATCAAAGACAAGAATTTGGCAATGGAGTTGCCTGAATACGGCTACAACTGGATCCGACTACGGGGAAACGAAATGAAATAGAGCAAACTCGCACTGCGGTAGCCCTTTTCTTGCAACTCTTCCCTTTGCATTCCATTTGCATTTTCGTTTCCATAGGAAATGCATTGGCTCACCGATAATTGGCATTCATTATTCCCATATCCATGGGGATCCATCTCGCTCAGTATTCTTGCGCTGCTGTGCGGAGCCTGGGTGGGAATCGAACGACAGCGCAAAGAAAAACCGGCTGGTATTCGGACAATGGCTTTGATTGCACTTGGCTCCGCGGCGTTTACCATGGTCGGATACGCCTTTACGACCTCTACTGGCGATTCCGGCCGTGTTGCCGCGCAAATCGTCACCGGTGTCGGTTTCCTCGGCGGCGGCGTGCTGCTCAGGGGGAGCACCAGCATACATGGTGTGACCACGGCAGCGACCATCTGGTTGGTCGCCGCCATGGGCATGGCTATTGGCGCCGGTCACGCGGGAGCCGGGGTCGGTCTCGCACTGCTCGCACGAACTGTACTGACTGTCGTGAATCGCTGGGAATGCAGCAAGCTAGCCGGAGCGACTGAATCGGTGATTCGTCTGATCGTGGATCCAGCCAAAGGCAAAACTGGAGTGAAGCTAGAGAATCTTTTGGAACAGTTCGAAGTTCCGCCCAAAGTGATCGAACGAAAGCCGGTGGAAGATGATCGCGAACTCTGGGTAATCCGGGTTTTGCTGCCGCGGCGTTCGTACCACGAGTTGTTGATGACCTTAGTCGAGCAACCGGAAGTCTATTCGATCGAGCGGTGAAAACACCTTCTAGCATTGCCAAAGACAAAATGCGCGTGACTCCCTAAAACTGGAAGTAAATAAAGCTGCGCAATCCGGTTTTGGCAACTAAGCCGACAGCCAGCGCACAAAGGATCAAAAGACCGAAGCGAAGTTCAGGGCGACGCAAGGGTTTGCCAGGTTGAGATCGCAAAAGCCGGACGAACACGGTGTCGCAAAAAATCGGCAATATCAACAGAGTAATCGGAATTGCAACAGGTGCTCCGGCCATCATGGTCCGCCAGGTAAAAATGCCGGAAATTACCGCTAATGAATCAGCTAGTGTTTTTGCACGGAATGGAATCCACAAGATTAAGACGATGGTTTGGGTTACCAGCCAGCCCAAAATCAGCGACGTGATTGATCGATTTTCTTCGGTTAGGATTTTTCCGCGATATATTTGCGAGAATCGCTCGATCGCGAGCACGGTACCATGGGCGGCTCCCCAGATAATGAAATTCCAACTCGCCCCATGCCAGATTCCGCCAAGTAGCATAGTGATAACGAGGTTTCGCATCTGCTTCGAGACGCCGAGACGATTCCCGCCTAATGGGATATAGAGATAATCGCGAAGCCAGCTAGACAAAGAAATATGCCAACGGCGCCAAAACGATCCCAAGCTGGTCGCTGCGTAGGGGAAATTAAAATTATCGGGTAATTTATATCCGAAGAGCCGGGATACTCCGATCGCGATCATAGAGTAACCGTTGAAGTCGAAATAAATTTGGCAGTAGAACCCAAAGGTCGCTGCCAATAGCAGGAGGCCTGTATAGTCTGCCGGCCGTTCAAAGATTTTGTCAACGAAAGGGGCGATCGAGTCGGAGAAAACAACTTTGTAGAGAAATCCAGTTACGATGGCCTGCGTCGCAACGAACAAATCTTCGCCGGCGAATTGCCGCTTGGTTGCTAATTGGGGAAGAAATACAGTCGCCCGCACAATGGGTCCGGCAACGAGTTGCGGAAAAAACGCGATATACAGCGCAACATCCAAGAGTGAAACTCGCGTATTCACTTTGCCGCGGTAGGTGTCCACCGCCAAGGTAATGGCGTGAAAGGTGTAAAAGCTAATTCCGATTGGTAACAAGATGCGGGCAATCGAGGCTGCGGATTTTAAGCCAATGGTCGACAAGAGAGCCACCAGGTTGTCTTCAAAAAAGTTGAAGTACTTAAAGAAGGCTAGGACGGTTAATTGGAGGCCGATACAAATCCAAAGAACGACCAACGACTGGACACGTGCTGCTCGTTCTTTGCAATCGAGGATCAACCAAGAAGCAGCGAAGGTGGTTAAGACGACGAAGCCTAAAAGCCCGAGAAATCTCCAATCCCACGCGGCATAGAAGAAGCAACTTGCGATTACGAGAAAGAGCTTTCTACCAAAGTTCCCCGGCCATAGCCAATAACCCGCAAGAACAACCGGAAGAAAGAGGAGAAAGGAAGCCGAGTTAAACAGCATGTGAGTGATGTTCGGACTGACCGAGTCGAAGTGGCTTGCTTGCCGCCATGGTCCGGGTGCCCTAACCGGATTGAGCCGGCCAATTCTGCCTCAGAAATTGGGCAAACTCTTCGGTGTAGATTTCAGCACCGGAGTCGGCCAAATGACCGGGGTCATTCCATAATCCCGGTTCTCGCAATCGGCTGCGAATCTGCGACCCATTTCCGTTGAAGAACAGTTGATCGGGATGCGCGTGAGACCACCAATTGTCATAGTTGAATTCGTACGCCAGCCAGCCGGGCAGCGAGAAGAAAAGCTCGGAACGCACCGCCCCCTTGAAGATAGAGCGGAACGCAGCATCTCGGACGGCGTTCCAGCGGGTAACGCGCGGATACGCTTGCCGACCAGACAAGATCGGGTCCGGCGGAAAATCGATTGGCAGCAAGCCAGCAGGTTGAAAATCGGCTCGCTTTGGGTGCGGCTGGAACCCGGCGCAAGGAGCAGCGCGATTTGCCGTGTCCCACAGTTGGAGATAACTGATTCGTAGAGCGTTGTAGAGGAATTGAGTAGCAATCAGTTGCAACTCGGAGCGACGGTTCCAGAGTTCGCGTAAGTCGTACCGACCGGTGATCCAGTTTAGCAGAGTTGGCAGGTTGTCTGGATTGGAATAAGCTAATGTGGTCGGAGTGAACGGATTATTGCCGTAGTTAAGCAGGGGATCGCGATCATATAATGCTTGCACCTCATGACCGAGAATGAGCCGCGACTTACGAAGGCGTTTCCAGTCACTAGAGGACAATGAGTCGGCGAAATTTTGCAGCAGTTGTAGTCGCTCGAGATGGTTAGCGCCGCTCAGGGAAAGCTGAATCACTGTCACTGGGATACCGGCGCTGCGCAGGGAGCGTTCGAGTGCGGCGCCATCGACGCCTCTGGTAGTTACACTGCTTCCTTCAATGATCAAGATGTACTCACCCGGAACCGGTCGGCTCTGGTGCAGGTGCTCAACGCAAAAAGCCGTGACCTGCGCACTAGTTGTATTGAGGAAGGCGAGCGGCAGGGGTAACCAAAAGTGTGCTCCAACCATCCAGACCAGCAAGACAACTAAACCGGCAACCAACATTTTCGCGTGAGCCGGGTCTTCGGCGGCGAGCTGCGTCCGCGCGAGCTCGGTCGAACTTTCAGTCGAACCGTCTACGGTGAGTCGAGTCGAACGGCTCCATCCGCCGAGAAGGGCGACGACTAGTAACAAAAATGTCCCGAGGATACCGACGGTCATAAAATCGCTCCTATGGATCAGCAGTATGGCTGGAGACGAGATTCTCGCGCTCCGAAATATCGACCACCATTTGGTCAAATGCCTGCGCCAGCGCAACCAGAAGCAAGATGCAGCTAGGTGCAGCGTAACGTGGTAATAGCGACGTCAGAGAGCAGTTCATAATCACAAAACCCGCCGCTACGCCGGAAAACGCGAGCGACAGAGCCAGGCTATCCACCGCTTTCACGCTACGGGGCCGAATCAGCAGATGGATCCCCGATGCGATTATGCTTGCGATCCCGAACAGACAGATTGGCCAATTCTGGTAGAGTGTGCAATACCACAAACTGCGCCATTCTATATCGTACGTTCCTGGAGGAACATTAAGGGACGCTAGTCCGCGAACTGGTCCGAAATTCGGCCGGTCCAATATCCCGCGCAAAATATCGGTGTCGCGAAAAGGCTCGCGGCATATATCAGCTGGGGAAAACAGGAAAGCGCGCAACGAATCTGTTCCAATCCGGGAGTACAACGCAGTGTCTCCAGACAGCAAGAACCAGCGCGCGATCCGGTTCAGCCGAACGTCGGTTTCGTAAGCTTGTTTTCGGAATGGCCATGCAGTTTCCTGCCGGAGCCAATCGAAAATGGATTGGGAGAGTGTTTCCGGTTGCCAATGTTCGTCGCCGATAAAGCTTTGGTTGAACTTCTGAATGCCATAGGAAACCGCTTTATCGGGAAAAGCGTGATTCAGGTTGGAAAGGCGTTGTTCTCGATCTGCCCTGGACATGCTGGTTAAGTAGTCAAGGCGCCATTGAAATACGTAACCTATTCGGGAACGGTACGGAACTTTGTACCAGGCACAAAGACCGCCCGTTACAATACCGCAGCCGAGGACCGCAACCGCTCCGATAGCGACCGCGCGCAGCAAGGTGGCCAAAAAGGGCCGACGTTTTGGTTCGGAAGAATGAACTCGGACAACCCTCCTTGCTAGCTGAATCAGCAACAATGAAGCGATTGGAAGAGACACGAGCAGTATGTTGATTTGACGACAAAGAATGGCGCCAAACATCGGCACAAAGAGGCCGACTGTGGCCAACTTATTTGGTTCGGCCTGTCTAATCCATACTATGGTGGCTACTGCGGTTAGGAGTACTAAGGGATGCGCGAAAGCTTCTGTTCCAATACAGTGCGCAAACGCATACAACCATGCCTGCGAAGCCAGCAAAAGAGCGAAAGCCAATCGAGTGATCGGTACGCGGCAGACTTTCCAACAAGCCACAAATAAACTCGCCACGAGGAGCAGGTGTTGGAACAAAACAAGGGCGAAGACTCCGGTATCCGTAAATGCCGGATTATCGAATGATGTCGGCGGGGCTGGCCTGCCTGAAAAAAATTGAGAGGCGAGATCTCCAATGAGAAGGGGGATACGGGCGAGAAAGCAATAGAGTGGCGGCCAATGCAGAATTTGCAAGATATTCGGTTTATCTGCCAACTGGTAAAATCCATCGGAGTCTCGCCAAAGGGGCGGAACCCGGAGCAGGAAGAAGATTGAGGGGAGCGCCAAGACGATAAGTGTGGTTAGTCCTAGGACGGCTTTCTTACGCGATCGGCTATCCATCAATTTCTCCCTTATCATTAGCAGTTTAGGGCTTTGTCAACAGATCCAATTGAGAAATCAGATCCAGGTAAATACTTTCTGCCAATTTATTAGGGAGCTTTGGTGTCAGTTGGAATCTCCAGGGTAAAATCGCGGCCATGAACAACGTTTGAAAACCGCTCTAGACGAAAGATTGGGCAGGGTGTACGACGGTGCGACTGTTTTACACGATGGTGCGCCGCGAACGTCTGAATCCATTGTTTCCGTCTGGTCTGTTCCCGCTTTGCGCTGTCATCGGGGTTATGATCGGAGGTTTGATCGTACGGCTTTGGCTGCCAATCGTGCCGCTCTCCGATGGTGATACTTGGGGATACTTGCGTCCCGCCCTTCATTGGCTGAGTGGCCTCGGATTTCAACAAACTTATGGAAGAGATTGGCTGTATCCTGCGCTGCTCGCAGGAATTCTCAAGATCAGCGGTGATTTTCACGCAATTACTTACGTTCAGCGATTTCTAGGATTGGCTGGTATATTGATTTTTTGGGCGGCCTGGCGATCGTGGTTGCGGCTGCTGCCGGTACCAGGGCCGATTGGACACCGAATCCGCTTCGTGGTTGCGCTACTGCTGCTTGCCCTCTACGCGCTGAGCCCGCAACAGGCGTTGCTGGAGAACACGATTCGCCCAGAGGGGATGCTGGCCTTTTTCGAAATGGCTTATCTTTATTGCCTCGTTTCGTTTTTCATCGCGCGCTGGAAATTGCGCCGCACTGGTTTGGCCATTGCCTTTGGAGCTGCGACGCTTGGATTGTCGTATGCGGTCTTGCTATTGAAACCAAGCTGGGGCTTTGCGTTGGGGTTTTCTTTTTTGTGTTTGGTGGCGGGTGGGTTCGGCGAAGCGACACGGCTCATGCGTTTCGGACCATTGCTCGGAGGTGTCGCCGCGTTTGTGATCCTCTTCTTTCTTCCGAAATCGCTCGGCTTCCAGAAAGACGCTCAGCTCTTTCTTCCTTGCACGCTGGTTTCGATTCATGCCGAACAGATATTAGAGACAAGACCCGATGTGATCTTGCCCGGTGCGCACAATCCTGGTGTTCCGGATGCCGAATTTTATGAGGAACTGGCCAAGGCTTTGCGCCCGGCGAAGGAGAATCCGGGCCATTACAACGCTCTCGGCTTCGATACAGATTACATCCAATATCGCTCCGGTTTTTTCTCCAGTATCACGGGGAAGAAAGGCTGGAGTGACCGTGAACTGGCCGCAGCCTGTTATTCCGCCTATTTTCGCGCTTGGCTTCAGACTCCCTCGTCGATGTTCCAAAAGTTAGGCCGGCAGCTCAGCGTCTTTCTCTTTCCTCGCGGCGGGGATTTCTACACGACGGCAAAGTCGGTCGACTTGAATCACGAATTAGCCACTGGCCGACCGTTTCTACCCGACGACCAACTTTCGCCCGACGTGCAGAAGATTTATCAATCATATCTGCAAATCTTGGATAGACCTGAAGGCAACCTATCGCATCCGCTCGGCCTCCCAATTTTGGCGAGATTGGCGTCTTATCTCGCTTGGATCAGCTTTTGGCTGCAGGCAGTTTTTTTTGCGGTGATGATCGCCATCTGCTTAAGTCGGAAGGGGCGAACCTTGCGGCTTGCTGGATTCGCCATTGTCGCGGTGCTATCGGCTACTTACGGAAACGTCCTCACCATTGCTTTTGTCCATTCACTTGATGTCGGGCGGTACCGAGTGAGTTATGCCCCTGGTTTTCTTCTCGGCCTGGCGATGATAATTAGCTACCTACTGGTATTAGCATTGGGAGGATCCATTCTTGGCCAACAGAATGGAGAATCCAAAATCGCGGAGACCAGCTCCGCGCCGGCTTCGGGTTGGCGGCGATAGTTGCGCAATTCGAGCTATGATCGAGATCGCACCGGAATCACAGATCGGAGAGAAGATTAGCACTCGGGATCTCGTTTGGATTATCGTCCTCGTTATTCCGTCGCTCTACGTTCTGTTCACACTTCCACCGCTTTGGCGCGACACCGATGGATTTAACGAAATTGCGTCCACCTTCGCTCCAAAGGGAATCATCCACTGGTTACCTGGTTACTGCTTCGTTGCCCGACTGCTGATGATCGTTGCCGGAGCGGTTGGTAGCTTCGTAAGCGGTCACGGACTACCTTACCTGTCACTTGGTACTCCTGAGCTAAGTGACATAGGAATTTACAGTTTGTTGGTCGTTCAACATCTTTTCCTGATCTATTCGTTGTTCTTCGTTGTCCGAACCCTAACGAATCTCTTTTTCCTTCGGCTGCTTTTTGCCTTTTTTTTTGCGTTAACTCCGTGGCTTTATCTGTTCGCCCAATGCATTGGAACGGAGGCGTTCAGTAATCCGCTGGTTTGTCTCATAGCTGGGTACGGCTGGATCTGTTTGCGGACTCCTGATCTGCAGTTGCGCCGGCTCATTCTGTTTTTCTTGCTGCTACTCGCGGCGGCTCTCACCCGTCACATCAATCTGGGATTGATTTGCCTGGTCCCCATCGCCCTGGTGGTGCCAGCGATCATGCGGACGTTTTTCGCAAATGAAACTTCTTCTCAAACGCAGGCCACCCGTGATTTCCGTGGATGGAGAAAGCTATTCGTCTACGGGTGCCTCGGGGTCGGTATTGCCATTACATCAATCGGCATACAGCAAACGATGTGCTGGTCGTTCCGTGTGCCATACCGGTCCACTTTCGGCGTTACTTTTGAGTGGCGACTTGATTATCTGAACACGCTACCGGCAGACCAGCGCAACACCATTTTGGGCCGGGTTAGTGCAAAAGTTAACGATCCAATCGTTACGGAGGCGATCCGAGATCTGATCCAGGTAATGGATCGGAAAGAGAATCGAGGATACGGATTCTTGTATGATCGGATGGATGAAATCCTGTCTCAGGCCGGCCCGATGAGCCTGCAGCAGCACACTTTTGAAATTGATTCAAAGTTGAACCGAGTAGCTCAGGCTTTTCTCACGCCACCCGACTCAGCCTTGTTGAGCACGATCAAAAACGAAATGCTGAAAATCCCGTTTTTGACGCAAACGGACATGGCCGCCCAACCACTGACCCTGACGGACTCGCTGCAGCGTGAAATGGCTGCGCCCCGCTATGCTCGTCTTCGCCCGCTTTGTTCGTTCCAATTTTCCCAAGGGCATTACCAACAGATCTTTGAGCGCAATGCTTATTTCCAATTGTTCAAGAATGTGCCATTGGGCGCACTCGCGCTTCTTTCCTTTGCCGGCGGCGTCCTGGTCTTGGGTATTTCGCCCCGAAACTTTTTCAACGTGACTGGCGTTGGCTATGCCTGGAGCATGGTCGTCACTGGGTTTTTGATGGCGCTTGGCAATTGTTTCAGCACGTCCTTCGGAGCGCGTTACTACCTTCCGCTTTATTCGCTCGCGCAAATCAGCGTTATGCTCTTGACGTCATTGTTATTTCAGACGCTTCTGCGATCAAAATCTGTCCCGTCTCTTAACGCTCGTCTGGAGCGATCGGACCAAGCTGTTGGCGGACAAAGTTAGACCTGGCGCAAAAAAATAGTGATCCGGAAAATCAAGATTGCTGTTTGCTGCGAATCTTAGATAGAATGCAAACGTCAAACTAGCGTGCGGTCGGTTAAGAGCGATAGAGAATGCAGTCAGTTCGACCAAGAACTGGCGGCGCCGGATTCGCTTAGGACAAAAGCGCGAGACGCAGTTAGCTGGGCGCGCCCAGATCCAAGCCGTCCGGCTGGTCGAGTGGTTGAGCTGCGCGGCATCATTTTCCAGAGCGACAGTCATAGTTTCATCGGCGCTTGGTTGATTCGGCCGGTCCAGATGTTCGATCGCCGCTTAGCGGGACTGAGGCAATCAGCTTTCGGCCCATCGTTCGCAATGCATGTTGGCTTACACGTGGTCATTGCCGACGGAAAGGAATTTGTGGTCGAGCAGCTGTTGGAGACTCCGTGGAATGCCTTTGTTAGTGGGGTAGCGTGGACGCCATTAGAAGTGTTCCGCAAAAGGATTCGCGGCGGCTGGGATGTGACGGTGCCGGCGACCGCGTTCCGAAAAATCGACGATCGAGTAGTCAAGGAAGCGATTGAATTTCTCAACCGTCTCCGAGCTCGCCCATACTGCAGCGAAGATTGTCCAACATTTGTTGAGCGAGCTTTTGGCAGGCGACGCATGTTTGCCGACAGTCCTACTGCCAGATGGCTCGGCCTTGGCGTCCGAATGGGTGATCCGGCGCTGCCACTCCTCCGACTGGAGTGTCGGTTGGATCGCCGGACAGAGCGTCTTCTGCGGGCATCACTGCTTCGAACACTGCCGGATCCGATCACCTCCTGGAACTCGCCGAACGCTCGGTTCCTTTTGCATCGAATGTTGTTCTTGGGAGGATTCTTGCTGAGCGGGATGTTGTTTGGGTTCTTGAGAACGAAGAGCACCTCGAGACGACTTTGTCCCGCCGGGCCGCAATGATAGGAGCCTGGCGCTTTCGTGCGGGGTTAGCCTATTTAGCAGCGATGCGCGCCGGTAAAGACGATCGATTATCACTCGTGCTCGTGAAGTTGGATTGGAGGTCAGGATGAAACCGTATCGTCGCCGCGGGACGTGCGGTTCTTACCCGTTATTCACCCAGCACTAAAGCACCGGCTACTATCATTACATTCCGACGGGATGAAGCCTCTCCGTTTGCTTTCGAGGTTCAACTCTTCATGTCGGCTTTCCCGGACGGTGGAAAGCTAAGAGAAAGGCGCCGACGATCATTAAGCAAGCTACGACGATGGCATGCATGAATCCGACCGGTCCCATGTATTGGATAAGCTGGCGCTCTCCTTTTACATAAAAGATCCAGAGCAGTCCGCTCGCCACGCTCAGGATCGATCCCACCAACGAGGCGAATGCCAGAACCAGAGCTCCGATGTGTTTGAGCTTCGCGAAGGCAATGACCCAGGCGATTGCGACGAGCAGAGAGAAAAACGCCGGGACTGCGTACGGGAATAGACCTAGAAGAATTTGATTAAGGTTGCCGGCCATCGGATTTAATAGCGCGGTCGGTTCTGACGCCAACAGAATTTGCAATGAATCTTTGCCAGTTTCTTTCAGCCGAGCGAAACCTGCGCCGCTCAGTCCGGCGATCGATTGAGAAAGTGAATGAAAATTGCTCAGGAATGGCGGGACGAAGATGATGGCCGCTTTTCCCCGAGGACGGCTTGATTGCCACCGATGAGAATGGACGACCAGGAGATTATTGTCATCGGTGACCAGCGCTATATCCGTGCTGGGTCATCTCTTGCCGACGATCGCCGACGCGTACTCCTGAGCGGTGACACGTTCGCCGTATTCGATCGTTCTGGTGATTTTCAACCGATCGGTTCCGGCGAGTTTGGTCTTTTTCACTGCGATACGCGTTATCTCTCTGCGTTTGAACTGCGAATGAATGGACAACGTCCGCTCCTGCTCAGTTCCTCTATTCGCGACGATAATGCCGTGTTGGCGGTGGATCTCACCAATTCGGAAATGCGACGCGGCGATCAGCTTATCCGACACGGGACGGTTCACATCTATCGCAGCAAGTTCCTTCGACCGACTTGCTGTTTCGAAAGGATCCGGGTCGAGAACTATGGGACCGAGACCGTTGAATTGACATTGAGCATCCAGTTCGGCGCGGATTTTGCCGATATATTCGAAGTGCGCGGAGTCAACCGCGCACGAAGAGGGCGGTTGCTGGAGCCGGTATTCTTGGAAGATGGAATTCAAATTCTTTACGCAGGTTTAGATAAGGTTATTCGTACTACCACCGTGCGAGTGTCTGGACCTCCAGCCGAGTTCGCCGCTGGCGAAATTCGCTCAGCGCTCCGGTTGGCGCCCCGAGGTGTCAGCGATATGTCGATTAGCGTCGAATGTGGCGACAGCACCGATGCACCGCGCCCATTGGTACTGGACGTGGCTCGCCAGGAAATGGAACAGAGAATTGCTATGCAGGCTTCTGATGGGTGTGATATTTCCACTGACAACGCGCAATTTAACGACTGGGTGAATCGATCGAAAGCCGATCTCTTGATGCTGACCAATGAGACCGGCCAAGGTCTGTATCCTTACGCAGGAGTTCCCTGGTACAGCACGGTATTCGGACGGGACGGAATCATAACCGCCTTCCAGACGCTCTGGATAAAACCGCAAATCGCAAGAGGGGTGCTTCGTTTTTTGGCCAAGACTCAAGCCACTGCAGAAGACGCTCAGAGCGAGGCGCAACCCGGCAAAATCGTACACGAGATCCGCAAGAGTGAAATGGCCAGGCTGGGAGAGGTGCCTTTTCGGCAATACTACGGTACCGTCGACGCTACTCCACTCTTTCTTTTTTTGGCAGCCGCCTACCTTGATCGGACAAACGACCAGACGTTGATCCGAGAGCTTTGGCCTCATCTCGAAATGGCACTGACCTGGATCGATCGTTACGGTGATCTAGATCGGGATGGTTTTGTCGAATACTCAACCGAATCACATGGATTAAAGCAGCAGGGCTGGAAAGATTCGTTCGACTCGGTTTTTCATGCCGACGGAACGTTAGCTAAGGGTCCGATTGCACTTTGTGAAGTTCAAGCGTACGCCTTCGCGGCAAAGAAAGGTATGGCAATGGTCGCTCGGCGCTTGAAAAAGCCGGAAATTGCCGAGCGTTTGGCGCACGAGGCGGACCAATTGCGTACCAACTTTCATCGAGCGTTTTGGTGTGACGCCATCGGAATGTATGCCCTGGCGCTCGACGGCCAAAAGCGCCAGTGCGAGGTGCGCAGCTCGAATTCGGGCCAATGCCTCTTTAGTGGCATTGGAAATCCTGAATCAAGCAATCGGATTATCGCAGAGCTCGGCCAACCCGCATTCTTTTCTGGTTGGGGAATCCGGACGATTGCCAGCTCCGAAAAGAACTTTAATCCGATGTCGTATCACAATGGCTCGATCTGGCCACATGACAATTCCTTGATCGCATGGGGTCTTGCTCAACATAGGGAGAAGGGTCTTGCGCGCCGCATTCTATCGGGACTTTTGGATGCCGCGATAGTTCTCGAATTACGCCGCTTGCCTGAACTTTTCTGTGGCTTTCCGCGACGGCCACAAAAAGCCCCAACCCTTTATCCAGTTGCTTGTTCACCTCAAGCTTGGGCGGCTGGTTCGGTGTTCCTGCTCTTGCAGAGCTGTCTCGGGTTGCACATCTCTGCCGAAAACTCGCGCATTACGTTTTATTATCCGACCTTGCCTGAAACCGTCGAAAAGGTGCGCCTGAAGAATCTAACCGTCGGAGATGGATTTGCCGATTTGGTACTGACCCGAGATCGTGACGCGGTCAGTGTGGGCGTTAGCAAACGAATCGGTAACGTTGAGGTGAGCACGATTTCCTGATTTCGAGCTTGTAAAGCATCTATGACCTCTCTGAACTGATGTTATGAGGGGCATTCAAAGGTTCGGCGTTGTTGCGAGCCTTGCCTGGCTATTCGGGATTTCGTCTGGTCTCGGAGCCGGGTCCTCGCCCAGTTCATTGATAGAGCCAGGCTTAGGAGTCGGACAGGTTCGAATTGGCGAAAGCCGAGAGGCGCTTCACCGCGCTTTAGGAAAACCAGCAGCCGAGGATGCCGCTATGGGTGGAAAGCTGACCGAAGTTTGGCGTTCCGGTCCCGGCCTTGGCAGTAAAGCTAATGGTCGGGAAGAAGAATTGGAGGTCTTTTTCCAAGGTCCCGGAGCTGGCGGCGACCAACGCAAGTCTACGGTGGTTGTTCAGATTCGGTTAACTTCATCCTACTTTAGGACTGCTTCGGGGATATCCGTGAATAGCAGCCTCGCGGAAATCAAAAAAATCTATCCACATTCTGAATCCGAAGAAGATAAGGATTGGGAGCAGAGCCTACCGCCCAGCTCGGACAAGAGCCTCAAAGAAGGTTTGGTCGACCAAGTTGCCGGAATTGCGTTTGAATTTCGAGCCGGAGCGCGCGCCAACGCGGACAAACGGGGCTATTGCATCGCCATCCACGTATTCCACCCTGGAACTACGCCGCGTCCAATCGGATCATTTGACGAATAAAGCGGATCGGGGCGATACGACACCTCGAGATTATGAATGGAGCTCCAGTCGGTGAAAACGCCTCCGTCAGCGCGGCCTCTACCGTGGCCCGGCCTGGCCGGCCAATTGTTACCTATGCGGTGATCGGTCTTTGCCTTCTCATTTTTGTTTGGGCGTCCGCCGACCAAGTTGGGATGTATCTGCACCTAGTCCAATCGATTCACCATTTACCCTCGGGTTGGTGGGCGCTGTTTTCGACTGCGCTCGTCCACATTGAAGTTTCTCACCTGGTATTCAATCTTATAGCCTTCTTGGCCTTGGGTCAGATTGTCGAGTTAACGGCCGGCAAAATTCGCTTTGTCATACTCTTGTTGCTGGTGGCCTGGATGGCATCTTTCTCTCAGCTTTTTTTTGAGCGGGCGTTTGGAATTGGTTTATCAGGCGTGGTTTACGGAATCTTCGGCTTTATGTTAGGTGCGGCTCGGGTGAACCGCTATTATTTGTGGTTCGTGCGGAAGAACGCCGCAATGTTAATTGGCTGGGCCATTTTGTGTGTGATCCTGACCCAATTTAAGCTCCTCAAGATCGCCAACGCCGCGCACTTTGGTGGACTCATTTTCGGCGCCTTATGCGGTCTTTATTATGGTCTGCCTCGGCTTCGCTGGGTGTTTGCAGCGCTCGTGTTAACGATCCTTGTCGCTTCGGTTGCGATTCTGCCGACTCTGTAATTAGACCTCACCATTCCGCCATAGCTACCACCCATAATATCCGCCGTAGGGCCCATAGGGCGCATACGGCCCGTATGGATCGTAATCGCTTGGATAGGTCACCCGACGAGAATAAGCGTGCTTGCGGTGAGTTGAGTGCGTCCCGGTTTCCTTTGGGTGGTGCGACCGCTTTTGGGAGCTGCGCATTTTCGAGTCGTTGGAATTGCGGAGTTTTACTGATTTCCCGGTTTTTTCGGCCTGGTAGGCGTTGATGGAATTTTTCAGCTCTGGCTCCAACAGACGCATCCGAGCGCAGACGGCGATGTAGTAAGCACGCATCAGATTTCGGCGGGCGGAACCCGTCGAAGCCTTGTCGGCTCGCTTGAGCAGGTTGGCGACATGAGGGTTTCGCATCGCAATCGATCGAACCTCCTCAAATCGTCTTTGTGTTTTATTCTCCGTCTTGATCTTTGGGCGCAGCGGAGGCTTGACGGTCGAAGTCGAGACCACCGTATTCTTTGTTTTGAGCGGCGAATAGATGGGCGGTGTTAGATTGGACGTGGGATTCGGAAGTGCACCGGATTCCGGCAGCAACCCGGTCGACGGCGGGTGCGGAATTTCTGGCTTCGAATTCGGGAGAGCAGGTTCATCGATCGCGTAGGGTGTCGCTGAAGGCTCTTGGGCCTTCGCAGGTCCGAGCAAGGTGAAAATAATCAATAAAAGCTTTGCCAAAGCCTTCATCCCAGTTTCAAGGGCCCAGCATCGCCGTTTTTAAAATAAGCTGCAAGCAAACGCTGTGTCGGCGTCCAATCTAAAGGATGAGGGAGATTCCGTGCAGACGGGTGTAGAGTGTATAAAAATGGATACGTCGAGGAAGTCTCGATCGGTGCTGCGCAGAAATGCAAAGGAGCAAAGGAGCAAAGGAGCAGTTCTTCCGTGCATTTTACCGGGGAGCCCACGGTTCGTCTGCCACTGACGGTTTGCATCGCAAACCGGTCTGTTTTTTGCGGGCTCGAACTTCTCAAGTACTGCGGATTTGCGCCGCTATAGGGATTATGCTGTTGTCGCTCAC
>Ga0209526_10001195_pt1 | contig 17239 bp, 11 predicted proteins | sample JacPinW_OM2H0_M1_FD_188566 | JGI IMG/M metagenome (GOLD analysis project Ga0209526, IMG submission 188566) | Forest soil microbial communities from Algoma, Ontario, Canada - Jack Pine, Ontario site 1_JW_OM2H0_M1 (SPAdes) (version 2) | ecosystem: Environmental > Terrestrial > Soil > Boreal... | reverse complement strand
AGTTTTGCCACGACATTTCGGCTTCCAACATCCTGCAACCCGGTGACGTTGTGAATCTTCGCGGTAATGGGCATCACGAATGACAGGGGTTTTCCAGCTTTCATAGCTGCGAAGACCTCTTCCGCCGAGTGCGGACTGCCCTCGAAGAATTTTTTGGTCGCCTCCAGGCTCAGGAATGCGTTGCCTTTCAACTCCGGAAAATAATCATTGGGCCGCTGCTGTTTGTCGAGCCAGCGCAATTCCGGGAAGGACAGATCGCGCACCTGTTCCTTAAATGAGTACAGCCGCTCAAGAACGGGATCGTCCAGGATGATAACCCCCACGGCCCCGTGAGCTACGGCGTTGTGTGCCTTCACTTCACCAGACGAGTAGTGCGCTTTCAGGGAGGACTCAAAATTGGGCGCCCCGAACATGAAGGCCACAATTTTCCCTTTCGCATCTATCCCCTGATAATCGTCATAGTTCTGCTCGGGGGCGGTCACGCCATCACCCACGAATACAACCGGAGCCTCCACCGACGTCTCCGGCAGAACCGGATTGCCACGAGAAATATAATCCTTACGGAAAGTAAGAGTTTCGTCTTTTCCTGAGCGAGACAGAACAAGAGTGCTCTTCGTTTCGTCAGGCTTCGCCGAACGAAGAGGCACGCTTTGAAAGTAAGAGCCGTCGTCTCCGGCAGGCTGAAGCCCCAACGATTCGAATTGGCTGGCCATGAACTTGGCCGCGATATCGTAGCCCCGCGAGCCCGTACCGCGGCCTTCCAGCGCATCGTCTGATAAAAAACGCATGTCCGCGCGGATGGCTTCCGGACGAATAGTGTTCATAGCCTCACCGGCTGCGTCAGGGTCCGCATGCACGGAATAAGTGCGCGCGAAAAGCAGCACAAGGATGACCGCGCACAAGCAGAAAACCTGGATACGCTTTGATTTCATGACACTCATGGATTTTTCTACACTCCTTGAAAATTGTTTTTGTGGACTAAGGTCGACGCACACCCGGAACCAGCTACATCCAAGGGTGTGTTCTCAAATTCTGTCTAAGCATAAGACTGCTTCGTTACGTAAGTGGTGAGCACTTCAATAGGCTGATTTTCCATCAGCGCGCAGCGGGAGTTGCAGTTCGAGGACATGCCCGCCCTTCCCGAGCCGGAAGCGGATTCGTTGAACAGGTCCAACGTTGCGGTCTTTCCACTCGGTAATTTCCAGTGGCTCCTCGGGCATGCCGGAAGAAGACCACTGTACGCCATCGCCCTGCGGTTTCACGGTACGTGGATCAATGTCGAAAACCTGCTGCTCCGGGATGTTAACCAGCAGATAGCGCTTCCACAGTTTCACCAGCAGCACACCGCGCTTGGAGGTGTGATAAATATTCCACGAAGCCGGGGCTTCATCATTAAAGCGCACGATGGCGAAGGAGACAGATTTCCATTCGACGGGCTTGCTGGCCTCGGCGGTCTGAGAACGCAAAGGGTAAGAGAAAAATGCGATCAGTAGCGCAGGGAGCACTGCGGGGAAGAGGACGCAAGATCGCGGCCCGTTAGAGCGCGGCACCTGATGCGGCGTGCCATCTAGATGATGGTTAGCGCTGTTTTTCTCGTGATTCGCGAGCGTGGGCGACCACACTAGCTCACCTTTACTTCGCTGAACGATTTGTCGAGCAGTTGGATGGCATCGTCCACATCACCCTTGGTGGTATTCAGCATGGGCGCGAGGCGCAGTGTGTTGCCATAGAGCCCGCCCTTTCCGATGAGCAAACCATTGTGGCGTGCGCGCTCCATAACCATATTGGTGGCTTCGGGCGCAGGTTCCTTAGTCTTGCGGTCTTTCACCAGTTCCAACGCTTGCATTAGCCCCATGCCGCGCACGTCGCCGATTAGCGCGTATTTGGATTGCAATTCCTCTAGCTTGCCGCGGAAATATTTGCCAACGATGTCCGCGTTTTCGCGCAAACCATCTTCCTCGATGAGTTCGATGGTCGCGCGAGCCGCAACGCTGGCGACAGGATTGCCGCCGAAGGTCGCGATGTTGCTGCCCTGGTAGCCACCCGCGATTTCTGGAGTCGTAACGGTAAGGCCGATAGGAACCCCGTTCGCCATGCCCTTGGCACTGGTAATAATGTCGGGAGTCACTTCCCAATGTTCTATGCCGAACCAGTTTTTGCCGGTGCGGCCCCATCCGGTTTGCACTTCGTCGGAAATGAAAAGGGCTCCATATTTTTTGACAATATTGAAAACTATTTTGAAATATTCGGGCGGCGCGGTGATAAACCCGCCTACTCCCTGAATGGGCTCGGCTATGAACGCGGCGATATGCCCGCTGGTGCCAGTCTGAATTAGATTTTCCACGTCACCCGCGCACGCCACACCACAGTCGGGATACGTCAAATGCAGCGGGCACCGATAACAGTAAGGATTGACGGCATGAGAGATGCCCACGCTGATGACCCCAGCTCGCCGGTACGGGGCGTGGGCGGTCATCGCTTTAGTGAGACTCGACCCGCCTGAGTAAGCGTGCCGCAAAGCCACTACGTCGAAACTGCCGGTCGACATGCGCGCCAGAAGAATGGCCGCTTCATTGGCTTCGCTGCCGGAGCTGGTAAAAAAACTCTGCTGCAGGTTGCCCGGTGTAATTTGCGCGATTTTTTCCGCCAGTGCCACGATGTGCTCGTTGGGATAAAGCGTGGACGTGTGTTGCAGGCGATTCACCTGCGCGTTCACTTTAGAGGTGATCTTCGGATTGCAATGCCCAACCGAAACGGTGAGGATCCCGCCGAAAAAGTCCAAATACTTGTTCCCATCGAGATCCCAGATGTGTTGCATCTCGCCGCGATCGGCCACCAGCGGCTGTTGATAGTAGTTAGTGACCGATGGCCAAAGGAATTTTTTGTGTTTGGCGACAATTTCCTGACTGCGCGATTTGGCGGCACCCAATGTCGCCGGTGCTGGAGTTACTGGAGTGGTCACAATGCTATCCTCGCAAGCTCGGTAGGATGCCGAAGAGTGTATGACGCGGCGCTATTTGCGGCAAGCAGCAGGAAGCCAAAGCAGATTAACTTGGACGGCTCTGAATTCCAGGGAGCAACTAATTTTTCAAGGAGCAGCTATCGGATCGGACACGTGCTCCTATCCAGCTCCGCCAGTCTTTGTTTGCCTTCCAGGCTTCCTCTTCTGGATGCGGCCGCGAAGAGACGCCGAGCCTGGTAACAATTCTTAGTGACTCCGTGGCCGGTGAAATACATGTTGCCTAAAGTGAGCATGGAGGTCACGTTGCCCTTGGCAACTTCATCCCACAAAGATTTGATGGTTTGAAGTCGCTCAGTATTATCTTTAGGGATCGCCTGCGAGTTAGCCGGGGCGGTTTTGGGTTCTTGTGCAGGCTTGGCCTCCGGCACAGGCGGCTTAACTTCCGGCGCAGATGGCTTAGCTTCCTGAACGGGCGCCTTAGCTTCCGGTACGAGCGGCTTTGCCTCTCGAACGGGCGGCTTCGTCTCCTGCACGGCAGGCTTCGTTGCTTGAGGAGGGTTGGCCTTGGCTGGCTCTGAAGCCGGCGCTGGCTCCACCATCTGCTGGCCGAGCCAGATGAAGCCGCCTGCGGCTTCATGGCGGAAGACAAAAAGTCCTATCAGCAACATCACCAGCACCGCAGTAACAATGATTCCCGAAGAAGTTTTAATTCTCCCGGGCAGCAATCCAGCACTTGTAGCTTGTGTGTTGATTTGCTCAAATATCGCTTCGGAACGCCGTCGCAGCTCCATCACATGGGCGTGGAGAATTTCCTGAACCTGGCTCTGGAAGCGATCGAGAGCCTGCTGTTGTGCGCGCTCCAGCAGGGACGGATAGCGGTCCAGCACTTTCACCGAAGCGCCCGCGGAGGATACCGCGGATTCCAGACTCTTCATCTGTGCCTGCGCGGCTTCGCGGATCGGAAACAACTGGCGCTCCGAATCCCGCAGTACCCGCGCTGCGGCCTCGCGAAACGTCGCCAAAGCGCGCTGCTCTTCATGCTGAAAGTGTTGCAGCAGCGCTTGCGCATGCTCATTGAGCGCGCGCACAGTGCGATCTTCCAGCGAGACGAGCGGATCTTCCCGATCCAGCAGGGCCGGGTCCTCGGGCTGGGTGAGCACCTCCGAGCGCGCATCGGACTCCTCGGCCAGCTCAAAGTCCCCAGACAGATCGGGATCTTCCACGTCTTGGTGATCAACTGGATCAAATCTATAGGCGGTGGCGGCCGAAAAATCCGGGGCGGCTTGGGCCGTGAGCCGTGGGCCAGGCGGAGTCGGTCTTCGCTCCGCGCCGACGGCCGGGGGCAGGGAAGCCCACGTTCCACCGCCGGTGTCGCGTTTGTTTAAAGTTTCTGACGGAAAAGATTCCACTGGCATTTCAGGCGCTAGCGGAAAAGCAACGGTAGACGGAACCGACGTGATCGACCGTACCGATTTTGTCGGTGTGGGCTGTACAGCTTTTTCGTGGCTATTATAGGTTGACGAGTGATTCGTGACTGCAGATGATTCGGACGCCGATGCATTATCGCCGATCGTCTTATGGCCGTTCGGCGCCGTCAAAGCGACAGGTCCTGGACTAACAGCCGGAACCGGACTAGCGCCCGGAACTGCACTAACGATAGGCACAGAACTGCTAGGACCAGAGCCTGAGCTTTGCATGGGATACTCGACGGCATTCGCCATCCAGCTACGCATCTCGCCGAGAAATTCATCGGAAACTTCGGTGAACTGCACACCAGCGACTCGTCCCTCTTTATCAGACCATTCGAGACGGCCATGCCCCTCGACCCGTCGCTTTTCGTCCAGATTGAAAGCGAATTTTACGTCCTGTTTCGGGCGCACGCGTTTGACCGCGCGGAAACCAAAACCATGTTCCGACAAATTGAGCACCATGCCGCCATTACCCGGCTCTACTTCAACATAGAGTAGGTTCTCGAATCGTTTTCGAGGAGACTGCCGGCGTTCGAGATTATAAGTCATGCGAGATCCAGCCCCAGGAGCAGCGTTACGAATCCGAAGTTTCGGATGCTTGCTATCCCACAGCGCCCACTGTGAGGAGGCAAGCTGCCGCCAGTACACGCCCTAACGGTAGTGGACGGATTATTCTGAACCACCGCCGCCTTAATGACAACCCTTAGTTCGCCAACCGTAAAACTCGCCCTTCCAACGAGATACAGAGAAAATTATGGGGAAATCGGTGGTTACCCGCGCGATCTCAGCGGTTCTGAGTGTTCTCCCTTACAGCTCGGCGCCTTCCCATTCCGGGACGACGCACTGTCGCCAACGCTTGTCGCGCGCTTTGAAACTGTTGTAAAGGCTCTTTGCTATGCCTGGTAAGCCGCGTGTTGCGAAATGTTAATGACGTATGACTGCCGGGCAGCTCCCGTCACTCTGGAACGATGGCAAAACTACGAGATTTCGAGTATGGTTTTACCTCCCCAGAGAACAGTCAGGAGTGAATGTATGTCGAATCCCAAATTGGAAAATGGCGCGCTGATCACCCGCGACGCGCACGTGGCGCTCACCGAGCTGAAGAATCTTGTCGATAAGGCTGCGGAAAAACTTCGCGTCGCAGAACGTCAAACCGTAGGTGTGGCCATCGGCCATAGCCACAACGAGGATCCGCTGCGAACGTTGCGCGATGCGGCAGACGCTCTGCAGTCGCCGAAATTCGAAGCTGCGGTATCGCTTGCAAAAGAAAAGATGCAGAGTGCGGTCAACTGGCATCTCAGCCTGTAGGGAGCATAAGACTGCGGGGGGCCCTGAGGGGCGCCGCCGGTGCTGCAAGAGGCCCTGGAAATATCCAGTCACACATCAGAAGTAACTCCATCGCCGCTTGATTCCTGCTGCGGATGGTCGGATGCGGTCATGCCCGGGGTAGTCTCGGCGTCTGGTACTCGCGCTGCGTGAACTCGATGGGCTCCATCGGCGGTGCCCGCGACTCGCAATAAATGATCCTGGGCGTTAATAGATAATCCAGTTCGATTCGTGCGCAAGCGCAAATACGTACCATTAGAGCGTAGTAAGCGCGACTTACAGTTGTCCGACAAATAGACGTCTAGAATTTCTCTGCACACACGCTCGCGAATCGCCGCATCTTTCAGCGGAAACAAGACTTCCACTCGCTCATAAAGATTGCGCGGCATCCAATCCGCACTTCCGAGATAAACGTCCGGATTGCCGCCGTTTTCAAAATAAAAGATTCGGCTGTGCTCCAGGAATCGCCCGACGACGCTGCGCACACAGATGCGATTGCTGAGCCCGCGCACCCCGGGTATTAGCGCACATTGGCCTCTAACGATGAGATCGATTTCTACCCCGGCGCGCGAAGCGCGATATAACGCCTGAATAACCGGAGGATCCACCACGGCGTTAACCTTCACAATGATGCGTGCCGGCTTTCCACGGCGGGCATTGCGAGCTTCACGGTCGATCAGCGCAATGCAGGATCTCGCCATGTCCACCGGTGCCAGCATCAGCGGCTTGTAGTGGGGCTGTTCCGCATAGGCCGTTAAATAATTAAAAGTGTTGTGCACTGCCGCGGTGATGGCCTCATCGTGAGTGAGCAGGCTCAGATCGGTATAAAACCGCGCGGTGGAAGGATTGTAATTCCCAGTTCCCAGATGAGCGTAGCGCCGGATCTTACCGTCGGGATCATTCCTTATTACCAGCGCAAGTTTCGCGTGCGTCTTTAGTCCGACCACTCCGTGAAAGACTTGCACTCCCGCGTCTTCCAGACTGCGTGCCCAGCGAATGTTAGTGGCCTCGTCAAAGCTGGCCTTTAGCTCCACTACCACAGTGACTTCCTTCTTACCCGCCGCCTCAATCAGCGCTCGTGCGATCGGAGAATCCGAATTCGTTCGATAGAGTGTTTGTTTAATCGACAGAACTCGCGGATCGTTCGCGGCGGTGCGAATAAAATTCACTACCGTGTCGTAGGACTCGTAAGGATGGTGCACCAGCACGTCCTGGCGGCGAATCGAGTCAAAGGTACTGTCTGCATCATGGCCAACTCGGATCTGTCTTGGCGAATATGGAGGATATTTCAGGTCCGGGCGCCGTGTTTCGTCATAAAGATGAATCAGACGCTGCAGATTCACGGGCCCGCGCGCGCGAAATACCAGCGAGTCGTCCAATTCAAATGTAGAAACCAACCGCTCCACAATATCCGTGTGTGCGCCGGCCTCAATCTCCAGTCGCACGGCCTCGCCCTTGCGGCGATGCGCCACCTGTGAATCCACCACTTCCAACAGGTTGCGAGTCTCTTCTTCCTCCAGGTACAGATTGCTGTTGCGCGTAACCCGGAATGAAGCGTGCGCCAGAATTTCGTAGCCGCGGTAGAGCTTGGCTGCATAGGTGGAAATGAGGTCTTGCAGAAAAACATACTGAATGGCGTCATCGTGGGATGGAATGCGCAGGAGCCGTGGCAGCGCTCGGGGCAGCGTGACTACTCCGAAATACGGCTTTCCATTCCCAGCCCGCCGCCGCCGCAGTATGAACGCCACGCACAACGCTTTGTTCATCACCCGCGGGAATGGATGCGAGGGATCCACCGTAACCGGCGTCAGCATTGGCACGATGCGGCGGTCGTAAAAGGTCTTCGCCGTTCGCGCTCCCTTGGCGTCCAATTCGTGCAGCGACAACACCCGGATCGATTGCTTAGCCAGCGCTGGAAGCAGCTCTTCGTTCCAGCACTTGTACTGGTCACGTACAAATACGTGCATCGCGGCAGAAACCTTCTCGAGCTCTTCTTCCGCAGTCAGCCCATCGGCGCCGGTTTCGCGCGAGCCATGTTCGATCCTTTGCAGAAAACTGGAAACGCGTACTTCCACGAACTCATCCAGGTTGCTGGCGGTGATAGACAGAAATTTCACGCGCTCCAGCAGCGGATTGTTTTTGTCCCGGGCTTCTTCCAGGACACGCCGGTTGAACTCCAGCCATTGCAAATGGCGATTAAAGTAGTAACGAGGGTCGTCCAGCGCAATTCGTTTCATAAGGTTCAGGGAGTGCATACTCATACTGCAGACGTGTTACAGAGAGATGAACACATTCGCGATAGCCATCGCACTCGATGCAAACCCTAGTCACGACACTCGCGGCTCATATATTTGAAATTTAAACACGGTAAAGATAAAGCGGACGGCAAATCGCCGCCCGCTTCAACACTAAACAATCCGCAAATCTTTATTTCGTATCGTCTATATCCAGATTGACTCCAGGAAGCACCTGCGTTCCGTCTATTTTGACCGCTTGCAATTCGTCGGGGTCGAGCCCCAATGCTTTAAGCACGGTCGGGGCAACTTGCATGGTTTCCACCGGCCCGGTAACGGTCTTGGCGGTGAACTTGGGATTAGACAGAAGCATGATCACATTGGTGTCGTCGTGTGCAAATCCGCCGTGTTCCTCTTGCTTCCGCTTGCTGCCGGTGTAAATCACCCCAACGTTAGGCGTCACGATAATGTCCGGACTGCGCGGATCCTGGCTCGGCGGATTGAACATGGTAGCGAGCGACGGTCCCCAGAAAATCTGGCCGATGCCGGCGACGTTCTTGTTTGGAGGTGACGTTGTCTCCAGCAGCGAAACGGCGCTCGCCGTTTGGCTCTGGTCCTTCAGCCACAGCAGCGAAAGGTCATCTTCCGTCGCACCGATTTGATTGACTTCCGAGTCCGGCAGAAATGCAGCGAGGATACTCGAGGGCGTTTGCCCGTTTGCTCCGGAGTGTCCCGGAATCGGAAAGAAGCGCTTCGGATCGATGGGCGACTGCCCATGTTTGGCGGTGATAATAATCAATGTGGATTGCAATAGTCCCTGATTTTTCAGGTGTGTCACCATCTCGCCGATGCTGTCATCTATAAATCTAAACTCACCAAGCAATGGTTCGCTGGGCGTGCCAATCGCGTCGAGATATCCCCCGGTAGCGAAGATGGTACCCAGGGTGTCGTTATACTCAATGAGTTTCTGGCCCACGCTGACCGCCTGGAAATTCATGCCGAAAATATTCGGCACCTTTGCGGGCTTACCATTCAGTGCCGGTTGACCGTTGTGAGCTTTTCCATCAATCTCATTCAGAATGGCGTGCACCTTTAGCGTGTCGTAGCACTTTATGTTGGTGAAACTGTCCGTATAGGACCCCACTTGCAAAGTGTCGGGAATGGGAGTGCAGGGCACGCCTTCAGGAGTGTTCACCGGCAGTGCCACGACTGCTGAGTTGACTTCTGGAGCATAAAAATCGTCCACGTTGTTTCCGTTGCCTGGCCCGGAGACTGACAAATAAGCAGGGTGTTTGTCGGACCACGCGGTATATCCACCCAGAGCGTGAATGACACCAAAAATCGTATTGGTGCGCACAAAGTTCCACGGGAAAACTGGATTGCAATTTTTGTCGCGCGGCAAACGAGCTGGGTTAATGGAGGCGCGGCCGCCATCCGGGCCGTTCGGACCGATGCCGTTGAGGAAGGTCTGATTGAAACTAATTCCTTCTTCGTACTCCGTCCTTGTACCGATTGGTGTGGCGCCGGCGGTGCAGGGTCCGGCGGAAACGCCATTGCCAGTGGTAGCCGCGGGCGGGTTGAGCGAACGGTCATAGGCCACGTCATAAAAAATTCCTTCAGTGCGAGCCGATCCGCCGCTCACGATGGCTGTTAATCCTGGAAATGAATCAGACGGCTTTGATGTAGACGTATCCAGATAATTCACGCCCGTTTCGCCCAGCTCCGCCAGATTCGGGCAATACGGTTGGCCGCCATTTACTCCGGCCAGCCCCTTGGAACAATTCAGAAAATCCACTGCGTGCATGCCGTCAACGCTAATCAGCAGCACGTGCTGAATACCCTTTTTCCCTGGGAAACTCTCACGGTCCTGGCCCCACGCGCTTCCGCCCAGTAACGCGCCTGCAAGCCATGCCGTCCCTACCATCGCTGCCCATCGGTTAGATTTCATTGACCATCCTCCTTGGCTGCTTAGTGAAAAAGTTTGGCACGTGTAACACCGCTGCCAGAATCGCGACTCGGATTGGCGCGCGATATCCGTTGCGTCAGAAATTTCTACTCGATTTTTTGGTCTGACTCGAAGCGGCCAGAGAATATGACTTACTGTGTTACAGGATGGAGAATGAAGAGTAGTGTTCTTATAAAAAAATCCCAGGCATTAAAAGATACCCGGGATTTTTCCCGGTTCGTATGTTTAGATTCTTCATTGGATGCTCTTAGGAGGCCCCGTCCCCTGCGAGGATGTTTCTAGCGGAGACCGTTGGGGGATGATTTGAGGCGCTAACTTCCATGTCCGGCTACAATGGTGCCGTTATATTTTCACAGGTCTTCAATATGTAACTTGGTATCCGAATTCTTCCACGCGTCTTCGAATTGCCGGCGCGCCCATTCCGCGTCATCAGTCTTTTTTTCCGCTACCAAGCTCATCCACAAACCGTAAAGTGACCGGCCATTTCGCGGATTCCGCGCCAGGTCCTCACGAAATATCTTCTCTGCTTCCGCGGATTGCCCGTCACGCAGCAGCGCCCCACCGAGCGATTCACGCACCGGGTAATACCAATCTGGCGGCTCGTCGTACGCCAGTTGATCCTCCATGGCTACAGCCTTGCGCCACAACGCGATGGCTGCCTTGTGATCTCCACGCGCTCCCGCGATGCGCGCCGAAAGTATCGTATCCGCCAGTTGCAGTATGGTTTTCGCGGGACTGAAGCCGCCGGACAAGTTGTCGGGGATCTGTTGTAAACCTGCTTCGAGCTCTTTTTGTTCCTTCGCAGCCTCGTCAAGCTTTCCGGTGGCGGCGAATGCCGCGCCACGCGCGAAATGCCACGGCTTAATCAGCATTGGCGCTGTTGAATGTGGTTGAGGCAGCGCCAGAACCTCGTCCCAATGGTTGAATCTAGCGAGAACTTCTATATGGTACGCACTGAAAACTGCGGTCATCGCTTCCGGCATTTCCTGGCCCCGCGTGCGAATATTTTCCGCCAGCATTTCGGCCGCTTCGCGCGCTTTCGCAAAATTTCCTTGCTGCATAGCGGCGTACGTCAAAAAGTGGAGGTTATGGCTGTAGTACATCACGGGGTACACTCCGTGCTCCGCTCCGGCCTGAATGTAAGCACGATCCACCGCGGATGCCGCTTCGTTACTCTTCATCGCCGCATCGAATTCTCCTACGCGCGCATAAATGTGCGATGGCATGTGCACGAGGTGTCCGCCATTGGGAACAAGCGCTGGCAGCAGCTGCGCACTCGGCAGGCCCCAGGCCGGATGCGCCGATGCTTCGACAGCGTGAATATAATAATGGTTCGCGCCGACGTGATCCGGATAACGGGCCAGGACGTCCTCTAACACCGAGATGATTGTGAGCGTATTGTTATTCGCCGGAGTGCCATCCAATTTCCACAATCCCCACGGGTTCAGGTCCATCATGCTTTCGGCATAAATGGTTGCCGCATCCGGGTCATCCGGATAATGTCTTGCGAGCTCACCCATAGCATGAGAGTAGTCCTGCGCCAGTTTTTTCAAATCCGGTTTGGCATCTCCGGAGTACCGCTTCGCGAGTGCCTCCGCATAAGCTCGCTCGTTCTCTACCCCTGACGACGCCAGTGCGCGAGCTTTCTGAATCGCGTCAAAAGCGGCCTTCTCCCGCTCCACATCCACATCCAGGTTGTAGTTCGGTCCTAGCGCCAGCGCCAGTCCCCACCATGGCATTGCCGCTTTCGGATCAAGCTCCGCCGCACGTCGAAACGACCGTGCGGCTTCGTCGTGATTGAATGCATAGACGAGTGTCAGCCCCTGATCGAAATATCGCTGCGCTTCCTGGTTTGAAGTTGAGATTGGATGGTGCAGGGAGCCCATTCCATCAAGGAGCCGAGCGGGTCTTGATTCGTCGGGGGAGTGCGATTGCTTCGCGGCAGCACTGTTACAAAATAATGCCATGCCGAGCCAACAACATCCCCATCGCATCTTCATAGCGCATCCCTGAACGTTATTTGTGAACGCCTGATTTCAGCGCGGATTCTAGGCAAGACCTTTCTCGCATGTCAAATCGCCAAGGTCAAAAAGATGCGTCGCGGAGCTGCGGCTCCTGCACGCCTTTAGCACTTCGTCGCGGAAGGACTTTTTCTACGCCTTTATAATATTGTTCCGCACCGCAAAGCGAATCAGATGACCTATGGAACGCAGCTGCAGTTTCATCATCACTCGTGCGCGATATGTTTCCGCGGTCCTGACGCTGATGTTCATTTCGCCGGCAATGTCTTTGTTGCTCTTACAATCCGCTAGCAGCTTCAGTACTTCGTGTTCGCGCTCTGACAACACTCGACGCCAGTGTTCATCGCTGCCATGAATACTTGTGTCAGCTTTGTTCGCCGCGATTCCATAAGCTTTATCGCTTTCGAGTTTTAGGCTGGGAGCATCGGCAGAAAAATACCTTTGCGAGCTGCCGGTGATGCTTTTTGCATGCCGGATACAATCGTCGATCAGCTCGATAGCTTGCGGAAGTAAGCCGGCGGTTCCGTCCGAGGAGCGCCCGGTTGTTGCCAAGAACTGCAATTCGGTTTTTAAGCCCGCGCTCACGTGCAGTAGATTGCCGATCATGTGATTCAGAGAAACTTCTAAATTTCTAAGTCCAGTCAGTTCCACCACAAGTGCCGCGACCTGCGTCACGCGATTTTCAAGGTCCCGAACCGGAAGATAAGTTTCCACCCAGTGTCCAATTTCCACCCTGCCCGGCAACTTCGCCGTTAGTTCCCGGTTAAAGATCGGCTCGCCAGTCTCAAGAACTTGTCGCACAGGAGCTTCGACCTTAGGTGCGGAACTGCCCAACGCGTACCGAAGCTTTTTCCCCATATGGCTTGAAACCGGAAGGCCGTTCATCGCCGCCAATGCTCCGTTGATCGCGCGAAAACGAAACTGCGCATCGAGCAGGGCCACGCCCATTACCGGCGACTCAAAAAGCGCCGGTAGCAGTGGCTCTATCGCTCCTTCCACATTCGAAAGCAGCACCTCTGGTGATTTTAGGTTCGGTTTGCCTTTTCCCAAGTGGCCATCCTATGACTATATAGATACGTATAAATACATAACGCAAAAAGCGTATTTCGCGGTAGGTATTATCCGGGATTGTGCGCGTGTGCAAATAGACCTATAAACGCCACAAGCTTGCTTCTCCCACGGGGATCCTCCCCAAAAAGCAATGCGGAAAGACACAGGTGGATGAAAGCCCCAGCACGGGTTTTCGCCGAAACGCTCCGGCTTACCTGGCAGCCGATTTGTAAGGAGGCGCGTCATGATCCGCGTGTTTCTAGTTTGCGATGACCCTGCGTTCTGCGAGAAACTGGGTAACTTCTTCAATCAGCAAGACAATTTTCAAGTGTGTGGCAAGGCCGCCCGGGATTTGGGAGCTACCCAGAAGGCCGGCAAATCGCTCCCGGATGTGGCCATAATCGTAGCCGATGGCGTCCATGATTTCAAAGTCACCGATGATTTTAAGAAATCAATGCCACATCTACCTCTTTTTTTTATGACCACGGCTCCGAGCGTTGAAATAGAAAAGAAAGCTTTATCTCATGGTGTAGAGGCCGTCTTTTCGGCGGACGATGATCTAATTACCCTGGCATTGAACGCTAGGGAAGTTTGTCCTGAGAACAAATTTTTGAGTTCGTGATCAGCCTCCTTCATTCCGGCTCCAAACGGAAACGCCCCCTTAACTTGCTGCTCCCGTGGATTCGTTGACATGCGCTTCTGCTAAGATGTCTGCGAAATGCCGGATTTCTCCTCCCTCATCGGACACACCATCTCGCATTACCACATTATTGAACGGCTCGGCGGCGGAGGCATGGGCGTTGTCTACCAGGCTAAGGACACACGCCTTCATCGCTTCGTAGCTCTCAAGTTCCTGCCAGAGGACATGGCCAGAGACCCGCATGTGCTGGCTCGTTTCCAGCGCGAGGCACAAGCCGCGTCTGCCCTGAATCATCAAAATATTTGCACCATTTACGACATCGGCGAACAAGACGGCAGAGCCTTCATCGCCATGGAGTATCTGGAAGGCACAACCTTAAAGCACCGCATCGCAGGCAGGCCCATGGAATTCGAGAACCTGCTCAACATATCCATGGAAATCACCGACGCTTTGGATGCGGCGCACTCCAAAGGCATCGTCCACAGAGACATCAAGCCTGCGAATATATTCATCACGGAACGGGCCCACGCCAAGCTTCTGGATTTTGGCCTTGCCAAGATCAGTTCCGCAAAGAACTCAGTCGTCGATGCGGAAACATTGGTTACCCAGCAAATCGACCCAAGCCACCTGACCAGCTCGGGAAGCACTCTTGGAACAGTTAGCTATATGTCTCCAGAGCAGGCCCGCGGAGAAGAACTGAACGCGCAGACGGATTTGTTTTCGTTCGGCGTTGTACTTTACGAAATGGCTACCGGTGCACTCCCTTTCCGTGGCGATACGCCCGCTGTTGTTTTCGATGCCATACTCAATCGCGAACCCATTCCACCGGCGCGCGCAAATCCAAAAGTTCTGCCCAAACTGGAAGACATCATCCATAAGGCGCTCGAAAAAGATCGTGGCTTGCGTTATCATTCGGCAGCGGACCTGCGAGCCGACCTAAAGCGGCTGAAGCGTGAAATCGATTCTGGTCTAAGAGTCACGGCTGCGGGATCAACGACAGCTGTAGGCGAGATCGGCACTACTTTACCAACATCAACTGCGGCGGCCGCAGCGCCTGAAACGATTTCTCATCCCTGGTGGCGAGGCCGCTTGGCCGTGTTGCCCTTTGTGAACGGCAGCGCGGATCCCAACGCCGAGTACCTGAGCGACGGAATCACCGAGAGTCTCATCAATAGCCTCTCCCGGTTGCCGAATTTGAAAGTGATGTCCCGCGATTCTGCCTTCCGCTACAAAGGAAAAGACACGGATGTGCAAACAGTAGCGCGAGAGCTGGGAGTTCGATCCGTCTTGAAAGGCCGGGTCACCCAGCTTAGCGGCAATCTTGCCATAAGTGCTGAGCTCATCGATGCCACGGACAGCAGCCACATCTGGGGCCAGCAATACAGCCGTAAGCCGGCGGACATCTTCGCGCTCCAGGAAAAGATCGCCAGGGAAATTACCAAGGCGCTGCGGCTGCGTTTGACCGGCCAGGAGGAGAAGAACCTCGCCAGGACCTACACCACGAACCCCGAAGCCTACCGAGGCTATCTCCAGGGCCGCTACTGGTGGAACAAAAGAACCGAGGAAGGCTTTAACAAGGGCATCGAATGTTTTCAGCAAGCCATCGCAAAAGATCCCACTTATGCTTTGGCTTATTGCGGATTGGCCGACTGTTACAGCATGCATGCAAATTACGGTTTCTTGCCCCCCCAAACCGGTTATTCGAAGGCCAATGATGCGGCCCTTAAAGCGCTGGAGCTTGACGACACTCTCTCTGAAGCTCACGTCTCGCTGGGATTTATCAAATCGGACTACACGTGGGACTGGGAAGGTGCGGAAAAGGAGTTCCAACGAGCCATCGCACTAAATCCGAATTACGCGACTGCCCACCAGTGGCATGGCTATGCCTTGTGGAGGATGGGGCAGTTTGAAGAATCTATCGCCGAGCACCGGCGCGCATTGGAACTTGACCCGCTCTCGCTTCCCGTGAATAGGAATCTGGGATTGGCATACTACCTGGCACGCCAGTATGATCTGGCAATCGAGCAACTGCGCGGGACCCTCGAGATGGACCCCGGCTTCGCGCTGACACGGGAGTATGTTGGGCTAGCGTATCTCGAAAAGGGCATGTACAACGTGGCGATAGAGTATTGCGGAGAAGCGGCCGCGCCTGTTTCTGCTAGCACCTACGCAATATCCGCACTTGGTTACGCGTATGCCGTCTCCGGGAAAAAAGCAGAGGCAGAAAAAGCTCGCGACCGGTTAAATAGACTGTCGGAACAAAAATATATTTCCCCGAGGTTTGTTGCCAGTATCTACGCAGGGCTTGGCGAGAAAGACAAAGCGTTCGAATCGTTAAACGCGGCTTTCGAAGACCGTTCACTACAGATCGGCCCAGGCATCATCGCGGACCCGACCTACAATTCACTGCACGCGGAACCGCGGTTCCAGGAACTTCTCCGTCGCATGGGATTGCAGATGGAATTGAATAATGACAACCAGTAGCGGTTTCTCGGCCCTCCAAGAACCCGCACTCGCTCCGCGGCTCGTTGAAGGCGTGCTAACGAAACTCGGCCTTCGTAAGCGGCCCGACCTCAACCTGGCTGGGCTGAACACGTTATACGCGGCGTTCTCCGCAAACGTCCCCTTTGACAACATCCAAAAGCGCATCTGGTTCGCGAGTCCACAAACGACTCCCCTTCCCGGCGGAGATCCCAACGAGTTCTTTAACAACTGGCTGCCGCACGGCACAGGCGGCACGTGCTGGCCACTCAACGGCGCCATGTACGCCTTGGTGCATGCGCTCGGCTTTGAGGCCCGTCGTATCGTCGGTTCGGTGATCGTCGAGGGGTACCCACGGGGCGCCAATCATGGTTCGGTTCTGGTGACTTTGGAAGGCATCAACTATTTGGTCGACGCATGGATGGCCGCGCTCAAAGTCCTTCCCTTAATCTACGGCAAATCCTCGTCGACCGGCCACGGAATCCACGACATCAGCGCCGTGCCAACGGAAACCGGCTTCGAAATCATCTCCTACCCTGGCTTTGACCGTGAACATCCCTTGCCATTCCGCAATGAACCCGAATACGACCCGGTCGATCACGCCTTATTCCTCGCTTGTTACGATCGAACGAAAACAGTCGGATTTTTCAACGATGCCATTTTTATCTGTCGCCATTTCCCCAAATCAATTCTCACCATGGGTCGCAAGAGCAAATTTCACCTCGCAGCCGACGGCACCCTAACCAAAACCGAACCCACCGAACCCCAACGCAAAACCGCGCTCATCGAAGAGTTCGGTCTCTCCGAAGAGATCGTGCAAAAGCTCCCACCCGACGTCCCCGGAGGCTTCGCACCTCCCGGCCTTTGAGAATTGCTGGCCGTTTCCGTCAAGAGACCATTCCCGCTACTCCGTTAAAGAAAATCCGCGAAAGCTGACTTTCCTGTGGCATTCCCACATAAGTAATGCCACACTTGTGGCCATACCACATGAGGCCTTAATGACCGCATCGAAGCTAGACCTGCTCCAGGGCACCTTGGACCTTATGGTCCTACAAACCCTTACCGCCATGGGGCCGCTGCACGGTTACGG
>Ga0209526_10001194_pt1 | contig 17255 bp, 16 predicted proteins | sample JacPinW_OM2H0_M1_FD_188566 | JGI IMG/M metagenome (GOLD analysis project Ga0209526, IMG submission 188566) | Forest soil microbial communities from Algoma, Ontario, Canada - Jack Pine, Ontario site 1_JW_OM2H0_M1 (SPAdes) (version 2) | ecosystem: Environmental > Terrestrial > Soil > Boreal... | reverse complement strand
CGTTGAAATATCGGCGTGGCCGAGCAATTCCTGCACGACGCGCAAATCCGCGCCGTTTTGCAAAAGATGGCTCGCGAAGGCATGGCGGAGCACATGCGGGCTTATCCGCGCGGCGCCGATTCCCGCGGCGGCGGCGCAGGTCTTGAGATCGCGGGCGAAAGCCTGGCGCGTGAGGTGGCCGGTCGCGCTATCGGCCGGAAACAGCCAATGGCGAGCCGCCGCCCCGGCGCCGGTTTTCCTTTGAAATGCGTAGTAGGCCGCAATCGCCCGCCTCGCCTCGCCCGGTAGCGGCACCAACCGTTCCCGCCCGCCCTTGCCGCGAATGTGGATGAAAGGCTCCTTTGTTTGCGCCGCGCTCAACGGCAGTGTCACGAGCTCGGAAACACGCAGACCCGTCGCATAGAGAAGTTCGAGCAGGCAGGCCGTGCGCAACGCGCGCAACCGTTCGGGCGCGGGGCGGGCGTCGTCGTCGAGGCCCTCCTTGGAGACCGCCAGCAGATGGCCGACCTCGGCGACGGACAGCGTTTTTGGCAGCCTCCGGCCGCGTCTGGGCGCCTCGATGATTAGCGCCGGATCATCAGTGCGCCACCTGTCGGCGACGAGAAACCGGTGGAACTGGCGGATCGACGAAAGTTTCCTTGCGCTCGATGCGGGATTGAGACCGTGTTTTGCAAGCAAGGAGAGATAAGCGCGAATGTCGCCGGTCGCGGCGTTCCGCGGTGTCTTTCCCGCGCGGGCGAGTTCAGCGGCATAATCGGCGAGGTCGCGGGCATAGGCATCGAGCGTGTTTTTCGATGCACCGCGCTCGGCCGCGATCATCTCGAGAAAGGCTTCGATCAGGCGCGGAATGCTTCGCGTCATCGGCCGGCAGCTCCTATTTGTTCAGCCGCGCCGGCGGAATCAATTGGATCATCTCGCGCGGTTGCGGCTCGACAAACGTCACCAGCGCGATCATGCCGCCGTAAATGAGTCCCGCGAGAATACCGGCGAGCAAAAGAAATTTTATGAGTGAAGGCACGGGATACTCCGTTGGCGGTCCGCTGTTATCGGACAAGGGTGCGGGGGAGGCAAGCGCGCCATGACCGTTTGGAAATCTGAAAAGTTGAATTATGCACTGCTGAAAAAAGGACACGCGCGCCCGGCTCGTGGCAGTATTTGCCCGGCATAAGAAACGTGGTCAGTTTGCGTCGGCTTCGGTGATGCCCATAGCGTGTGTCGCCAAATCCCTTGCAACGCTTCGCCTGGTCGTTTGGATAAACGTAGCCACTCCGGCCGACAGGCCCCCGAAGGCATTCGCCCTTTCATTCGTTCTTTGTCTTTTTATATTAGTCAGTTTTTTTTATTTGTCAGCGAAAGGGATATGAGGTAGAGAGGGGACGATGTCCCGCATAGCCCCCATCCCCCGCACTGATCAAGATGAATCCGGAGGCGGGTGCGAGGAATGAGCTTTAGCCTCCGGCTTGCGTCGAGAAAAAATCCAACCGACAGGGAGTTCTATAATGAGCTTTGGTGCTTGGCTTTGGAAGAACCGTCACGATAACGACGACACTCTACTACTTTATGGTGTCGCTGACGGCATTGGTCCCGATTGGCCGATCGCGAGCTCAAACCGAAGAGATTATGAGCGACTGATCAAACGAGCTCCGACTTCTGTAAACCAGGCCGAGGCGCTCCAAGCCGTTCAGAACGTCTGGCCGTCATATGAGGAGGACATGCAAAGAGATCCAACGGGCAATACGAGAAAGAGTTTCATGGATTCTGTGTTTGATGTTAAGAATTTGATGGGATTGCTGTGCATAGGGTTATTTATTTTCGTGTATGCAGTTTTCAAGCCGGAACTACTGAGCTCGTTGGCTGATTCCGCTACGTCTCGCGGTGTTATAGCGTTTTTGATCGCAATAGCCACGGTCGGAATTGCCGTTATTACCGTGGTCAATAGCTTTCTTGGAAGCGGAACAAAAGAGGATCTTGCTGAACGTTTCAGGCAGGGCAAGGATGTTCTAACAGTTCTCATCGGCGTTCTTGGAACTATTGTGGGATTCTACTTTGCGCAGGCGCAAGGAAAGCCGCCAACCACCGAGACGACGGCTACAGCCAGTGCGCCGACACTGCCGAAACCAAGCCTGCCGCCACCGGGCACGCCCACAGAGGGCACACCTCCGAAGGGCACGCCCCCAGAGGGCACACCGAGGCCGTGATCGGACCGGACTGGAGCGCTTTTGCGTCACGCGCGATCCATTCTTGCGGGTCCGAATGTATGGCTTCGGCTATCGTTGCGCCGTTAGAGCGGATGCCCTGTAGGCAGGGGCAGAATGGGAAATATGCGATCAGAAAAAATTCCGCGTCGTCAACGATGTTCGACCCAAGGGCGTGGCCAGCCGCATGGGAAAGCTCGCCGATGCACGCCGCGGCCGCCTGTCAGTATCCGCGTTACGGCTTTTGCGAGAGGGTCCCGGCGAGCCTCGCGGCGTAGCGAGCCATCAGATCGACTTCGAGATTGATTTCATCGCCCCGGCGCCGTTCGCCCCAGGTCGTGACTCGCAGCGTATGCGGAATGAGCAGCACCGAAAAAATATCCGCTTCGACGCTGTTGACCGTCAGCGACGTGCCATCGAGCGCGACGGAGCCTTTTTCCGCGATGAAACGCGCGAGGCCGTGCGGAGCCCTAATTTCGATGCGCCGCATTCCGTCGAAATCCGCGATCGCGACGATTTCCGCCACGCGGTCGACATGGCCGGTGACGATATGGCCGCCAAGTTCGTCGCCTAGTCTTAGGGGCCGTTCGAGATTGAGCTTTGTGCCACGCTTCCAATGCCGCGCGGTCGTGCGCGCAAGAGTTTCCGCCCCAACATCGACCTCGAACCAGCTGCGTTTGCCGCTTTCGCCGCGCGCGGTCACTGTCAGGCAGATTCCCCCGCAGGCGATCGATGCGCCGGGCACGATTGTCTCCGCAGGATAGGAACAGGCGACGCGCAGATGGTTTAACTTGGCCCTTGCGTCAACCCGTTCTACCTCGCCGACATCGCTCACGAGACCCGCGAACATTAAACCACTCTTTCGTAACGGGTCAGCCGGTCGGCTCCAATCATTCGCGTTTCCGCGAGGCGATAATGGTCCGCGACGCCAAGCAGGGCCGCCGTGTCAGCGTCGAGGCCCAAAACGCCGTCCCGGCCGAGAGATTCTGGAGCGGTGATAATAATGACTTCATCGGCGAGCCCCTGCCCGATCATTCCCGCCGCCACGCGCGGGCCGCTCTCGCAAAAAACGCGCGTCAAGCCCCGCGCGGCCAAGAGAGTCAACGCAGCATCAAGATCGACCCGCCCCGCCGCGGCGCGGCGCACATGCGCGACCTCGATATGCGCCTCGCGCAAACGCGCGGCACTCGCTTCGCTCGCCCCTTCCCCGGCGATAACCAGCACCGGAATTTTTTCCGCCGTTACGACAAGCCCCGCGCACGACGGCAGACGCAGATCGCTGTCGAGCACGACGCGCAAAGGCTTCCGGTCTTCGAGGCCGGGAAGGCGCACAGTCAGCAGAGGATCGTCCGCCAAGATGGTGCCGATGCCGGTCATGACTGCGTCGTGCATCGCGCGCATGACATGTACGAGCCCATTCGCCGGCGCGCCCGTAATGACCACGCGCGGATCGCCGGCCGGTCCCGCCGCATAAGAATCCGCCGTCACCGCGAGTTTCAGGCTGACCATTGGGCGCTTGTTGGTAACGCGCAAAAAATGGCCGAGATTGGCCCGCCGCGCCTCTTCCGCGAGCACCCCGCGCGTCACTTCTATGCCGGCATTGGCCAATATTTGCGCGCCAGAACCGCATGCGCGGGGATCGTGATCGTCAACGGCATAGACCACGCGGCCGACCCCCGCCGCTATGATCGCATCCGTGCAGGGCGGCGTCTGCCCATGATGGCTGCATGGTTCCAACGTTACATAGAGCGTCGCGCCGTGGGCTTGCGCGCCCGCCTCGCGCAGGGCCTCGGTTTCCGCATGCGGGCGGCCGCCGGGCTTGGTCCAGCCGCGCGCCACGATGACGCCATCCTTGACAACGAGAGCGCCGACCGCGGGGTTTGGCGCGCAAAGCCCGAGCCCACGCCGCCCAAAGGCGAGAGCCGCCGTCATGAAACGGGTGTCCGCGCAGGACTGGCTCATGCCTGGCTCGGCGAACGCGCTTTTGTTCGAGGCGGATTTGCGTCGTCCTCCGGGGCTTTCCCGGCGCCATTCGCAAGTTCGTCGATGAGCGTATTAAAATCGCGTGCCTCGCGAAAGTTGCGATAGACCGAGGCGAAGCGTACATAGGCGACACTGTCGAGCGCGCGAAGACCTTCCATTACGAGTTCGCCGATCTGGCCGCTTGCAATTTCGCTATCGCCCTGACTCTCGAGCTGGCGCACGATTCCGTTCACCATCCGCTCCACGCGATCCGGCTCGACGGGCCGCTTGCGCAAGGCGATTTCGAGCGAGCGCATAAGTTTTTCGCGATCGAAAGGCACCCGCCGGCCGGATTTTTTCAAGACCACCAATTCTCGCAATTGCACGCGCTCGAAAGTCGTGAAACGGCCGCCGCAATCGGGACAGATCCGGCGGCGGCGAATGGCCGACTGATCGCCGGCCGGACGAGAGTCCTTCACCTGGGTTTCGAGACTGCCGCAGTAAGGGCACCGCATGCCGGGCCGGCCTCAAAGCATAATGGAATCGTACGCGGATCGCGTTCCTGTAACCTTAAGACGCAAACGATCCCCGGCCTCAATAAACTGGGAAGCGTTGGGTCAATTCCCGTGCGCCAGCCTTGACTTTGGCTTCGACCCCCGCATTGCCCGCGTCGCCGTGCGTGGCCAAGCCGTCCAAGGTTTCGGCGATCAATTCGCCGACTCGCTTGAATTCGGCGATGCCGAAACCTCGCGAGGTCGCGGCCGGCGTTCCGAGGCGAATGCCGGAGGTCACCATGGGGCTCGCGGTATCGAAAGGCACGCCGTTTTTGTTGCAGGCGATCCCGCCCCGGCCGAGGCTCGCTTCCGCTGCCTTGCCGGTGAGGTTTTTTGGCCGCAGATCGACCAGCATCAGATGGTTGTCGGTGCCGCCGGTGGTAATCGCGTAACCGCGTTCACTGAGCGTCGCCGCAAGCGCCTTGGCGTTGTCGGCGACGGCCCTCGCGTAAAGCTTGAATTCGGGCCGGAGCGCCTCGCCGAAGGCGACCGCCTTGGCCGCGATCACATGCATCAGAGGGCCGCCCTGAAGGCCCGGAAATATCGCCGAATTGATTTTCTTGGCGATCGCCTCGTCGTTGGCGAGAACGAGCCCGCCGCGCGGCCCACGAAGAGTCTTGTGGGTCGTCGAGGTGACGACATGGGCATGAGGGAGGGGCGAAGGATGCACGCCGCCCGCGACAAGGCCCGCGAAATGCGCCATGTCGACGAAAAAATAAGCGCCGACCGAATCCGCGATCGCCCGGAACCCGGCAAAATCCCAATACCTGGGATAGCCGGAGCCGCCGGCGATGATGAGCTTCGGCTTGTGCTCCGCGGCAAGCCGCGCGACTGCGTCCATGTCGATTCGATGGTCGTCGCGGCGCACGCCATAAGGAATCGGCTTGAACCATTTTCCGGAAAGATTTACCGGCGAGCCATGGGTGAGATGGCCGCCCGCGGCAAGATCTAGTCCCATAAAAGTATCGCCCGGCTGCAATAACGCGAGAAACACCGCCTGGTTCGCCTGGCTGCCGGAATTCGGCTGCACATTCGCGAATTTGCAGTCGAACAGCCGGGTGACGCGCTCGATCGCGAGGCTCTCGGCCATGTCCACGAATTGGCAGCCGCCGTAATAGCGCCGGCCGGGGTAGCCCTCGGCATATTTGTTGGTCAAAACCGACCCCTGCGCTTCGAGCACGGCCTTCGAGACGATGTTTTCGGAGGCAATCAGCTCGATTTCATGCCGCTGGCGGCCGAGTTCCAGCTCAATCGCCTCGGCGATTTCGGGATCGGCATCGGCGAGCTCCGCCGCGAAAAAAGGGTTCGACTCTGTGCGGCTGGCGACGGTTTGGCTCATGCTGAAAATTCCTGCGATGGCGGCCCGGACCTGGCGCGGGGCCAAGGAGCGCCCGCGAAACGGCCCGAGGGATGACGGAGAGATTGGATAGCATGTCGTTTTGCCCGCGTGAAGCCGCTGGCGCAGGGAAAACCTGGCCCAAAGCACGGCGGTTGCCTCATCCTGCAGTGCGTTTGCAACGCGGCGCAAACGCACGCGCGCAAGGCACGGCGGGATACGAAACGGGGATTTGGCACGAACAAGCACGAACCTATCGCTTTTCCGGACAATCTCGCGGAGAGGGCGGACTTCGCTCGGCGGAAATCATTTTCCTATGCTTATCCTTGCTGATCTCCGAATCGGATCGCTCCCAGCTCCTCCTCAACATTGCCGAATGAAATGCCTGGTTCATCGCGGTTGCGCCACGCCTCTACGCTGTATGGCTCTTCCTGGAATACCGGAAAGCGTAGAACCATCCCCCAGCGGTTCCGACGAACCGTCCAGTGGATCGTGTATAAGTGCTCTACCTCGCCGTGATCGGTCAACGCGGAGAAGATCGCCTCTCTAAGCTCTTCGTTGTCCCCGCGAAGGGTGGACATGTACTTGCGCATGTCGGCCGCGAATTGGTCGCCGATTCGTTCAAGCCGTGCTAAGATCGCGTCGATCTGAACGCGGCGGTCCGGGCTCGCCTCCCCGCGTCGGCGTTCCTGCCGCAATTCCCGCATGTGGACTGCAAGCTTTTTCTCGACGAAGAAGCTACGCTCCTCGAAGTCTCGCAACTTTTTCTCAGTGTGTTCCTCGGCATCTTGGAGACAACGAAGATTCTCCCCATCCATTGCGCCGAGGAAATCCCAATAGAGCGCGTCCATCACCTCGTCGAGTAACTCGGGCGGATCGACCTCGGGGTCTTTGGGGAGCGATGTCGGCATGGCGAGAAGCCGCGCGGCGATTGATGGTGGATAGACCTCGTCGTGATCGCTGATGCAAGCGACGAGCGGGCGTCGCCACGTGCCGAAGGGCATCACCATGCGGGCCTCCGAGACTATGAGCCAGCCCGAGCGATAGCGGAATGGCGCGGCTTCCCGTGCCGGACCCTCGTAGCCTTGTGGGTAGATATCAACCGCGACAGGAAACAAACCGAAATCATGCAGCATGGGCCCCCCCTATCCGTTTCACCCGCGAAGCTCCCAGCGGATGACAAAGATGGGCGTTAGCGAAGGCGTTAGCGCGAGGCTTGCGTGCACAGAGTCGAGAATGTCCTCCACCTCCTGACGGATAGCCTTCTTACGTTCGAACTTGGCCATCGCCCTGTCGTCGCGCTGACCTTCGAGCTTCTTGATCGCCCGCTGCAACTCAACCTTCTCGGAGACGGACAGGGCGGTAGAGCGCATCTCCTTCCGCCTCTCCTTGATCTCGTTGTCGCGCATCTTGATTTCCGCGTCGGCGGTCTTGTCGAGGTCCTCCGAATAGGCGTCCAGTTTGTCCGTCTCTTTGGCGAGGAACTCGGCATTCATCTGTTCGGCCTCGTCGAGACGGCGCTTGCGCGCGGCGCTCTCGACCATGTCGAGATTCTGGGCTGGGGGCGTTAACGTGAGTTCGGTAGAAGCTTCGGCGGGGATACAGAACAGACGGTCAACGGTGGCGTCCTCGATCGCCGCGCCGTCGTCCGCCACTATCGCCAGCAGGAGATGCTCAACGGTGCGTTGCGCGGTCTTGACAGCGAAGCGGGACACGCGGAGCCATCCCACTCGGCCAATATGCTGTTGCACATCGGCGAGCACGCCGTTGGGGTAGGCCTAGGCCTTGTAGTCGAACGTGAGTTTGGCGAACGGGAGCGTCCGGCCCTTGGCCCGGTCGACGAGTTCACGCGCAAGATTGCCATCAGAGAGTCGAAAGAACTTCCAGTTCTGCTCATCGGCGAGCGGCCAGCCTGTGGTCCATGTCTCCCCATTATGCGTGAATACAGGGCTGCCGTCAGCGTGCTTGGCGAATTTGGCGTCCGGGAGTTCGGACCGCGCGATGGTAATGAGCCGCTCTTCGAACGTATTCATGATGCGTTCAATTTTGTTCTTCCGGTCTTGCAGGATGCGGACGACGTCCTGATCGAAAAAGCCCATGAGCTTGCCGCGCGCATCCAGGACGTCGGCCTTGATGCTCTCGTCGAGTTCGGCTTGAAGTCTGTCGAATTCCGCATCCACCTCGTCCCTCTCGCGGGCCGACTGGTAAATTTCGAAAACCCGCTTCTCGAAAATCGTTCCGCTTTCGATCGCGCCCAAGACTTCGTCGCTCGCGCCAAACACGCCGTGGAAGAGCTTGAACTTGGAGTCGAGGAGCTCGAAAACGCGCTCCTCCGCGCGGTTTTTCAGGTTGAGAAGGTTGACCACGAGAACGTCGATCCGCTGTCCGTAACGATGGCAGCGGCCGATGCGCTGTTCGACGCGCTGTGGATTCCACGGAAGATCGAAGTTCACGACCAGTGAACAGAACTGAAGGTTATGCCTTCCGCGCCCGATTCCGTCGCGATGAGGATGGTCTTGCGTTCCCGGAAAGAGTCGACGATCGCGGCCTTCATATCCGCCGTCTTCGAACCTGAGATGGCGTCCGTTCCCTCGTGCCGCTTCTTCCAGTCGGAGTAGATGGCTTGGCTTTCGGCGTCGTTGTTCTGGCCATTCATCAGCACGATATCGCCCGCGTAGCCATTTGCCGAGAGAAGTTCCGCGAGGTATTTTTGGGTGCGCACCGACTCGGTGAAGATGACCGTTTTGCGCCTGCCGCCCTTGCCTTCGATTTCGTCGAGAACGCTATCTAGAACCGATATTAGTTTTTCTCCTTTGGCGTTGGCTTTGATGCTGCGAGCCAGCGCGAGGTAGCGTTCGAGTTCGTCAATTTCAGCTTTGAGTTTCTCTGGATCGATAGGAGGCTCTTCTTCGTTGTTACCTATCGCTTCATCATCGGAGGGCCATTCCTCGGCGATTTCCTCGGCCGTTTCGATATCGGCGAAGTCCTCGACCTCGGGGCGCTTCAGGGCTTTCAGCCGTTCAATGATGGATGACAGAGTTTCTGCAATGGCGAATGTGGATGATCCAAGAATTTTACGCACGACGAGCGTAATGAGTTGATTGGGTTTTTCGCCAAAGGCAACGGTATCCTTTAGGTAGGCGGATAAAAGCTCGTAAAGCTTCACTTCATTGTCGTGAGGATGGAATTTGAACGTGGCCGGAATTCGCTTGGTGTAGTTGATATGTCCGGCCTCCTGCACGTCCTTCCGAAGCGTGCGTCGGCAAACGGGCTTGAGCCTCTCTCGAAGGATGAGCAGGCCCTCTTGATCGGAACGCCCGCCATAAGTGGTCTTGAAGCTCGTCTCGTCACCGAATAGCCGGTCATCTATCACGGACACTAGTCCATAGAGCTCCATCAGCGAGTTCTGAAGCGGGGTAGCCGTCAAAAGCAGCTTGAATTTATCTTTCAGTGCATCCCGGAGCGCCTTTGCCCGCTTCGACCCGCCCTTTCGGTAGACGTTTCGGAGCCGGTGGGCTTCATCGAAGACGACGAGATCCCAGCCGGTCAGGGCGAGATCATCGGCCTTTTGGGCACCGAACTCGAAGGAAGTGACGACAACGTGGTTGTCGACCTCGAAGGGCCGCCTGTGTCCCTGCTTCGCGCACTCTCGGTAGCTCTTCGCTTCGAGAATAGTCGATGGAAGACCGAACTTGTCGAACAGTTCCTGTGTCCATTGCTTTCGCAGTGATGCAGGGACGATGAGGAGGATGCGCCGCCGGCGCTCTGCCCAACGCTGGGCGATGACAAGGCCCGCCTCGATCGTCTTCCCGAGCCCCACTTCATCAGCGAGGAGTGCGCCCCGTGGGATCGGCGGCTGCAAAGCGAACAATGCCGCGTCCACCTGATGCGGGTTCATGTCGACCCGCGCCGTCGAAAGCGACTTCGCGAATGCGTCATCATCGACGCCTTCCAGCGTCAGGCGATGCGCCAAATATTTGCTGTGATAATGAGTGAAGTTGGCCATCGATTTCGACGATCCGATATTCTTAGTCGATCAGGCGATCGGCCTGGATGGAATATCCTTCGGTTAAGAAAATTTATGCGTCGCTTCTCAGCGCTAAATATTACAACAATCGAAAGACGTATAGTAGCAATTGTCAAGCCTAATTTAACATTATCAGAGAAACGCGAGGACGCCAACCGCATCCGAGCAGTTACATATTTCCGCCAAGACGCGCAAATGCTTGCGCCTGACGGGACGATCGCCTAAGCGGACACATTGGCCGCGAGGGACTGGTTCAAATGGCGCGGGATCCTCTCCATAACGTCATTACTGCGCATCACGACAAGGTTTTGATCGTCGATTTCGGATCGCAGGTGACGCAATTGATCGCGCGGCGCGTCCGCGAGGCGGGCGTCTACTGCGAGATCGCGCCCGTCCAGAACGCCGGGAAGGCGTTCGCGGAGCTGGCGCCGAAAGCGGTGATTCTTTCGGGCGGTCCAGCTTCCGTGCATGACGAAGGCGCGCCGCGTGTTCCGGACGCACTCCTGGCCGCCGGGGTGCCGATCCTCGGCATTTGCTATGGCCAGCAAGCGATGGCGGCGCAATTGGGCGGCAAGGTCGCCGCCGGGCACAAACGCGAATTCGGCCGCGCCGAGGTCGAGGTTTTGCAACAAAGTGCGCTGTTCGACGGAGTATGGGACCAAGGCAAGCGCTATCCGGTTTGGATGAGCCATGGCGACGCGGTGACCGAATTGCCGCCGGGGTTTTCCCGCATTGCCGCCTCGGAGAACGCGTCGTTGGCGGCGATTGCCGACGAGACGCGCGGCCTCTATGGCGTGCAGTTTCATCTCGAAGTCGCGCACACGCCGGACGGCGCGCGGCTGCTTGCGAATTTCGTCCACAAGGTCGCGGGACTGCGCGCCGATTGGACGATGGGTGCCTTCCGGGCCGAGGCGATTGCCGCGATCCGCGCGCGGACCGGCGCTGGCCGGGTTGTGTGCGGCCTCTCGGGCGGCGTCGATTCGGCGGTCGCGGCGCTCTTGATCCATGAAGCGGTCGGCGACCGCCTGACTTGCGTTTTTGTCGACCACGGCCTGTTGCGCCTTGGCGAAGCGCAAGAGGTCGTGCGTTTGTTTCGCGGCCATTACAATATTCCGCTCGTCCATGTCGAAGCGGGGGAACTGTTTCTGGGCGCCTTGAGCGGGATCGGGGACCCGGAAGAAAAACGCAAGATCATAGGGCGCCTGTTCATCGCGACGTTCGAACGCGAGGCCAAAAAAATCGCCGCCGATGGCCGCGGATTGCCGGAATTTTTAGGCCAGGGCACGCTCTATCCTGACGTGATCGAAAGCGTTTCGTTCAGTGGCGGGCCTTCGGTCACGATAAAATCGCATCATAATGTCGGGGGCCTTCCCGAGCGCATGAACATGAAGCTGATCGAGCCCCTGCGCGAGTTGTTCAAGGACGAGGTGCGGGCGCTTGGCCGCGAACTGGGCCTGCCCGGAAGTTTTGTCAACCGGCATCCGTTTCCAGGGCCCGGGCTCGCGATCCGCTGCCCCGGCGAGGTAACGCCCGAAAAACTCGACACTCTGCGGCGGGCAGATGCGATCTATCTCGACGAAATCCGCAAGGCGGGCCTTTACGACAAGATTTGGCAGGCGTTCGCGGTGCTGTTGCCGGTGCGCAGCGTCGGCGTCATGGGCGATGGGCGGACTTATGACTTCGTCTGCGCGCTGCGCGCGGTCACGTCGGCCGATGGCATGACCGCGGATTTTTTTCCCTTCGACATGAACATTCTGGGCCGCGCCGCGACGCGGATTATCAACGAGGTCAAAGGCATCAATCGGGTCGTCTACGACGTGACGAGCAAGCCGCCGGGGACGATCGAGTGGGAGTGAAGGGTGTGGGATAATCCGTAAGACCATGGATCGCGGCAAGCTGGGAATTCGGATACGCCAGGATGGCGATCTCCGTTTGAGCACCGTCCGTCGCCGTTGTCAGTATCGCCTCGAAGAATGTCAGGTTCGCCAATCCGCATCATCGGCGATAAATCGTATCTTTTCAACGGCACTGGCGCCCGGAATTGAAACAGCGAGAAGGATCAATGTCATGCCTACGATCACCACGAAGGACGATACCGAGATTTTCTATAAGGATTGGGGTTCGGGGCAGCCCATCGTCTTCAGCCATGGCTGGCCCCTTTCGGCCGATGACTGGGATGTGCAGATGCTTTTCTTTCAGAGTCACGGCTTCCGCGTCATCGCGCATGACCGGCGCGGCCACGGCCGCTCGAGCCAGGTTGGGGGCGGCCACGACATGGATCACTACGCCGACGACCTCGCGGCGCTGACGGCGCATCTTGACCTCAAGAACGCCGTGCATGTCGGCCATTCCACCGGCGGCGGCGAAGTCGTGCATTACATTGCCCGCCATGGCGAAAGCCGCGTGGCAAAAGCGGCGATCATCAGCGCCGTGCCTCCGCTGATGGTGAAGACGTCGGCCAATCCGGGTGGGCTGCCCAAGGAAGTGTTCGACGGCTTTCAGGCGCAGCTTGCCGCCAACCGCGCGCAATTCTATTACGACGTGCCGGCGGGACCGTTCTATGGCTACAACCGGCCCGGCGCGAAACCGTCGCAGGGCATCATCTGGAACTGGTGGCGCCAGGGAATGTTGGGCGGCGCCAGGGCGCACTACGACGGCATCGTCGCCTTTTCCCAGACCGATTTCACCGAGGACCTGAAGAAGATCACGGTGCCGGTCCTGGTGATGCACGGCGACGACGACCAGATCGTGCCCTATGCCGACTCGGCACCGCTGTCGGCAGAGCTACTGAAGAACGGCTCCCTGAAAACCTACAGGGGCTTTCCGCACGGCATGCCAACCACTGAGGCTGATACCATCAATGCCGACCTGCTGGCTTTCATTAGAGGCTAGAGATTGCGCGGTGCCGGGACTTCGGTTTTTCCCTTAAAATTCAAAAGCGGAAAATTTTGACGGACTGCTTGTCAGGCATTGACCGCCGTCGGAAACCATTTGTTCTTGTAATTCAACACATTAGAATGGATGAGAATAATCGAGTGGGAGTAGGCAAATCGGCGCGAAAGTGGAAAACGCCAAGTCGCCCGGCGCCTTTTCCCTCCGCTGGGCAATCTTACGGCAACCATTGGTTTTAGGTCGTTCCGGCAGGCTTTTAGGGGTCAACCGGCAGTGCCGTTGGCTGATGCCTTGAATGTCATCAGTTTCCGTGGCGCAGGCGCCGAACCCCATAGACAAGCGCGGCGATCAACACTCCGAGGCCCAAAATTGCGCCGGCACGCTCCAAATCATGGGCAACCGCCTTGATGTCTGCTCCGTGCTCTCCAAGATAAAACCCTGTCAATGTCCATATCGAAACCCAGAGGGCACCTCCGAGCGCATTGAAGGCGAGAAAGCGCCGCCAATCCATTTTCAACATGCCCGCCACGACGCCGTTCAACTGACGCAGGATGTTGACGAACCTTGCGAAAGCGACGGTTACAGGACCATATCGCGCGAAGACCGCTTCCACCCGGTTGAGGCGATCGGCGTTGATGCCGATCTTCCCCCCATAGCGGAGGACAATGGCGCGGCCGAGCCGCCTTCCAATCACATACCCGATATTGTCTCCGAGCACGGCACCGGTCCACGCCCACAGCATCAGAGGCAGGAGCGATAATTCGCCGCGTCCCGCGAGAACCGAAGCAAAAACGAGCAGAGACTCGCCTGGAAGGGGAAGTCCCAGAGACTCGAAGGTCAGAATGACCATGACCGCGGCGGCGCCGTACTCATGGACTAGAGGCTCTAGGTTTCCAAGCAGGTGCTCGATTTCAACCACGAATGGCATTGTCGCCTCCGGCCCATGCGCTAGCGGATTGGCCGATTGTCGACTCCATCGCGGCTTTATGCAAATTCGGCGCAGGCGGCGAGGCGGCGGCGCGCTAGCATACGAAGCGCGTTGTCGCGCAAAACAGAACCTGCCGTCAGGAGCTCATCCGCCGGTTGTTCGAGACTGCCTTGCCCGGTTCGCCATGCGGCGCCAAAAATCCTAACTTTGAAAACCACTTGAGTGTGGCAATCCCTCAATAGGGGATGCCACGACAGAAAGCATGGGCTATGCTTTTTGCCTTGACGACGGCCGCCGCCGCTCGCTATAGCTTGAACCATAAAGATTGTTATTCATTGTTATTCGTGACGGCACGCAAATGAGGAACAATTGTCATTGGACGGGAATATTTACCGCGATAGGGTTTCTGCTTTCAGCGCCCGCCTACGCCCAGCAAGATCCAGGGGTGCGGGGCGGCTTCGCGAACACCGCCGGTGAATTGGAACGCCGAGGAATTCACATTCCTCGCCGCCGCTAATCAGCCCCAACCCGGGGACCGGGGCCCCGGTTCAGGTCAACGAAAAGATCTCGTTCGTGGAAGGCATCCTCCGCGCCGGGCAGTTGGAATCCACATGCGACACATGCGCCGACGTGACCGATGGCAGTCCTGTTGTCGGCTTGGGCGAGCTTGATCCTTTGTTCCCTCAGTTCCACACGAATTCGAACGGCCTTGGCGCCAGGCACAATGCGGACCAGTGCTTCTTGTGCCATGCTCAGCCGACATTGGGGGTTCTCGTCCCCAATCCGGGTCAGGACACGCCTTTGCGGTCGGAAAATCCCCTGTTCCGGCTGGTTCCGCGTCGTTTCGGCATTCAAAATATCACTCCGGCCTTCGAGCAACAGTTCGGCCCCATTCGAGAGGTTCGATTCAAGTTTAATCCCGACGGAACCCGCGACGGCAGCGTGCATCAACTTTTTACCGTGCGGCATAACAAAGGATCCGACAATTCCCGACTGCGCGCTCACGCAGCCAAATTTCGCGGCGGAACAGGCCAAGAACAAACTCTCCTTCCGGATTCCGCTGCAAATGTTCGGCTTAGGGTTGATCGACTCGATTCAAGACCGGGAGATTCTCGCCCGGCACGACGCCACGGCTTCGTTGCGCGCGCCGCTTGGCATACAAGGCCGTCCAAATCGCAGCGGCAATGACAACACGATCACAAGGTTCGGCTGGAAGGCGCAAAACAAGTCGATCACAATATTCGCGGGCGAAGCCTATAATGTGGAAATGGGGATCACCAATGAGCTTTTCCCCCAGTCCAAGGAAGAAGATCCGGCTTGCAACGGACCGGGTAAGCCCGAACCCAACGATGTGACCCGCACGCAAATAAACGACACGGTCAACCCGCAAAACCAGAGCTTAACGATCCGAAACACATCCTGGCCGATTGGATGCAGTTTCAAATCCTGATGCGGTTCATGGCCGATCCGCAACCGGACCCGCATCCGAGCGCGATTCGCGGCCGGGTTCTCTTTAGCGACACGGGTTGCGGCTTGTGTCACACGCCGCAGATGCAGACCGCGCCGGTGTTGAACAGCGCCGTCTTGCAAGACCGGCCGGCCAATCTGTTCTCCGATCTATTGCCGCATCACATGGGCGGCGGCCTCGCCGATGACATCATTCAGGGGGCAGCTGGGCCGGACGAGTTTCGCACGGTGCCGCTTTGGGGCGTAGGACAGCGACTGTTTTTCCTGCATGATGGCCACACAAGCGACTTGCTTGATGCGATCAAGCAGCATTTTTCACCGAAAACGGCGGCTTTTCCGGCGTCGGAAGCCAACGCGGTCGTATCGAATTTCGTGAGGCTCCCGCCGGCGGATCAGCAAGCGATCCTCGACTTCCTCCGGTCCTTATGAGCGGGCGAAGAGATCGCCGGCTCCGCCGAAAACCAGAACCCGCCGTCAGACGAACCTCATCCGCCGGTTGTTCGAGACCGCCTTGCCCGGTTCGCCATACGGCGCCCAAATTTCCAACCTATGAAAACCACTTGGGTGTGGCAACCCCTCAATAGGGGATGCCACGGCTGAGGGCATCTGCAACAAAGCCTGTTGCATATGAATAGTTGTTGCAACACAAATAGTTGTTGCATAAGGAAAAATCGTTGTGTAAGAAATAACTGTGAAAATATAACTGTTAAATAGGAGCACATCTATGAGGAATAATCGGTATTGGACGGCAATATTCGCCGCAATAGGGAATCCGCGCCCGGCTCCCGCCCAGGCGCAGCAAGATCCAGGGGTGCGGGGCGGCTTCGCGAACACCGCCGGCGAAAAAGCCACGTGCGATAAGAGAAATCGCCACCGGCCCGTCGCTTGGGCCTTGGCGGCCATGTTCGCCCTGGCAGGCTCTGCAGCCACCGCAGAACCGTCTCTTACAGGCGAGAACGCCAAGGAATTGGAACGTTTGCTTCGCGTTCCGGCGGAAAACGTAGTCGTCCCTTATTCTTTCAGGAAGCTGCCACGCATCCCCGCCAGCACTCTCGATCGTTATTTCATGTGGAATGAGATCGCCCTCGACACGACGGCGATCGACCATACGCCGGTTGATCCGGCAAGCGGCGAGGATCCACACCGCTTCGGCGAGCAGCTCGGTCCGCACCGGTCGAGCTATGCGATGGCAATCATTCATATCGCCATGTTCGATGCCGAAAATGCCATTACGAAAAAATTCGTGAGCTATTCCGGCATTCCATCGGTAAGGGGTAACGTATCGCTGGACCGGGCCATCGCCCAGGCGGCGCACGATACCCTGGTCGCTCTATATCCTTTCCAAAAGGAGCGCCTCGACGCGCTTTTTGACTTGGATATTGTTACAATCCCTGGGAACCAGGCCTCCATCGATGCGGGCGCCGCGCTCGGAACGCAAGCTGCCAACGCGATTATCGCGTTGCGCCAGAAAGATGGCTCGGCGATGCCCGAACCTCGCTACTGCGTCGCAGGCGGTTTCACTCCCATGGGTGGTTGTCCGCCCAACGTTCCTCCGGCCGGCATTTGGTCCCCTGACCCGATCAGCGGCTTACAGGTTGCGCTCGGCGGGAACTGGCCGCAGGTAAAGCCCTTCGTGATGACGTCCGCGGACCAGTTTCGCGCGCCGCCGCCGCCGCCGCCTGACCTGAAAAAGAACGAGGCCTATAAGCAAGCCTTCGATCGAGCTCTTGCCATAGGCGGAGACCCCGCGCCCCCGCCGCCCGCGCAGCCCACGAACACGAGCCGAACCGAAGAACAGACGTTCTCATCTAGGTTCTGGGCGTACGACGGCACGCCGGGATTATGTGCGCCGCCGCGGTTGTACAACATGGTCGCAAGAACAATCGCCCTGCAA
>Ga0209526_10001193_pt1 | contig 17255 bp, 15 predicted proteins | sample JacPinW_OM2H0_M1_FD_188566 | JGI IMG/M metagenome (GOLD analysis project Ga0209526, IMG submission 188566) | Forest soil microbial communities from Algoma, Ontario, Canada - Jack Pine, Ontario site 1_JW_OM2H0_M1 (SPAdes) (version 2) | ecosystem: Environmental > Terrestrial > Soil > Boreal... | reverse complement strand
CCTCGCCATGCTTCGCCTCGATCGGCTTGGCGAGGCGCTCGCGGCCGGAGACGCTGTGACTGCGGGCGGCGTCGAGTTGCAGGCAGTTAGACCCGCCTGGGCGCGGTTTTCGTTTCCTGGCGAGCCACAGCCGCAAGTGTGACGAATCGGCTCTTTTGCACTAATGTGTCAACATGAACAGCAAAGATGCAATTGCCATTCTCGTAAAGCATCGGGAGGGTCTACACGCACGCGGCGTGCGCCATGCGGCGCTGTTCGGCTCTGTGGCGCGCGACGAGGCTCGCGCCGACAGCGATCTCGACATTCTCATTGAGTTGGACCCCGCTCTGAAGATCGATGCCTTCGAATATGCGGGGCTGGCGCTGGGCAAAAAATGAAGCGTGTTCTGAACCCCGACGGGCTTGCCCGCTGTCCCTGGCCCAAGCTTGACCCGCTCTATGTGCGCTACCACGACGAGGAATGGGGCGTGCCGGAATACGATGACCGTGCGCTCTATGAGAAGCTCGTGCTCGATGGTTTTCAGGCCGGCCTGTCCTGGATCACCATCCTGCGCAAGCGCGAGAATTTCCGGCGCGCTTTCGACCGCTTCGAACCGGAAAAGATCGCGCGCTACACGCCGCGCAAGATCGAAAAGCTGATGCAGGATGAGGGCATCGTGCGCAATCGCATGAAGATCGAGGGGGCGGTCCTGTCCGCGCGCGCCTGGCTCGGTGTCATGGAAAAAGAGGGCGGCTTCTCGCGCCTTCTGTGGAATTTTCTCGATGGCAAGCCCAAGGTGAACCGCTTTCGCTCAACCTCGCAGATCCCGGCGGAAACTCCGCTGTCGCGCAAGATCGCAAAAGAGCTTGCCGGCCGCGGCTTCAAATTCTGCGGGCCGACCATCGTCTACGCCTTCATGCAGGCAACCGGCATGGTGAACGACCACATCGTGGGCTGTTATCGCCACGCCGCACTGGCCAAACGTGCTTGATGACGGGCAAGCGTGCCGCTCGCCCGCAGACGTTCCGTGCCTGGCAACGCATGCTATCGGGACGGCGGCTCGATTTGCTCGACCCCTCGCCACTCGATATCGAGGTCGAAGACATCGCACATGGCCTTGCGCGCGTTGCGCGGTGGAATGGCCAGACCGAAGGCGCGCATATTTTCTCGGTCGCCCAGCACAGCCTGCTCACGGACATGCTGGCACGTCAGGTCACACGATTGAGCCGCGACTGCCGGCTTGCCCTTCTGCTGCACGATGCCCCTGAATACGTCATCGGAGACATGATCTCTCCCTTCAAGGCGGTCATCGGGGACGCGTATAAATCGGTTGAGGCGCGCCTATTGGCGGCGATCCATCTGCGCTTTGGGCTGCCCGCCGTGCTGCCGGAGAAGATCGTCAATCTGATCAAGGCAAGCGATCGTTGCGCAGCTTATCTCGAGGCGACGCGATTAGCCGGCTTTTCCACGCGCGAGGCGCGCCGGTTCTTTGGACCTGCGCCCAAGTTCTCCGCCGTCATCGAGCGCGATTATCTCACGCCGTGGCCGGCCGATATCGCCGAGGAGCGCTATCTCGACCGATTCAACAAGTTGGCGCGCGAACGCTGATTGCTGGCGCCCATGCGCTCTCATATATTTCGCGATATTCACGCGGTATCCGACATCCGATGATCTATGTCTGCCCGTTAGCGCGCCTGCACGAGACGGTCCACCAGACTGGAGCGCGTCACATCGTGACCATGCTCAAGGACACGGACCGGGTGGAACGGCCCAATCACATTCTGCAGACCAATCACCTCGTGCTTGGAATGGACGACATCTGCTCGCCGATCGACGGCTATGTCATCCCCAGTGATGAGCAGATTGAGAGGCTCATCAGCTTCGTACGAGCGTGGGACCGTGCCAAGCCGCTGGTGGTGCACTGCTATGCCGGCATCAGTCGCTCGACGGCGGGGGCCTATGTCGCGGCCTGCGCGCTCAACACACAGCGCAGTGAGTTCGCCATCGCCCAGGAATTGCGCCGCGCGTCCGCCACTGCGACCCCCAATGGGCGCATCGTCTCGCTTGCCGATGAAATCCTCGGCCGCGATGGTCGCATGGTCGCGGCAATCGAGGCGATCGGGCGCGGCGCGTTGGCCTATGAGGCCGATCCCTTCCGGCTCGATCTGGAATAGGCCTCGCTGTCGCGGCCGCGCCGCCGCATAAAGCTTCCCGCGCGTGTTGCCGGCCGGTGCTTCCGCTCGCCGGACGGCTTGGATAGCATTCCCGCGACCTGCCCGGCTGGCTGGGGGCATCGATGGAATTTTTGTTCCTGCTCGGCTTGTTGCTGCTGGCCATTCCGATCATTGCGATCATCGCTCTGGTGATGGCGGTTGGCCTGCGGGATCAATTGCGTCGCATGCAAGCGCGGCTCGCAGCGCTCGAGGGCAGGCTGGCCGCAGCGCCACCGGCTCCGCAAACAGGCCAACGGCGCGAAACGCCTGCCGAACCCGTGGCGCCTGCTCCGGTGCATGAATCTCCGCCGGCGGTCGAACCTCGCCCACAGCCGGAAGGCCCAGCCGAGCCCGGCGCGCGCGCGGGAGAGCCCGAACCACCTGCTGCTTCGGTTCCGCCGGTGCCGGCGCACGGCGCGGCAGCGCCAGCCCGCATGAGTCTCGAGGAGCGCTTGGGGACGCAATGGGCGGTGTGGATCGGGGGAGTGGCGCTCGCGCTCGGCGGCCTGTTCCTCGTGCGCTATTCCATTGAGCAGGGCCTGCTCGGCCCGCGCGTGCGCGTGGTGCTTGGCGGCGTCCTGGCAGCAGCGCTGATTGCGACTGCGGAATGGCTTCGGCGCACGGAACGCATGACCGGAATGCCCGGCCTGCCTTCGGCGAATATTCCAAGCATCCTTACCGCGGCCGGAACCATCGTGGCCTATGGTGACATCTACGCCGCATACGCGCTCTACGGTTTCCTCGAGCCGGCAGCCGCCTTCATCATGCTTGGCGCGGTTGCACTCGCAACACTCGCCGCGGCACTCCTGCACGGACCGGCGCTCGCAGGCCTCGGCCTGGTCGGCGCCTACGCCACGCCGCTTCTTATCGTTACCGAGCGTCCGAATTATTGGGCGCTCTACATCTATCTTGCATTCGTGACGGCATCAGCATTTGCGCTCGCCCGCATTCGCATCTGGCGCTGGCTGGCTGTGACCGCGATCACGTTGGGCGTGCTCTGGACTTTTCCCGGGGTTGGTCTTGCGACTGTGGACGCGTTAGCAGCGCACATCTTTCATGTCGCGGCCGGCTTTTCACTCGCTGCGATCCTGATCGTCGCCGGCTTTTTGTTTGGACCAGACGCCGAGCCCGGCCGCATCGATCGGGTCTCCTCGGCGGCGCTCAGCGCGTATCTCATTGCGCTTGCGTGTCTGGTGATCGCGAGCCGTCACGATCCGCTCGCACTCGCGGCGTTCGTGGTGCTGGTTGCAGCGACGGTTGCAGTGTCATGGCATTCGGAATCGTCGGTCGCCGCGGTACCGGTGGCGGCCCTGCTTGTCACGCTGGTGATGACGCGCTGGGCGCTCAATCTCGATCTTGAGCATCTCGTTGCACCGTCAGGACCGGTCGCGGGCGTGGTGCCTGAACCTGAAAGAGCAGCCTATGGCTGGCATATCGCTCTCGCCATTGGCTTTGGCCTGCTGTTCGGGCTGACGGGCTATTTCGCCCAGGGACGCTCGCCGCGTCCGGCGGTCCCACTGCTTTGGAGTGCCGCGGCGGTGTTCACGCCAATAGCCATGGTCACTGCTCTCTATTATCGCATTGCGGAGTTCGCTCAGTCCGTCCCGTTCGCCGGGATCGCTCTCCTGCTTGCGGCGCTGTTTGCAACCGCTACCGAGACGCTGAGCAGGCGCGCGCCGCGCCCTGGCCTTGCCGGAGCGAGCGCCGTGTTTGCAACGGGTGCAATTGCCGCGCTTGCGCTCGCGTTGACCATGGCTCTCGAAAAAGGCTGGCTGACTGTCGGACTTGCGCTCCTCGTGCCGGGCATTGCCTGGATCTCGCTCAAGCGCCCGTTGCCGGCCCTGCGCGTTCTGGCCGCCGCCGTAGTCGTGCTCGTGCTTGCGCGGATCGCATGGGAGCCGCGCATTGTCGGCAGCGACATCGGCACGACCCCAATCTTCAACTGGCTGCTTTACGGCTACGGCATTCCCGCCGCCGCTTTCTGGCTCGGTGGCACTCTCCTGCGCCGCCGCGCTGACGATGCTCCCTCGCGCGTTGTCGACTCGGGCGCAATCCTGCTCACCGTCCTGGTCGCGTTTCTAGAAGTTCGCCATTACGTCTATTCCGGCGATGTCTATCGGCAGAGCACCGGGCTTGCCGAGCTGGCGCTTGAAGTCTGCGTTGGCTTGGCGATGACCATCGGTCTCGAACGGCTGCGCCGGCGCACCAACAACATTGTTCACAATATCGCAACGCTGCTGATTGCAGCTTTCACTTTGCTGGGCATCGTCGGCCTTGCAGTCGGGGAGAATCCGGTATTCACGGGAGAGCCGGTCGGCGGGCGGTTCGTGAACCTGATTCTGCTTGGATACGCAATGCCGGCAATACTTGCCGGCACGCTTGCACTGATCTCCCGCGGCGTACGTCCTCCCCGATACAGCGCGACCGCTGCAGTGATCGCAGTCGCCCTTGCGCTCGGCTATCTGTCACTTGAAGTGAGAAGGCTCTTCCGCGGCGAGGTCCTCGCCCCATGGTCGCATGTGACCGATGCCGAGCAGTACACCTACTCCGTGGTGTGGCTTGTCTTCGGCGTATTGTTGCTGGCAATCGGCGTACAGCTGCGCTCACAAGCGGTGCGATTAGCCTCCGCCGCAGTCGTCACTCTCACGGTGCTGAAGGTCTTTCTGATCGACATGCACGGGCTCACCGGCATCTATCAGGCCCTTTCCTTCATGGGCCTGGGCGTGGTGTTGCTTGGAATTGGCTGGCTCTATCAGCGGCTGCTGTTCCCGCGAGGTCGTGGCGCCGCCTATTCCGCAAGCTCAGACAGTGAGTGACGTTCGACCGCTCCCCCGCGGATTGACTTTTTATCTGCTTGCGGCTCAGCCGCCGACGCATGCAGGGTGGGCTCCGATGATGGACGCAGCCTCCAGCCGGCGACGCCCGACCGCCGCGTGAAGTCGCAATAAGCGACCATGCCCAGTCCGTTCACCGCGCCGCGGAAGCTCTCTGCGCCTGTGCGGCTGATGTTAAAGCAGGGCTCGAATGACATGCCCTTGAGGGATGCGCAGATTGCATTGCCCTTGACTCGCAATGTTCCGGCCGGCAGCCAAACCGATTTGACTGGTCCCGATCCATTGAGCTGGACGGTGCCAATCACGGAACCATCGCCATAGATGCGGCCCATTCCACGCGAGCCGTCGACGCAATTGAACGCGTACAGCTTGCCGACCACGAAGCGCTTCGCCACTTCCGCATTCATGGTTTGGGCAAGCGCCGGGCTGGCCGCGAGAAAGGCGGCAAGCACAATCGCTGCTCGCGCAATCATATCGATCCCCCCTCTCAATACGACTTCCCCGTGTGTGTCCTGACGGACCGTTAACCATGCGAATCAGGCACAAGCATGCCCGAGCTTGGTCGACAAATCCTGAACCTGCTAGCCAATCTTGACGACGATGCGTCCCCGAACGCGTCCAGCGATGATCTCTCGGGCGGCATCGGTCACGTCGCCAAGGCCGATCTCCTTTGTCATGTCCGCAAGCTTGCCCCGATCAAGGTCTTTCGCCAGCCGCTCCCAGGCTCTCTCCCGGTCTTGCTTTGGCCGCATCACCGAGTCGATGCCGATAAGCGACACAGAGCGCAAAATGAACGGCGCAACCGAAGTCGGCAAATCCATGCCGCCGGCCAGTCCACAAGCGGCCACCGCGCCACCATAACGAATCATGGACAGCACATTGGCGAGCGTGGTCGAGCCGACCGCATCGATGCCACCGGCCCAGCGTTCTTTCGCCAAAGGCTTTGCCGGCTGTGCGAGCTCGGCGCGGTCGATGATCTCACTCGCGCCCAGCTTCTGCAGATAGCCGGCCTCCTCGCGGCGTCCTGTGGAGGCCGTGACTTGAAAGCCACACTTGGAAAGAATCGCAATCGCTACCGAGCCGACGCCGCCCGCAGCCCCGGTCACCACCACCGGTCCGCGCTGCGGGGTCACTCCCTCGCGCTCGAGTGCGAGGACCGCCAGCATGGCGGTGTAGCCGGCGGTGCCAATCGCCATGGCTTCGTGTGCACTCATCCCGGCGGGAAGGCGCACAAGCCAGTCTCCCTTGACGCGTGCTTTTTGCGCATAGGCGCCAAGATGCGTCTCGCCACAGCCCCAGCCATTGAGGATCACCTTGTCGCCGGCTCGCCAGGCCGGGTGACTCGAGGATTCGACGGTTCCGGCAAAATCGATTCCGGGGATCATGGGAAACCGCCGCACCACCGGCGCCTTGCCCGTAATCGCTAACCCGTCCTTGTAGTTGAGCGTCGACCATTCGACCCGAACGGTGACGTCGCCGTCCATGAGATTTTTTTCATCGAAATCAGTGAGCCCAGCCTTCTGGCCGGAATCCGTTTTCTCGATGACAATCGCCTTGAATGTTGACATGCGAGGCTCCGGGACAGAGGAGCGCGACAGCCGGCAAATTGATCAGGCAGCCACGGCCGCAAGCCGCGGCACCGGCTTTTCTATAATCGGCAGATTGATCGCCGCCGACAATAGCCCGAGCAGAATGGCAAGCCACCATACCTGATCGTAGGAGTGGGCTTGCTCGTACACGACGCCGCCCAGCCACGCACCCAGAAAGCCGCCGGCCTGATGACTGAAGAACGCAAACCCCGAGAGCGTTGCCAGCCAGCGCGTGCCGAAAAGTACGGTAATGATTCCGTTCGTGGGCGCGATGGTGGAGAGCCACAGAAAGCCCATTACCGCACCAAACGTAATGGTGGAGAGAGCGGTGACCGGGAAGCTAATGAAACCGAGGATCGCAAGCGCGCGGCTGAAATAGATGATCGAGAGCAGATAGCGTTTTGGCATGAAATTGCTCAGCCAGCCCGAGAGCAGCGAGCCAGCGATGTTGAAGAGGCCAATGACTGCGATGGTTCGCCCGCCGATGTCGGTCGAAAGCCCGCGATCGACGAGGTAGGCTGGCAAATGCGATGTGATAAAGGCCAGCTGAAACCCGCAGGTGAAATACCCAATCACGAGAAGGACGAACGAGCGCTGACCAAAAGCCTCCGACAATGCCTGGGTCAGCGACTGCGCCCGCTCGCCCGCGCGCATGGGCGTTTCCATCCCAGGCGTCGCAAGCGCGAACGAGAATGGCAGGATCATCAATGTCGCACACGCGAACAGGACCAGCGTCTCTTGCCATCCGACCGTGTCGATAAGTGACACGGTGAGAGGCGCATAGAGGAATTGCCCGAATGAGCCGGCAGCGGTACCGGCGCCGAAGCCGAGCGTTCGCCACCGTTCCGGCAAGAGCTTGCCCAGCGCCGCGAGCACGATTCCGAACGAACAGCCGGCGAGCCCCAAACCGATGAGCATGCCGGCGGAGAGGTCGAGCAACAGCGGCGTTGTCGACCACGCCATCAGTGCGAGGCCCAGAGCATAGGACACGCCGCCTGCACACAGCACCCGCACGATACCGAAGCGATCCGCCAACATCCCCGCGACCGGCTGTCCCAGCCCCCAAATGATGTTTTGCAGCGCGAGTGCCAATCCAAACACGTCGCGCCCCCAGCCGTTCGCCTGCGACTGCGGCGTAAGAAAAAACCCCAAGGTCGAGCGCGGGCCGAAGCTGAGCAAGGCAATCATACAGCCGCAGAGCACGATCAAGGTGGGCGTGCGCCATCCGTTAAGGGACGAGGTTCGAGCAGTTTGCGAGCGAAGCGACATGGCGGCTATGTAGAGGCTTTGCGGAGCTCTCTCCACCGCGCTTTCGCATGGCAGATCCGCACCACGCCGCGGCTCGCGGCGGGGCGCAACGAGATTCCGTTTGCGTTGATCAAACGCAGAGGGCACCGTTCCCCCATGGCGAACGCGCTCCTGTGTCCCGATGCTTTTCTCTCCCCGCTCGAGATTGACGCGGTGGTCACCCGTGCACTCAAAGAGGATCTCGGCCGCGCCGGGGATGTGACCTCGACTGTGACCATCCCCGAGGGCATGATCGCGCGTGCGAGCGTGATTGCGCGCGAGCGTGGCATCATTTCCGGCCTGCCGCTTCTTGCGGCGGCGTTCGCAAAGCTCTCCCCGGACATCCAGATCGAGGCGCGCGCGCGCGATGGCGTAGCCAGCGAGCCCAAGACGGTCCTGATGCTCGTGACGGGAGAAGCGCGCGCGGTCCTTGCAGCCGAACGCGTCGCGCTTAACCTCGTCGGCCACCTCTCGGGCGTGGCAACCGCTACCCACGAATTCGTGCGACGGGTGACGGGCACCCGCACGCGCATTTGCTGCACGCGCAAGACCACCCCGGGACTGCGCGCGCTCGAAAAATATGCGGTTCGCTGTGGCGGCGGCTTCAACCACCGTTTCGGGCTCGATGACGCGATCTTGATCAAGGATAACCACATCGCCGTCGCTGGAGGCATTCGTCCGGTTCTCGAACGCGCCAAGGCTGCCGCCGGCCACCTCGTCAAGATCGAAATCGAGGTGGATACGTTCGATCAGTTGCGTGAAGTGATTGCAGTCGGGCTTGCCGACGCGGTGCTGCTCGACAACATGGATGCCGCGATGTTGCGCAAGGCTGTGGACATGGTTGCCGGCCGGTTCGTGCTTGAAGCATCGGGCGGGATCACGCTCGACAATGTTGCCGAAATTGCCCGCTCAGGCGTGGATTACGCCTCCTCGGGCTGGATCACCCACTCGGCGCCCAATCTGGATGTGGGGCTGGATATCGTTATTTGAGAGACAGACGACAGACGATGGAGGACGGAAAAGGTCGATCCGATGCTGCGTATCTGTCGCCTGTCGTTCCGTCGTGCGTTCTCACAGAGCCTTCGATACCGTCTGCGTCGTCTCGGGATCGCTCCACTCCGGCGCGTCGGCGCCGTCACCCCAGGAGCGCGGACGGTAGAAGATGTGCACGCCCACCTTGTGTAGCTTCTTCATTTCACCCACCCAGCCCGGATGGACATAGGTGGCGTGGTAATGCGTGGCCTTGCCCACCTCGGGCAGCCACAGCTTGCCGTCGAGCATTTCAGCGGCGATCTTCTTGGCGCGTTCCCACATGTCGGGCTCGCGTATGACGTCGCGAATGCCGTCACAGGCGAACGTGAACTGGCAGCGCAGATGCCGGTGCGCATTCTGGTAAACCACGCCGCACACGCTGTCGGGGTATTTGCCTGAGAAGGTGCGATTGAGAACGACCTGCGCGACCGCTACCTGTCCCATCACCGGCTCGCCACGGGCTTCGAAATAAACCGCCTCGGAGAGACATTTCTCGGCCTTGGCGCGCGCCTTCTCGTCGAGCTTGAGCCGTTCGGCCGGAGACATCGGACGCTTGTCTTCCCCCGTCACCTGCCCTTTGGGCGCCACGGTTTCGCCGCCTGCACCGTTGTCGTCCTTGCCGACGGAGTTCATCGGCGGCAGGTCCGCGCGCTCCACGGGAGCGTCCATGATGAAGTCGTCGCCTTCCGGCTCCAAAGCTTGCGGGGGCAGCGACGCGAGCTTGAACCCGCCCTCGGCAGTTGCTGTCGCGGGCTTGCTCAAAGGATCGCTGGCGCTGGCACCGGCGGTGCGGCTACTGCTGTTGAAGTCTTCGAACTGTGGCTCCTCGCCCGGTGCCCAAGGTTCGAGTGCGGCAAGCCTCTGGCCCATCGGGTCAACGCCGAAATAGAGTCGCGCCATGCGCTGTGCCGGGTCCGTGTCAAACGGCGCGCGGCCGGCAGCCGCAGGATTGTCCGAACCACCACCGGGTTTTTCCGTCGAGCTCTTCGCCTGGCGATTGGCGGGGAGCACGGGATAGGCGACTTTGGCATTTTCCGGAGACACAATCGCAACGCGATATTCTGCGCCGCTTGCAGCCGAATATCCGCGAATATCATCGGCTGGCCGATCTTCCGAATCGGACGTCATCAGCGTTCCCGCCGTCCGCGCCTCCGCATTGGCAGGGGAGGGACGCGAGGTGGCATGCAGCTGCGCTTGCGGCGCTTCGGCTGGCGCAACGAGCGGCTCGGATTTTACGCGGTCAGCTTTGGCAGCCGCCGCGCGATCGCCTTTCCGATGCTCGGCAAAGTCGCCCTTGCTGCTGCGATCGACGATCTGCGGGTTGCCCGCGCCCGGCGCTTTTTCGGCCGCTCTGCCCGTTTGCCCGAAACGCACAGAATCAGCGGGATCGAGGCCGGCCAGCGTAAACCCCGCCGGGATCGCTATGGAAGCCGCGTCCGCAAGAGCAAATCTTTGTTGATTCACGGCGCCGAAGGGCGCAGCAAAAGCCGCCTTGTGCGCCCGCTCGGTGGCGGGCATCTGACGGCTCGCGAACCCTATCGCATCTTGCTGGCCGACATCGCTTGGCAGCAGCAAGAGTGTAAGGACACCGAAGCCAAAGGGAGCCGCAAGGCCGCCCTTTGGCTTCCCAAGTGACACAAGCATCAGCAGCTGATCCCCAGCCCCAAAACCTCAAGCATAGTCTTGCGTCGTCAAGGCGCCGTCATGGCGCAATTGCGACGAATTTTTTATTGCTGCATTAACCTTGCAATCGCGTTAATCGCGCGACGCTGCCGTAATATTGCCATCAAAATCGGGCCGGCGATCGGCGCGAATTCGCTACTCGCTATTCGCCGCTTTACCGATTGCTGCCTGTGCTGCGGCAAGCCGCGCAATCGGCACACGGAACGGCGAACAGGAGACATAGTCGAGTCCGATCTCGTGACAGAATGCAACCGAGGCCGGATCGCCGCCGTGCTCGCCGCAGATGCCGATCTTGAGCCCACGGCGAGTGGCACGGCCGCGTTCGACGCCGATGCGCATCAGCTCGCCGACGCCTTCCTGATCAATTGAGACGAACGGGTCGCCGGCTACGATGCCGCGCGACATGTAGGTGCCGAGAAAGCTTGCGGCGTCGTCGCGGCTGATTCCATAGGTCGTCTGGGTCAAATCGTTTGTGCCGAAGGAGAAGAATTCCGCGCTCTGCGCAATATCGGCTGCGCGAAGCGCCGCGCGCGGCAGCTCGATCATGGTGCCGACTTGATAATGCACCCTGGTCTCGGTCTCGACCGCAACCGCCTCGGCCATGGCGTCGATGCGCGCCTTGATGAGATCAAGCTCGTTCTTGGTCGCGATCAGCGGCACCATCACCTCGGGCACCACGGGCTTCCCGGTCTTTTTTGCCGCCGCGACGGCTGCTTCGAAGATGGCGCGCGCCTGCATCTCGGCGATTTCCGGAAATGCAAGCGCGATTCGGCAACCGCGGAAGCCGAGCATGGGGTTGAACTCGTGAAGCTCGCGCGCGCGGTCGGCAAGCTTCCCCGGGTCCGCCTTCATGGCAGCGGCAACTTCGGCGATCTCCTCCTCGCTATGCGGCAGAAACTCGTGCAGCGGCGGATCAAGCAGGCGAATCGTTACCGGCAACCCCTGCATGATTTCGAACAGCTCCGTGAAGTCCGCGCGCTGCATGGGCAACAGCTTGTCGAGCGCGGAGCGGCGCGAATGTTCGTCATCGGCGAGGATCATCTCACGCACCGCATTGATGCGGCCTTCGTCAAAAAACATATGCTCGGTTCGGCAGAGTCCGATTCCTTCGGCGCCGAATCTCAAGGCCACCCTGGCATCGTTCGGCGTGTCGGCATTGGCCCGTATGCCGAGCTTGCGGATGCCATCGGCCCATCCCATCAGGACACCGAACTCGCCCGAGAGCGTCGGTTCGATCATGGGGATGCGCCCGGCGAGCACTTGACCGGTAGAACCGTCAATAGTGATGACGTCGCCCTGACGCAGCGTGCGCCCGGCAACGGTCACCGTTCCCGCCCCATAATCGACCCGCAGCGAGCCCGCGCCTGACACACACGGTTTGCCCATGCCGCGCGCAACCACCGCTGCATGCGAGGTCATGCCGCCACGCGTGGTCAAGATTCCTTCCGCTGCGTGCATGCCATGAATATCCTCCGGTGAGGTCTCAACCCGCACCAGGATGACTTTCTGGCCCTTGGCCTTGAGCGCCTCCGCCTGGTCAGCGGAGAGCACAATCTCTCCCGATGCGGCACCCGGCGAAGCGGGCAGCCCGGTGGCCAGGACCTCGCGCTCAACGTTCGGATCGATTGTCGGATGCAGCAGCTGATCGAGAGCGGCCGGCTCGATTCGAGCGACCGCCTGCGCGCGCGAAATCAAGCCCTCATTGGCAAGCTCGACGGCAATCTTGAGCGCCGCTTTGGCGGTCCGCTTGCCTGAGCGCGTCTGCAGCATCCACAGCTTGCCTTGCTCCACGGTGAATTCAAGATCCTGCATATCGCGATAGTGCCGCTCGAGCAGGCCATAGATCCGGGTGAGCTCCTTGAATGCCTCGGGAAGCGCCTTCTCCATCGAAGGCTTGTCGGAATGCGCCTCTTTGCGCGCCGCCTCGGTGATCTCCTGGGGGGTGCGAATGCCTGCAACCACATCTTCCCCTTGCGCATTGAGCAGAAACTCGCCGTAGAGACGCTTTTCGCCAGTCGAAGGATTGCGGGTGAACGCCACGCCGGTTGCAGAAGTCTCCCCCATATTCCCGAATACCATGGCCTGAACGGTGACCGCGGTGCCCCAGCTTTCCGGAATGTTGTGCAGGCGGCGATAGGTGATGGCACGCTGGTTCATCCAGGAGCCGAATACAGCGCCGATTGCACCCCACAGCTGGCTGCGAGGATCCCGCGGGAAGGGCTCGCCGTGCTCCTCCTCCACGCGCTGCTTGTAGCGCCGCACAAGCTTGCCCCAGTCCTGCGCCGAAAGGTCCGTGTCGAGGGTGTAGCCGTGGCGATCCTTGTGGTCATCCAGAATCTCCTCGAAATGATGGTGACCTACGCCCAGCACCACGTCTGAATACATCGTGATGAACCGGCGAAAGGAATCGTAGGCGAAGCGCTTGTCGTCGGATTTTCTCGCCAGCGTCTCAACCGTCTCATCATTAAGGCCGAGATTGAGAACCGTATCCATCATGCCGGGCATGGATGCGCGAGCGCCGGACCGCACCGACACGAGCAGCGGATTTTCAGGATCGCCAAATTTCCTGCCCAGGCTACGGCCAAGCCGGGCGAGCGCCGCGTTGACCTGTTCTTCCAGATCCGCGGGATACGTCTTTCCATTCTGATAGTAATACGTGCAGACCTCGGTCGTGATGGTAAAGCCGGGCGGCACCGGCAGGCCGAGACTGGCCATTTCGGCCAGACCCGCGCCTTTGCCGCCGAGGAGATCGCGCATGCTGCCGCTGCCTTCCGCGGTGCCGTCCCCGAAGCTGTAGACCCACTTCCCCTTGACCGGTGTCTTTGCCCGCGAAGCGGCGGGCGGCTGGCGAGCTTTGCCGGGCGCACTGCGTTGGGCGGCCTGCTTTTTTGCCGGTGGTTTTTTGCGAACTGCCGTTTTTTGCATGAGCAAGAGCGAACCGTTGCCGTCGACTCACAGAGACTAAAGCGGGATCAGCGGATGAAATGGTGAATGCTGTTGAGACCCATGATGCCGACCAGGATAAGATAAATGGCCACAATATAGTTCAGCAACCTCGGCACGATCAGAATCAGGATGCCGGCAATCAGTGCAACCAGTGGCGTGATATGGGCGGTCGTGATGTTCATGGGGATCTCCTGATGGCAAGTAGAACGATAATGAGCCTACAGGCGCCCGGTTCCAAGAGGGCGTCCTCATCCTTCGATGCGTGAAAAATCCGCAACGGCGCGGGTGGCCTCGCGGATTTCATTGAGGAGCTTGAGGCGGTTCTCGCGCAGATCCTTTTTATCCGCTCCTTGCGTGACATTGACGGTAACCTTGTCGAAGAAAGCATCGACGCATGGCCGAAGCTTCGACATTGCGCGCATGGCCGCTTCGAAATCCTCGCGCGCAACCGCCGCCGCTGCGTCCTGCTTCGTGGTTTCGATCGCACGCGCAAGCGTTCTCTCCTCATCCTGGCGGTAGAGCAAAGGGTCAGGCGGCCCGGTATATTCGCGATCGTCCTTCTTCTCTTCGATTCGGATGATGTTTGTGGCGCGCTTGTAGCCGGCGAGAAGATTTCTGCCATCCTCGGTTTCGAGCAATTTGCCCAGCGCCTCGATCCGGCGGACAATGAGAACAAGATCATCTTGGCCACCGAGCGCGAACACCGCGTCCACGAGATCGTGCCGCGCGCCCTGTTCGCGCAACTGCACCTTCAGCCGGTCGACGAAGAAGGCGAGAAGATCAGCGACAAGGCCCTCCCAATCAGAGCGTCCTGGCACTGCCCGATCGGCATATTGGTCGGAGCTGCGGCGAATAAGCTTTGCCAGCGGCAAAGATAAGCTGTTGGAAAGAACCAGGCGAATGACCCCAAGCGCCGCACGCCGCAGCGCGAACGGATCCTTGGAGCCCGTCGGCTTCTCTCCCGCGAGCCAAAACCCTACCAGCGTGTCGAGCTTGTCAGCCAGCGCGACGGCGACGCATACGGGATCGCTGGGCACCAGATCATCGGGCCCTTTAGGCCGGTAGTGATCCTCGCAGGCATGCGCGACCGCTTCATCCTCGCCTTGTGCCTGAGCGTAGTATTTTCCGATCAGCCCCTGGAGCTCGGGAAACTCGCCGACGACGTCCGTGAGCAGATCGGCCTTGCACAGCCTTGCGGCACGCTCGGTCTTCGCAATATCGGCATCAATGGAGCGCGCGATGAATCCGGCAAGCGCTTCGATGCGCGCGATGCGATCGGCCTGCGTGCCGAGCTTTTCGTGGAAGATGATGTCCTTGAACTTTGGCAGCCGGTCCTCAAGCCGCGTCTTGAGGTCGGTCTCATAGAAGAATTTTGCGTCCGAAAGCCGCGCCCGGATAACGCGTTCGTTGCCGGCGACGATGGCATTTCCCCCGTCTTGCGCCTCGGTGTTGGCAACGAGGATGAATTTGTTGACGAGCGCAGCGGTCTGCGGATCGCGCAGCACAAAACATTTCTGGTTATTGCGAATGGTGGCGCGGATCACTTCGGGAGGGATAAACAGAAAATCCCGATCAAACGTTCCCATCAGTACCACGGGCCATTCCACCAGGCCGGCGACTTCATCGAGCAAGCCTTTATCGTCTACGAGCTCAAAGCCCTGCGCGAAGGCGAGGTTGCTCGCGTCTGCGAAAATGATTTGTTTGCGGCGCTCGGGGTCGAGCACCACCTTTGCTTTCTCCAGTTTAGCGGCATAGTCGTCGAGCCGGCGCACCTTGAACGGTTGCGGGCACAGAAAACGGTGTCCGCGTGTCTCGTCGCCGGCGGCAATTCCGTCCACAGAGAATCTCACAACTTCCGGCTCCTCGGTTTCGGGGCCGAAAGTCGCGACAATGGAATGAAGTGGACGGATCCAGTGAAGCGATTCATTGCCCCACCGCATGGATTTAGGCCAAGGAAAGGTCCTTATGACATCGGGCACGATTGCCGCGATCACCTCGATCGCGGGCCGGCCGTGTTTTGCGATCTGCGCCACATAGAAATCGCCCTTTTTGTCCGGCTGGATCTTGGCTTCGTTGATGGATGCGAGCCCGGCCGCACGCAGAAAGCCAGCGATCGCGGCCTCGGGGGCCCCGATGCGAGGACCCTTCTTCTCTTCCCTGACATCGGGCTGCTTGACTGGAATTCCTTCGATTGCGAGCGCAAGGCGCCGCGGTGTAACGAACGCTTTCGCGCCCTCGTAGAGAAGGCCGGCATCAACGAGCCGGTCGGTGACGAGCTTGCGCAGGTCCTCGGCTGCGCGCGCCTGCATGCGCGCAGGGATCTCCTCCGAAAACAGCTCCAGCAGCAAATCAGGCACAGCGCCGTCTATTGCGCTTGCGTTGCCGCGGACGCCTCCGGCGGCAGCTTTTTGTGGCTGCCATCGCACATCGGGCGTTTGCCGCTGCGCTTGCAGGCGCAGAACCAGACCTTCTCCGCTTTTTCTGCTTGCCACTCAACCGGCCTGAATTCCGTCACTTTGTGCGAGCCGTCGCAAAACGGCTGCGTTTGCGAGCGCCCGCAGGCACACCACCAATAGCTTTTGCCGGCTTCGACATCGATCGCAATCGGCGTACGGCCGCCGACTTCGGGCATGACACTCATTCTGCTCCTCCTGCTGGGGTGGCGAGCCAGGCCTCGCCACAGGCCTTTGCAAGCTCGCGCACGCGTAGAATGTAGCTCTGTCGCTCGGTCACTGAAATGACCCCGCGGGCATCGAGCAGATTAAAGACATGGCTTGCCTTGATGCATTGGTCATAGGCCGGCAATGTCATCAGGTGGCGCTTCGTATTACCGACGGTGATCCAGCCGGCATCGATATATTTGCGGCAGGCCTCCTCCGCCATTCTGAACTGCTCCAACAGCATGGCCGTGTCTGCGTATTCGAAATTATGCCTGGAATATTCCTGCTCGGCCTGGAGGAACACATCGCCATAGGTCACCTTTTGCGCGCCCTCGCGGCCGTTGAAATTGAGGTCGAACACCCGGTCGACGCCTTGCACATACATGGCAAGCCGTTCGAGCCCGTAGGTCAATTCTCCCGATACAGGAGCACATTCGAAACCCGCCACCTGCTGGAAATACGTGAATTGGGAAACCTCCATGCCGTCGCACCAGCACTCCCATCCGAGCCCCCAGGCACCTAAGGTCGGCGACTCCCAATCGTCCTCCACGAAGCGGATGTCGTGAAGCTTTGGATCAATGCCGATGGCGTAGAGCGATTTGAGGTAAAGGTCCTGAATTTCCTGCGGTGAGGGCTTGAGAATGACCTGGAACTGATAATAGTGCTGCAGGCGATTGGGGTTCTCGCCGTAGCGCCCGTCCTTCGGCCGGCGCGAGGGCTGCACGTAAGCGGCATGCCACGGCTTCGGCCCGAGCGCCCGCAATGTTGTAGCGGGGTGAAATGTACCGGCGCCGACCTCCATATCGTAGGGCTGCAGAATCACGCAGCCATGATCGGCCCAGTAGCGTTGCAACTCCAGAATCAATCCCTGAAAGGAACGTTCCGGACGCATATGGGCTGGAAGATCGTGGCTCATTTGCTGGCAAGGGCGGCGGCACCCGCTGGGGAAAGCTGATCCGCGCGAAGGGCATCACAGGCGAATAGCGCCCGGGATGCGCTATCAGGTCACCCGCCACTCACCGCTTTGCGGAT
>Ga0209526_10001192_pt1 | contig 17263 bp, 14 predicted proteins | sample JacPinW_OM2H0_M1_FD_188566 | JGI IMG/M metagenome (GOLD analysis project Ga0209526, IMG submission 188566) | Forest soil microbial communities from Algoma, Ontario, Canada - Jack Pine, Ontario site 1_JW_OM2H0_M1 (SPAdes) (version 2) | ecosystem: Environmental > Terrestrial > Soil > Boreal... | reverse complement strand
TGCAAGACATTCCCGGCCCCGTCGGAGTTCGCCGCCACCGTCCGCGACAGCGGCAGGTAGACCAGGAACAGCAGCACGCCGGCCAGCGCGACGGCGACGGGCGGTACCCACCGGTGGCGGGCCGGAGGATGTTCCGCTTGAACGGCCGCGCCATCGCCGTGCACGTCATCGCCGGCCGGATGTCGCGGCATCTCGGGCTCAGTCACCGGTGAGCGCTCAGTCACCGGCGTGGGGGCTGTCACCGGCGAGCGCTCAGTCACCGGCGTGGGGGCTGTCACCGGCGAGGGGTCGGTCACCGGAACGCGTCCCTTCCCGCGGTGAGCACCGAGTACCGGAGCCGGGCTATCACCGGCACGCCGGGCTCCGGTCCATAGGGCAGGCGATGCAGCTGGTAGGTGACGCCGGAGGCTTCCTGCCGTGGCCCGCAGATGAACCGGCTGGTTACCGCGAATACATAGAAATACGGCCCGGTCAGGCACATGCGCACGCCGGACCGCTCCGCTTGCGCCACCAGCCCGTCGGCGTCGAACGACGTGCGGGGGGCGACCTGCAGGACGACCAGGCGCCCGGGTGAGCGGGCGGCGAGCGCGGCCACCGCGGAGGCCAGCGCGGGTTCGTTGTCGTGCACGTCAGCCCGCAGGCCCGGCGCCAGCGCCCCGGCGCCGAGGGCGAGCAGGAGCGCGCCCGCCAGGACCGCCCGAGTGGCCACCCGGGCGTGCAACGCGGCGGTCAGCCCGGTCACCACCACCAGGAGGGCCAGCAGCGGCACCGACCAGTAGAAAAACCCGATGTAGTGGGAGGGCAGGTCATCGATGCCGCGCGCGGCGTAGTACAGCAGGGCCGCTGTGGTGACGGCCATGATCCCCAGGGCGGCCAGCAGGAACCGGCGCAGGCCGACGGCCGCCGCCGGGAAGGGGGCCGCGGCCGCCACCACGACCGCCGCCGCGACCAGGCCGGCCATGACCAGCACGCCCAGCCAGGACGGCCCGGGCCACCAGTACCACAGCAGGTACCGGAGCGCCCCGGTCGCTGGGTGGCCCCCGGCCCGCGGCGAGCTGGCGTAGCTCCAGTACTTGCCGAACTCCCCGGGCCAGTGCAAGACGAGGTCGGCCGCGATCGGCAGCGCGAACACGGCGCTGACCGCCGCCGCCGGAACCCACTGCGACCGGCGCTGGCGGAAAAACCGGCGTACCGCGGCCCACGGCGCGCGCCGGGCCGGCCACAGCGCCCCGACGGCCGCCGCCGCGACGATCACCGGCACGAAGAACAGGAACTCGACATGGCCATGGATCAGCAGCCAGCCGGTGGCGGCCACGAGCCACAGGTGCGCCGTCCGGCCCGCCGCCACCGACGCGCTGGCCACGAGGAACGCCAGGAAAGTCGGCCCATACACATCTGGCATCCAGTTGGAGGCGAGGATCTCCGGGTTCAGCGGCGCGGGCACCGCGAAGCTCAGCGCCGCGGCGAAGCCAACGATCACCGCTGCCGCCGCCACCGCGGCCCACGCCGACCCCACCCAGCCACTCGCGACCCATGCCACCGTCGCGACCAGCGCGCTGTTCAGCAGGAAGATCGCGATCAGCTGCCCGTTCCACACCGTCGGCACCAGGTGGGTCAGGTCATGAAACAGCCACTGCCCGGCCGCCATCAGATACAGGTAAGCCGGCCCCGGGTGAAAGAACTCCTCCCGCGAGTAGTTCCCGTGCAGCAGCGTGAAATGCTCCGCCTGGACCACCAAGATCGAATTGGCGGCTGGGTCGGCGGATTCAGTGAGCCGGGTGGTGAACAGGAACCTGCTCCGTACCAGCAGGAAAGCGGCCATGGCCGCGAACGTCCCCAGCCACACCCAGCGCTGGGCTCCCTGGGCCGCCGGGCCACGCGCCACCGGCGCTGCCCGGGTCGGGGCAGCGCCGTCCTTAATGATCACCAGCAGTCTCCCCACTACCCCCCGCGTGCTCCCGCAGCCAGGTACACCTGCCCGCGAGAGCGTAGCTCTAGTCACCCTCCTCATTCCCCAACGTTTGTGGGGATTTTGGATTAGAGCACAGCTCACCTCATTACCCGGGTGGCCGCCCGGCCCGGCTGTTCCTGTTGACCGAGGCCGCGTGTGACGAGATCTCTTTGGCCGGGACCGTGAGTGGGCGATCATCCGAAGGCCAGTGCAGGAAAGTGGCGATTTCCTTTACCTAGCCTTGCGTTTATTTTGTGAAGACTTTACGATTTCCTTTGCGCACCCTTGCCCTTTGCTTTACGCTCGCTTTATGACGCATGACCACGGCTATCCGCCGTATCCACCTGCGGCGGTTGCCGGTTGCGCGCCAAAAACAGCGGTATCAGCATCGGGCCGACAAACAGCGCGGTGGCCATGTAGCGGAACAGCTGGTCCGGATTGTCGGCGAGCACCATGAGTTGCTGGCCGGCCACGATCGCGGCCATCGACAGCATGACCCAGTCCTTGCGGCGCCGCGCGAACGCGGCCACCATCAGGTAGGCGAGGTAGGACCAGGTTGCCCCGCGCCACAGGATCCAGTCGAGCTGGTGCGTCGTGCTCGCGAGGCGCAGGAAGACCGCTGCCCCGTTCCCGAAGAGCGGCCGGGTGGCGAAGTCGGCCCGGTACTGGTTGTACTTCACGGCCGGCACCGTGGACCAGCCCCACAGGTTGGACGGGACGTACCAGAGGTAGTCGAAGGTCGCGGCGGGCCGGCTGCCAGGGAAGACGAGCCAGGCGATGGAGCCGCGGCAGATGCGGGTGGCGATGATCACCTGGGGTGTCCGCTTGAGCACCTCGAGCCACAGCCGGAAGAGCGGGCTGGACACCCGTGACGCATTGTTGTCGAAGCCGTGGATGAAGGTGGTGTCGTTGGAGTTATAGCAGGCCGGGTACTTCCCCGACCTCGTCCAGGCCGCGAGCGGCACCACTCGCTCCATCAGTTTCAGGTCGGCCGGCGTGAACGTGCGCGGCGCCTCGGCATAGGCGACGGCGATGTCCGCGTTAGCGGGGCCGAAGACCAGGGATCTGCTCGGCAGCTTGATGCCGACGGCTGGGAAGATGACCAGGTTGAGCAGGAAAGTCAGGACAATTGCACCAGCGGCCAGGGCGGCCAGGGCAGCCCGGATCCCGGCGAGCAGGATGACCAGCCCGACCGCGGTAAGCCCGACAATCACGACTCCGTCCTGCCGGAACAGGCAGACGCCGAACATCTCCAGGCCTATCACCAAGACCAGCCGCTTCACCTGGCGGTCACTGCGCCACTCGGGCCGGCCGCGGAGCGAGAGAAGGTGGGCCAGAGTCGGCACCAGCAGGTACGCGCAGATCGTGAAGGGCACGTCCTTCCAGATGAACGTCATGAAGGAGCCCTGCGGCGGCAGCGCCGCGACGATCACGGCGGCGATCGCGGTCCACCGGCCCGGCACGCCGAGCCGGCGGAATGCGTAGACCGTGTAGGCCAGGGCCCCCGACATCGCCACGGTCTGCGCGAGGCTCAGCGCAGCGAGGTCGCCGGTGGCGCGCAGGCTGGCCAGCACGAGCGCGTCGTAAAGGACAGAGGCGTTGTTGATCCACGGCCCGGTCGTCACGTGCAATACGAAATTGATCGAGTCGGCGTTCATCAGCCCCGGGTAGAACGCCGCCCACCAGAACAGGAAGATGACCTGGCAGGCCAGGTATGTCACCAGCGGCAGCCGCCACGGCGGCGGCACCTTGGCCAGCAGCGCGCCAGCCCGGCGCCGGATCCCACGGATTCCCCCGCGGCCTGCGGGGCGGGCAGATCCCGGCTGCCCCGCAGGCGCCGCGCCGGATTCGACCGGCGAAGCTGTCTCGTTGATGCGCATAGGACTGTTTCGTCCCCCTCAGCTATCAGGTCCGGCGTCAACGTTTGCGCAGGTAACCAAAGAGGATAGACCGAAGGTGACGTCATCGCGTCGCCCGCGCGAAATCTCACGCCGCCGGCGATGGCTGTATCGGGCCTGCCGTAACCGGCTTACAGAGCCGGCGGGCAATGGACCAATATCCGCATTGCCTCGGCGGCGCAAAATCTCGCCGGCGATAGCAGCAGCGGGCCTGCCATAACCGGCTCACAGGAGTCGGCGGGCAATGGACCAATATCCGCTCATGACGGCGTTGAGCATATTGACTCCCGGCGGCGCGGCGACATTAGCCGGGTCGATCCGCGCCGTCATCCTCCTGAAGATCACCGCATCGGGCACCGTGCGCTCGGACTGGATCAGCGCTCGCCGCGCCCGGACCCAGCCGCTGTTGCGCCCGAGCCACAGCCAGCCGCGCAGCTTGGCCCGGCCCCAGCCACCCGCGATCGCGGCCCCGAGCATGAGCAGTTCGGTTGCCGCGAGCATCGGCGCCAGCACCACCAGGCTACGGCGCTGGTAGGTGGTCAGCACCAGCAGCAGGCGGTTGCGTTCCAGCAGGTAGAGTTTCCGCTCGTTACGCGAGAACTCATAGTGATGCACGACCACGGCATCGGGAACGTACTCGACGCTCAGGCTCCGCTGCCACAGCCGCAGACTCAGCTCAGTGTCCTCGCAGTAGGCGAAATACTCGGGGGCGAAGCCGCCCAGGTCCTCCCAGAGTTCGCGGCGGATGACGAAGCAGCAGCCCGATGCGGCGGTCACCTGGCGCCGCAGCGCATAGCGCGTGGCCGGCTCATCGAAGCCACCGGCCCAGGACAGACCGGTGAAATGCACCGGATTGCCCGCCGAGTTCATCTTCTCCGGCGAGTCGGCGAGGCGTATGGAGCCCATCGCGAGCCCCACCTCCCGCGCGGACGCCACCTCCGCCAGCCGCGACAGCGCGGCGGGCGCAACGATCGCATCCGAGTTGACAAAGGCGAGATACTCACCGCCGGCTTCGGCCGCGCCAAGGTCACAGCCGCCGGAGTACCCGGAGTTGGTCTCGGGCGTGATGACGCGGACTCCGTCCAGTCCCTTGACCCGGTCGATCGCGTCGGAGGTGCAGCCGTTGTCGACCACCACAGCGTCGAGGTCGATACCGGTGGACGCGAGCACCGCGCTTACCGCGTCCTGCAGCCACGGCTCGGCGCCATAGGCCAGCACCACCGCGGTCACCGTCGGCATCAGCGCGTTTCTCCCGTGTAGCTCGTAGCAGGCACCGTCTCGCCGGATACGGCAACAGCCCGCCCACGCGCCCCGGGCGTGCGCAAGAGCAGGACGAGGGCCAGGATGAGGGTCACGGTCAACGAGCTGACCGCGTAGGCGACCACGACCCGGAGCCTGACTTCGCCCGGCGACAGGGTGATGACGGCCAGGACCACGGCACCCGCCACCCACGCCAGCAACTGGTCGCGGTGGCGGGACAGCGCCATCGCGCCCTGGCCCAGGACCATCGCGACCATGTAGAACAGCGTCCCGGCCGCGAGCCAGGTGAAGTCGGCATACCCGAGGACAGGACGGGCCGCGAACAGCACCCGGATCAGCCACGGCCCGAGGATCACCGCGGGCAGTCCTCCGGCGAGGCCGAGGATCGTCACGACGGCGCAGCCGCGGGCCAGCAACTGCCGGAAGCGCGCCAGGTCGCCCGCGGCAATGGCGCCGGCCAGGCCAGGCAGCAAGGATGCCTGAAGCGATGTGAAGACGAACAATGGCACACGGGCCAGGACCACGGCGGCCAGCAGCGCCACGACGATCGCGTTGTCGCCAGGCGAGAGCAGCCTGACGTTGATCACGGCCACGTTCACGACGAGCTGGGCCAGGAGCATGGTGCCGATGAGCAAGCCCAGCCCCCGGCACATCACTCTCCAGGAGACGGGCGGCCCGGGGTGGAGATCTTTCAGCACCGGCCCGAGCGTGCAAGCCGCGGCGAGAACCGGGGCGGCGGTCAGGATCAGCCCGAACGCCGTGGGTGAATGTACGCCTGCGACACCGAGCGCGCACGCGAGCACGATGCGCAGCCCGCCGTCGATGGCGAGCGAGCCGCCGTAGGCCTTGAACCGGCCCATCCCGGCGAGCACGCCGCGGCTCACGGAGATGACCGCCTGGGCCAGGAACGCCGCCGCCAGAGCCGCCACCATCGCGACGTCGCCGCCGAACAGATGGTCGGCCACCGGCTTGGCGGCCAGGGCGAGCGGCACCAGCGTCGCGGCAAATATGGCTCCGGCCAGCACCGTGGCGCGGCTCACGACGGGAATGATGCCCTGGCCCAGCTCCTTGCGGCCCGCAACGAGCCGGATCAGCTCCTGCTCGACGGGGAAGAACAGGCCAATACCGAGCATGAAGACGATCGACCAGAGCACCGACACGGCGGCCTTGCCGGCCGGGGCGGTGCTGTGGTCGGCGACGGCGAGCTGGGCGTAGGAGCCGACCCCGAGCACTGCGAGCCCGGCACCCACCATGAGCGTCCCCGACGGCAGCAGGCCCAGGGCCCTGGTCGCGAGCTTCATCGGCGGCTGAGCGCGAGCAGCAGCGTGAAGAATGCGCGGCCGAGGTACAGCACCGCCTTGGCCGGCGATTTGCTGGGCACCCCCGCGAATCGCGGCCGCATGGCCACGGGGACCTGGCTGACCCGGTATCCCAGGCGGAGCACGCGGACCACGGTCTCGACGGTGTCACCCAGGTACTCGACCGGGTACCAGGCGGCGAACAACTCGATCAGCGCGCGATCACACGCACGGAACCCTGATGTCGTGTCGGTCAGCTTGCATCTCGCCATCCTGGACAGCACGAACGAGAGCATGACCATGGACCAGCGTCGCGGCCCCCGGACCTGATAATCCCCCTCGCCCGCGAAGCGGGCTCCGATGACCAGGGACGCGTCCTCCAGGCCATCGATGAGCTTGGGCACATACCGGGGATCGTGCTGGCCGTCGGCGTCGATCTGGACGGCGACGTCGTAGCCAGCGTCTTTCGCGTACCGGTAGCCAAGGCGCATCGCCCCGCCGACTCCCAGGTTGTACGGCAGCCGGGCGACGGCCGCGCCAGCCTCGCGGGCCACTCGTGCCGTGTCGTCGGCCGACCCGTCATCGACCACGAGGACGTGGGTTCCCGGCAGCTCGCCCCTTATCTCCCTGACGACATCACCGATCGAGCCCGCCTCGTTCCAGGCCGGCACGATGATCAGGACGCGTCGGTTGTTGATCACTCGACCGGCTCCCGCTCAGAGAGCTCCGCGCGGATCAGGGCGATCTCTTCGGCGAGCGTCCTCGTCTTCTCCTCCAGCCGGCTGGTTTCCCAGCTCAGGTGGATGCATACCAGCAGCAGGAAGACAACGCCCAGGAACAGGACGAGGCTGACTCCGGATGCCACTCCGGTGAGTCCGGAAAGAGAGTCGAGCAGCCGCGGGAAGAAGCCGAGCGGCAAGACCACCAGACCCACGCAAATCCACAGAACGGCGTATTTCTCCCGGAGTTGCCGGCGCCGCAGCAACTCCAGAATGGGCACAATGACCACCAGGGCGGTGACGGCCGTCAGCAAAGTGAGTCTCATCGCGGGTCCCCTTGGAGTTCAGCGAAGCACGGGCGGGCGAGCGCGTCAGCCAGCATCGCCCGCCAGTCGCCCAGCGGCGCGACGCCCGCCCGGGCCCAGCCCTCATGGCCCAGGACGCTGAACGCCGGACGGCGGGCCGGCCGGCGGAACTGATCGCTGGAAACCGCCCGGATCCGGTCGGGTTCGAGTCCGGAGAACTCAAAGGCAGCGCGGGCCAAGCCGTACCAAGTCGTACTGCCCGATGCGGTGCCATGATAGGCGCCGGCCGGCGCCTGGCCCGCCAGGGCCGCATGACCCAGCGCCACGAGCTGCGCCGCAAGCGGATAGGACCAGGTCGGCTGGCCTCTGACGTCGTTGACGACATCCAGCGACTCGCGATGCGCGGCGGCGCGCAGGATAGTGGCCACGAAGTTGCGGCCATGTTCCCCGTAGAGCCACGCGGTGCGCACCACGAAGCCGCGGTCCGGCAGGATCTCACGGACCGCGGCTTCGCCCGCCGCCTTGCTCCGCCCGTAGGCGTTGACCGGCTGGATCGCCGCGTCCTCGGGGTAGGCCGTGGTGGCATCACCCGGGAAGACGTAGTCCGTCGAGACGTGCAGCAGCACAGCGCCTGATTCGCCGCAGGCCGCGGCGACGTTTGCCACCCCGGTCCCGTTGACCGCGACGGCGCCCGCCTCATCGGCCTCGGCTCCGTCGACATCGGTCCATGCGGCCGCGTTGACGACCACGTCGCGCCCGGCCACGGCCGCGCGCACGGCCGGACCGTCGGTGATGTCAAGCTCGGCTCGCGACGTGGCCACGAGATCGACGTCGGTCTCCGCGGCCAGCACCGCGATCAGGTCGTGACCGAGATTGCCCGATGCGCCTGTCACCAGCCACTTGCTCATTAGGTCGCTGCCCGGGCTCTCAGGGGCTCCCACCAGGAGCGATTCGCGTGGTACCAGTCGATGGTCGACGCCAGCCCGGTGTCGAACGAGATGCGCGGCAGGTAGCCAAGCTCGTCGCGCGCCTTGCTTATATCGAGCGAGTAGCGACGATCATGTCCCTTGCGGTCGATGACGTAATCAACCATTTCCCAGCCGGCCCCGCACGCCTCCAGAAGCCGCGCGGTGAGCTCCTTGTTGGTCAGTTCGGTGCCGCCGCCGATGTGATAGACCTCGCCGGCGCGCCCGGACCGCAGCGCAAGCTGTATCCCCAGGCAATGGTCGGACACATGCAGCCAGTCGCGGACATTGCCGCCGTCACCGTACAGCGGGATCCGCCGGCCATCGATCAAGTTGGTCACGAAGAGCGGGATCATCTTCTCGGGGAACTGGTGAGGCCCGTAGTTATTCGAGCACCTCGTGACCACGACGTCGAGGCGGTGCGTGCGGTGATAGGCCAGGGCGAGCAGGTCCGAGCTGGCCTTGGACGCGGAGTAGGGCGAGTTAGGCGCGAGCGGGGATTGCTCCGTCCATGACCCGTGGCCGATCGAACCGTAAACCTCGTCTGTCGAGACATGCACAAAGCGACCAACCCGGTGCCGGAGGGCGGCGTCAAGGAGCACCTGCGTGCCGAGCACATTGGTAGTGACGAACGGCACCGCACCGCGGATTGATCGGTCAACGTGCGACTCCGCGGCAAAATGCACGATCACGTCATGATCGGGCATTATCTCCTCGACCAGGCCCGCATCGCAGATGTCGCCCTGGACGAATCGGTAGCCGGGGTGCGCGGCCACGGCCGTGAGGTTCTCCAGGTTCCCGGAATATGTCAACTTGTCCAGCACGGTGACCTGCACGTCGCCCGCACCGGGAAGATCGCCGGACAACAAGATCCGTACGTACTCAGAACCGATGAAACCAGCCGCGCCGGTGGCCAAGATCTTCATTTCCCACGTGAGTATAAGCGACTGGGGTCTCCGGCCGACGGATACTGGACACCTGCCGACGGATACTGGACACCTGGAAGACGGATACCGGCCATCAGAAACCGGTCCGGATCATGAGCCCGGGGGATCAGGCTAGGATTCGGCCTATGCGCGGGATCATCCTGGCCGGCGGAACTGGCTCGCGGCTATGGCCGATCACGAGGGCGGTGTCGAAACAGCTGATGCCTGTCTTCGACAAGCCAATGATCTACTACCCGCTGTCGACGCTGGTCATGGCGGGTATCAGCGACATCCTGATCATCACGACGCCGGACGACCAGCATCAGTTCCAGCGGCTGCTCGGCGACGGCAGCCAGTTCGGCCTGCGGCTGGACTACACCGCCCAGCCGCGGCCCGGCGGCATCGCGCAGGCCTTCCTGGTCGGCGCCGACTTCATCGGCAATCAGGCCGTCGCGCTCGTCCTGGGCGACAACATCTTCCACGGAACCGGCCTTGGCCGGCAACTCCACGCGCATACCTCGCTCGCCGGAGGCCGGGTGTTCGCCTACCCGGTTTCCAATCCCCGGGACTACGGGGTGGTGGAGTTCGGCCCTGACGGCAAGGTGCTCTCGATCGAGGAGAAGCCGGCGGAGCCGAGGTCCCGCTACGCCGTGCCGGGACTGTACTTCTACGACAACCGCGTGGTGGACATCGCGCGCGGCCTGCGCCCGAGCGGCCGCGGAGAACTGGAGATCACCGCGGTCAACGAGACCTACCTGCGCCGCGGCGAGTTGCACGTCACGGTGCTTGACCGGGGCACGGCGTGGCTCGACACAGGTACCTTCGCGTCGCTGGTGCAGGCCTCGGAATTCGTCCGCGTGATCGAGGAGCGCCAGGGTTTCAAGATCGGCTGCGTCGAGGAGGCCGTGTGGCGCGCTGGCCTGATCGACGACGAGCGGCTGCGCGCGCTGGCCGAACCGCTCCTGGCCAGCGGCTACGGCCGGTACCTGCTCGACCTGCTCGCCGAGACCGACGGCACCCAACTGCACCAGGCGCGCAGCACTCCGATAGGGGCCCGGTGAAGATTCTCCCGCTGGCTATCGAGGGAGCCTGGGAGGTTGTCCCCGCGCAGCACGGCGACTCACGGGGCCTCTTCCTGGAGTGGTACCGGTTCGACCGGCTCGCCGAGGTCGTGGGGCACCCGCTGCGGCTCGCGCAGGCGAACATGTCCGTGTCCGCCCGCGGTGCCGTGCGCGGCATCCACTTCGCCGATGTCCCGCCCGGCCAGGCCAAATACGTGACCTGCGTGCGCGGCGCGGTGCTCGATGTCGTCGTCGACCTCCGCGTCGGCTCGCCAACCTTCGGGCGTTGGGAGGGCATGCGGCTTGACGATGTGGACCGCCGCGCCGTCTACATCGCGGAGGGGATCGGCCACGGCTTCTGCGCCCTCAGTGACGAGGCCACGCTGACGTACCTGTGCTCGCAGAGCTACGCGCCCGACCGTGAGCACTCGGTTCATCCGCTCGACGCCGCCCTGGGGATCGAGTGGGGGGCCGGCGCGCCGATCGTGTCAGATCGTGACGGAGCCGCTCCCACGCTCGCCGAAGCACTGGCCAGCGGTCTGCTGCCCAGCTACGCGGCCTGCCTGGCCTGGACGAGATCACTCGACGCCGCCGCGCCCTAACGGCTATGGCTCGCGGGCGGCGCGCCGGCGTCCACCCTGGCGCGGGTCGCTGATGGGCCGCGCAAGTTAACGGCACAGCGGAGCCGGAAATGGCGTGATCATTGGAAGATGACGACCGCGGAGCTGAGACACCAGGCGGAGGCGCACGGTGTCGCCACGAGCTACCAGGACTGGCGGGGCCAGCACGTGGAGGTGGGCGAGGAGACGCTCGCCGCGATCCTGGCCGCCATGGGGGAGCGGCCGGATGGAGCTGAGCGCGACCCGCAGCCCGCCCGCGAGGAACGCCCGGAACGGGAAGAACGCGAGGAGCGCGAGGAGCGCGAGGAGCGCCAGGAGCGCGAGGAACGCCAGGAGCGCCAGGAGCGCCAGGAGCGCGAGGCCCGGGCCGGTGCCACCGCGCCGGTGCCGCACGGCCGGTCCTGGGGGTTCGCCCTTCAGCTCTACGCGCTGCGTTCCCGGCGGTCCTGGGGCCACGGCGACCTGGGCGACCTGGCCGACCTGGCCGCCTGGAGCGCGCGCGAGCTGGGTGCCGGTTTCGTCCTGATCAACCCGCTGCACGCCGCCGAGCCGCTGCCCCCGGTCAGCCCGTCTCCGTACCTGCCGATGAGCCGGAGGTTCACCAGCCCGCTCTACCTGCGGATCGAGGACATCCCCGAGTACGCGGGACTGCCCGGCGCCGACCGCGGGCGCATCGAGGCTCTGGCCGCCCCGCTTCGCGCCCGCAGCGTCACCAGCGACCTCATCGACCGGAACGCGGTCTGGTCGGCCAAGCGCGCCGCGCTGGAGATCATCTACCGCCGGCCGCGCAGCGATCAGCGGCAGGCATGCTTCGAGCGGTTCCGCGCGCGGGAGGGCCAGCCACTCGCCGACTGGAGCCTCTGGTGCGCGCTCGCCGAGATCCACGGCGCGGACTGGCGGCGTTTTGGGGAGCTGCGGGATGTTCGTTCGGCTGCTGCGGTTGCCGGGCGGTTCGGCGCGGGCGCTGACTTCCATGCCTGGCTGCAATGGCTCGCCGACGAGCAACTGGCGGCGGCGCAGGACGCGGCCCGCGCGGCCGGCATGGGCATCGGCGTCATCCGGGACCTGGCGGTGGGCACGTACCCCGGCGGCGCCGACGCCTGGGCCAGCCAGGACGTCCTGGTGCCGGGTATGAGCGTGGGCGCGCCACCCGATGAGTTCAACCAGCGGGGGCAGGACTGGACGCAACCGCCGTGGCACCCGCGGCGGCTGGCGGAGGCGGGTTACGCGCCGCTGGCCGGGTTGATCGGCTCGGGCCTGCGGCATGCCGGGGGGCTGCGGGTTGATCACGTGATGGGGCTGCTGCGGCTGTGGTGGGTGCCGGCCGGGATGCCCCCTGACCGCGGCACCTACGTCCGGTACGACCATGAGGCCATGGTCGGCGTGCTGGCCGGCGAAGCGGCCCGGGCCGGCGCGCTGGCCATCGGCGAAGACCTCGGCACCGTGGCCCCGTGGATCCGCGGCTACCTCGCCGCCCGCGGGGTGCTCGGCACGTCCTTGCTCTGGTTCGAGCGCGACGCCCATGGCCTGCCGCTGCCACCCGGCCGCTGGCGCCGCGGCAGCCTGGCGACGGTGGGCACGCACGATATCCCTCCGGTAGCGGGATTCGTCACCGGCGAGCAGGTCGCCCTCCGCGCCCGGCTCGGCTTGCTAACCCGTCCAGAAGCAGCCGAACGATCCTCCGCCGCCGCTGCCGTCTCCGCCTGGCGGGACGCGCTGGCCGGCCAGGGCCTCCTGCCGGCCGACAGCCACCCGGCGCCTGCGGAGTTCACCGTCGCGCTCTACGCCTACCTGGCCCGCACTCCCGCCGCATTGATCGGCGTCTCACTGGCTGACGCGGTCGGCGACCGGCGCCCGCAGAACATTCCTGGGACGACCAGCGAGTACCCGAACTGGCAGGTGCCGCTGTGCGACGGCGAGGGCCGGGCCGTCCTGCTTGAGGACCTGGCCGAGCGCGATGACGTGCGCGCCGTGGCCGCCGCGGCCACCGGCCGCGGGCCGGTTCCATGAGGGACGGCGTCACAGGTCTCCCGCTCGCCTGCGGGGCCCCGCCCGCCTCCCCATTCCCCCTTCACTGCGCCGCCTTCCCTCGTCGCTCGTGCTCTGTTCCCCGCTCGCATCCGGGGCGCTTTTGAGGCACCGCCTTCCCTCGTCGCTCGTACCTCGCTCCTCAGTCCAGGCGGCGCCGCGCCCTCCGGCTCGCTCATGGCTCCTCAGTCCAGGCAACGCCGCGCCCCTCCGGCTCACTCACAGCCGGTGGTCGGGCTTGGGGCCGGTCCTCATCCACTGGTCGAGCACGCGTATGGCGTCAGGCCAGTCCGTGTTTTGGGAGAAGCGCCCCGTGTAGTGCATGTACTGGTAGAAGCGGTTGCCGTGCCAGTCGACGAACCGGATGGCCGGGGCGTCCCCGGGCTTCAGCGAGGCCCAGAACGTGTAGTAGATGCGGCGGTCATCGACTTCGGGCATGTTGCCCGCATGGCCGAGCCCGGTTAAGCCCGCGCCCCCGGTGCCCTCGTGGGAGATGCACCCTTCCACCTGCTTGATCGGGTACTCGTGGGGTGCGCTGACCGTGACCAGGTGCGTGAACTGGTTATGGGTCTTCTCCTCGGTGAAGACCACGACCTGCCGGGCCTCGTAGTCCTCCTTGGCGGTCCGCTCGGCTAGCTCGCGGCGCAGCGCCTCCTGGCGGGCCTCCTCGCGCAGCCGGTCGTCGCGCTCGCGGTCCTCCGCGCGGCGGCGTTCGTCCCGTTCGCGGTCCTCACCCCGCCTGCGGTCGTCGCGCTCGCGGTCCTCCGCCCGGCGGCGGTCGTCGCGTTCGCGGTCCTTGGCCCGCCTTCGCTCGTCGCTTTGTCTCCCGGATACCGCCAGCCAGACCGCCGCAGCCGCCAGCCCCAGAATGCCGGCGGCGCCTATAGCCGTCCAGGCCACGGTGCCGAGTGTGAGATGCATGTACGGATCGTACTGATTGAGGCGGGCCTGGCCGCCGAGATCACAGATTGGTAAGACCGGCGGGCGGAGGGGTGCGACCGGCGGATGTCAGCTGCCAGGCCGGTCGTTCTCCCTCGCGGAGGCGGTTCCGTTAAGAAAATGCTCGATGGGGAGCGTGGCGGCACCGAGGGCGACGGCGTCGGGGCCGAGGCGGCCGAGTTCGATGGAGGTCTGGGCGAAGGGATGCCTCAGCGAATGCTGGCGGGCGGCCTCGCGGATAGCGGGGAGCAGGCGCTCGCCGAGCAGCAGTCCCGCCCATCCGCCCAGGATGATCCGCTCCGGGTTGAACAGGTTGATCAGGTCAGCGATGCCCACGCCCAGGTACAGGGCGGTGTCGTCCAGGATCTCCGCCGCTGCCGCCGAGGTCGCGGCCATGTCGATCAGAGCCGCGAGCGCGGACTCCTGGTCGTCGCCCGGCAGCGGGAGGCCGTATCGATCGAGGATCGCCTCGGCGCCGATATAAGCCTCGAGACATCCGCGCGATCCGCACCGGCAGCCGCGCCCCCCCACCACGACGGTGGTGTGGCCCCACTCGGCGGCGCTGGAGGTCGAACCCCGGCGGGTCTGCCCGTTGGTGATGACGCTCGCGCCCACGCCCGAGCCGATCAGGCACACCACCGCGTTCTGGGCTCCCCGCCCCGCGCCGAACCACAACTCCGCCTGGCCCATCGTCTTGGCCCCGTTATCGATATGCAGCGGGAGGCCGGTGCCCGAGCGGAGCAGCCGTTCCAGCGGGACGGACTCCCAGCCAAAGGTCTGCCCGTGCACGAGCACCTCGGGCCCGTCCTCCACGATGCCCGGGACCCCGACACCGATCTCGAGCACGGACGAGGGGCTGATGCCCGCGTTGGCCATGACCGCGTCCAGCCCGGTCAGGATCGCCTCGACGATCACGCTGACGCCGTGCTCCCTAGGATCCAGCGGGTAGTCAGCCTTGGCCCGTTCGGTCATCATCAGGTCGAACAGCTCGACCCGGACGCGGGTCTCCCCGACGTCCACTCCTATGACATACCCGTAGTCGGGGTTAATCTGGAGCAGCACGCGCGGCCGCCCGCCATCCGAATCCACGGAACCGGCTTCGACCACGATTCCCTCATGAATCAGCTCGCGGACGACGTTGCTGACCGACGCGGGGCTGAGCCCGGTGGCCTCGCTCAGGTCCTGGCGGCTGCGCGGCTGATCGAAGTAGAGCGACGACAGCAGCACTGACCGGTTGTCCCGGCGCAGATCGCGGACGGTCGACCGCCTTCGCTCCAGCATGATCCCCCTTTGCCTTGGTTCAGATCTTATGACAAGCATCTTACGAAGCAGATGCCAGTACCCTGGCCGGCGCTCCGAGCCGGATCGCGCCGGATCGCGCTGGGGCGCACCGGATCGCGCTGGGGCGGCCGGAAATGACTGCCAGCCCTTGACGGGCCGTTGCGGCCTGGTTAAGTTACGCTATTAAATAAGTCTTATATCAAGTCTGTTACCTGGTCTGGCAGGTCAAACGGGCCCATGTAGGAGATGCCATGCATCCCGCCTTTCTTCCGTGCTCGTTTGGCCAGACGGTGACGACGGCGCCGGCGGGCCTGACCATTACCCCGTCCGGCCTGATCAGCGGCACCGGACGGTCCCTGGCACCAGCACCGTCACGGTTACCGGAAATCGGCCGCTGGCGCGGCGATCACGATCACGTTCGTCTGGGCCGTTCGTAACCCCACGTGCGGCCCGCACCGACTCCTCCGCGGTGCGGGCCGCACATCCTGGAAAGGATGTCCATGAGTCTCATCCCGTACGCTGAAGTACGGCGCCGCTCCCGGCCCCGTGTCATCGCCATCGCCGTCGCGGCGCTCGCCCTCGTGGCCGGGCTCCTGGGGACCACGGCCCTGACCGCCAGCGCCGCGTCGACCCTGCTGTCGCAGGGTCAGCCGACGACGGCGTCGTCGGTGGAGAATGCTACGTTCCCGGCGTCGAACGCGACTGATGGGAACACCGCGACCCGCTGGTCGAGTGCGTTCTCCGATCCGCAGTGGCTGCAGGTGGATCTGGGGGCCAGCGCCTCGGTCACCCAGGTTGTGCTGCAGTGGGAGGCGGCGTACGGCAAGGCGTTCCAGATTCAGACGTCTCCGGACGCCGTGACGTGGACCTCGATCTTCTCCACGACCACCGGCACGGGCGGCACGCAGACCCTGAATGTGACCGGCACCGGCCGGTATGTGCGGATGCTGGGTACGGCGCGCGGGACTGCGTACGGCTATTCGCTGTTTGAGTTCCAGGTGTTCGGGACGCTGAGCGGCGGTGGTGGCTGCGGCACGGCGAACGCCGCCCTCAACCACCCGGCGACGGCGTCGTCGATTGAGGGAGCCGGCACGCCTGCCTCGGCGGCGTTCGACGGCAACACTGGCACGCGCTGGTCCAGCGCCTTCAGCGACCCGCAATGGCTGCAGGTTGACCTCGGGTCAAGCCAGAACATCTGCAAGGTCACGCTGAACTGGGAAGCGGCGTATGGCAAGGCGTTCCAGATACAGACCTCTCCCGACGCGGTGACGTGGACCCCGATCTTCTCCACGACCACCGGCACGGGCGGCATCCAGAATCTCACCGTCTCGGGCACCGGCCGGTATGTGCGCATGTACGGCACGGTGCGGGGCACCGTGTATGGCTACTCGCTGTGGGAGATGAGCGTCTTCACCACGGCTACCACCGGTAACATCGTCACGGTCACCAACCCCGGCACCCAGACGTCCACGGTGGGCACCGCGGTGAGCAAGCAGATCACGGCGACCGATTCGGCGTCCGGCCAGACGCTGACCTTCACCGCCACCGGCCTGCCGGCCGGGCTGTCGATCAGCTCCTCCGGGCTGATCACCGGGACCCCGACCACCGCGGCCACCTCGACCACGGTGGTGACGGCCACGGACACCACGGGGGCTTCCGGGTCCGCGTCGTTCAGCTGGGTGGTGACTAACCCCGGCGCTAACATCGTCACCGTCACCAACCCGGGCACCCAGAACTCGGTCGTCGGCACCGCGGTCAGCACGCAGATCACCGCCACCGACTCCGCGTCCGGCCAGACGCTGACCTTCACCGCCACCGGCCTGCCGGCCGGGCTGTCGATCAGCTCCTCCGGCCTGATCACCGGGACCCCGACCACCGCGGCCACCTCCACCACCACGGTCACCGCGACCGATACCACCGGAGCCCACGGAGCCACCACCTTCACCTGGGTCGTGAGCACCCCCGGCGCGTGCCCGGCGCAGTCGAATACCCCGAACTTCGGCGCGAACGTG
>Ga0209526_10001191_pt1 | contig 17272 bp, 14 predicted proteins | sample JacPinW_OM2H0_M1_FD_188566 | JGI IMG/M metagenome (GOLD analysis project Ga0209526, IMG submission 188566) | Forest soil microbial communities from Algoma, Ontario, Canada - Jack Pine, Ontario site 1_JW_OM2H0_M1 (SPAdes) (version 2) | ecosystem: Environmental > Terrestrial > Soil > Boreal... | reverse complement strand
CTTGCCCCATAGAAATCGCTCCGATGGAGACCTTCGACCATCGGTTCAGCGGCTTGGTCAAGCCCCGGGTTTCACCCGGCACTTCGATGCCCGTCTGCCGCCCGAAACCAAATGCCTGGATGTACTTGTAAAACCGTTCTTCTCCCAATCGCAGCGCAATCTTGATCGCCCCCACATCGCTTGATTCGGCCAGGATGCCCGCGACCGAAAGTAGACCGTGAGGTTTGCTATCGCGAATCCGCATGCCATTGATCACAATGGACCCCTTCTGGCAGTCGAACACTTCGTCGCGGCGGATCAATTTCTCTTCCAACGCCGCCGAAATAGTGACCAGCTTGAAGGTCGAACCGGGCTCGTATACATCGCTTATGGCGTGATCTTTCAATTTTTGCGGCGTAATCTCATGGGCAAGGTTGGGATTGAACGTAGGCCGGTTGGCAAGCGCCAGGATTTCTCCTGTTCTCGGATTCTGCACGATGATCGTGCCCGACTCGGCATGGGTCTGGTGCATCGCAGCTTCCAGTTCGCGTTCGGCGATGTACTGGATTTTTTCGTCGATAGTCAGAACAACGTTCTCTCCCGGATCCGGTTGTTTCTCGACTCTGCCGAACCATTTGCGACGAGCATCCACGGAGATCAACATGCGACCAGGCTTGCCACGCAATTCCTTGTCATTCTCTCGCTCGATACCGCTCAAGCCTTCATCGTCCATACCTACGTAGCCGAGCACCTGCGCGGCCAGTTCACGCTTGGGATAGAAGCGCTTGGATTCTTTTTGGAAATAGATACCGCGCAGATTCATGGTCCGGATACGATCCGCGGTTTCAGCATCGGCCTTGCGTGCGACCCAACAAAAGGTGCGAGCGGCTTTGCATTTGGCTAGAAGTTCGCGAGGATCAGTCCTGGTGATGCGCGCGACCAGAGATATGGTTCCGGCGAGGTCAGGGATTTCGGCGGGCACTGCGAACGCGGAATCCACGGCAATGGACATCGCCAGTTCGCGACCGCCGCGCTCGTAGATGATTCCCCGCTTTGCCGCAACTTCTGTAGTGCGCTGCTGCTGGTGCTGAGCCCTCTGCTCAAAGTCCCCGTAGCGGAAAATTTGCAGATAGACTAAGCGGAGGCAAATGGCGCTGCCCCAAAGCACAAGCAACGCGGCCAGCAAGTAGAGTCGTTTGTTTGCGCTGTTGCGGGGTGTGCTCGTCGCCACAGTCAAGCCCCTTTAGACAAACATGGCGGCCCACCATGCGGGGAGCCGCCAAATAAAGTTCTTGGGGGACGGGGCGTTGACCCGTCCACGCCGAGCGGGGCCCGGCAGTTTCGTTCTATCGCGCCGATACCACCGAGACCGTGTTGACGCTTGCCAGAACCGGCGTCGCGGAGTCCGACAAAATGGTATCCATATGCATGACCTGGCCGGCCTGCGGCGACTGTAGTCCGAGCTTCCGCGCTAGTGTGTCAATTCGCTCGGGATCGCGCAGCGAGGCTTCTTCCAGCCGCAGGGCGCGGTTCAACTCGGTCAGGCCGTCGCGCTGCACTCGGAGCGTCTCGATCTTGTAGCCGTACTCGATGGCTTTGAAATGTTGCCAGGCAAAGGTCATCACTAGCAGGAACAAGCAGCCCAGAGCAACTCCAAACTGTTTCATCTCATGGCTCTTTTGCGGATTTTCCACTTTCACCAGACGCGAATTGTCGAGCGGCTTGGCAAAATAAATTTCCGGGGTTCCCGTCCAGCTGGATCTACGCCACCTGACCGGGGTTGCGCTTTGCGCCGCGGCCATTTATGCCACCCCAGCCAAACTGGATTCGAAGTGTGCAACTTCCTGTTGCGCAACCGCGTACCAGTAGGCAAGTTTTTCTTCCTGCGAGCGGTAGTCTTGCAAGCGGGCTTCGGAGCGTGCTGCCGTACGCTCTACTGTGGCAATCAATTCGTCAATCAATGTTCCCGTGTACATCCTTGGCCTCCGTTCTATCTTCTCGGTCTCTCCGGGACGGCATCGAGAGAAAGGTGGAGAATTCTGTTTCGCCCTTGTTGTGAGAGGCGATGCCGTCCCGGAAACTCTTACCCCGGTGCATCCGTCGACGGCTGAACCGGGATCCCTGGCTGGTTTTCCAGGGTAAACTTTTTCCAGCGCCATAGACCTTGGGGAGGCGGGTCCCGGCACCAGCAAACGCTAGGTCAAATTCTTTCCGCCGCGCGCATCTTTGCGCTGCGCGACCGCGGATTGCGACCAATCTCTCCTTCCCCAGCGGTCACTGGCTTTTTGGTCATCAACTTGTAATGCCCCTGGCTCACGCCGTCGCGGAAGGCATCTTTCACGATGCGATCCTCCAGCGAGTGGAAACTGATGATCACGATTCTTCCCCCCGGTTTCAGCACCTGCCAGGCCGCCCTCAGCAACTCCCGCAGATCGTCCAATTCGTGGTTTACGAAGATTCGGAGTGCCTGGAAAGTCTTGGTCGCTGGATGAATTCGCCTCTCTGCCTGCTTCACTGGCCGGGCCGCGGCCGATACGACGGCTGCAAGTTCCGCAGTCGATCGGATTGGCCGCGACCGGACAATGGCTCTGGCGATTCTCCGCGACCTCCTTTCCTCACCGAATTCGTAAATCAGATCGGCAAGCTCGCGCTCGTCGAGGTGGTTTACCACTTGCTCGGCGGTAGGCTCGACCTGCGGATTCATGCGCATGTCGAGCGGTCCCTCCGCCTGAAAACTGAAGCCCCGCGCAGGCGTATCAAACTGCAAACTGCTCACCCCCAGATCTGCGAGTAATCCGTCGGCCGAAGCCGATGCAAACCGTTCTCCGATCTCGGCAAACGAACCGTGCAGCAGAGTCACCTCAGGCCAACCCCTCCCCCCGGAAGAAATCAGCCTTGCGCGGGCTACGTCCAGCGCCGCAGGATCTTTATCGAGGCCAATCAAATGACCCGGTGCGCCGAGGCGTTTTGCGATTTCCAAACTGTGTCCGCCTAAGCCCACCGTAGCGTCGATATAAGTCCCGCCATGCCGGATAGCTAAAAAGTCGATCGCTTCTTTTAAAAGAACCGGGACATGGCCAGCTTTGTCTCCACCATGCCCACCCCGCTCGGGGGTGTCTGTTAAACCCTCGTCCACTAGATGCCCAGATCGTCGAGCGTCTTCTCATCCTCAGGTGTGAACGGTTGCTCCTCGATCTCGGTGCGATACGCTTCCAGGTTGCGAACTACCAAGTGGGTGAGATTGCCCGTGACCGCGACCTCGCCTTTGATCTGCGCTGCTTCCCGCAGCAACTGCGGCATTAGCAACCTGGCCTGGCTGTCCATCTCGACCATTTGCCCGTAGTAGTTCACCCGGTCCAGGAACTTCTTCTTCGTAGGATTGAAGGTGGAGAGCCCTGCCAGCTTCTGCTCGATCCGCTCCCATTCCTCGAAGGGATATACTTGGCCAACCTTGCCATCCAAGCTGGTGATGTAAAATTGGGTGCCGTACTTCTCGTCGATCACGCGCTTGAATTCCGCGGGGACCTTGAGCCGTCCCTTTTCGTCGACCCGGGTTGGGTGATTGCCGCGAAACATGTGTTCTGCCCGTTAGCAGGGCGGGAAATCTTTTGCGTACAAGCACTGCTACAGCGAGGGAGGTAAGAACCGTCAAAATGCCGGTCGTTGCTGGTTCGTTAGGGCCAATTTTCGGGGGGTCAGCTTCAAAATCCACTGGCGCCTCTCTATTGTTGCACTCTTGTCCACTGCCACTACCGCTCCGTCCACTTTCTACCACTTTTGTCCACATCCTACGCCTAAACTGTTTGTTGTCAATTGGAAAGTTGTAGGTAGCTACCGAGGAAAATGACGGCCTTCCGAAACCGCTAGAAGTTGTAGCTAACTGACTAGATGACCACAATAAGTTGCGTTTAGAGACTTGAGTCTGCGGTCATTCCCTATTGAGTTTGAGTCGATCACCCTCGCCGTGCTGTGTAAATTCTGTGGAAATTGTGACCTACTGAGAAATGCCCCGGAATTCACTGGGGCCTAAGAGTCCAATGAGAGCCAACCTCTACAGAATATTTTGCACCTAGCTCGATAGGGCGGGAACCGCCCGAGAGCGATCACCGGATTTGAGGGGGCAACGTCGGGCGTCGCCAGAACCAGTCGGCGAAGTTCGGGTGGTTCAGGACCTAGCCTCTCACTTCCAGACTAAATCGCTCTCCGAACTTGAGGTTCTTTATGACCGAGAAATACGTGACTGAAACACGCCTCCCTGGCACCTAACTCATCATACACAGCATTGTTCTGTCGAACGGCGTGGGCTGTGCCACTCTCGACCGAGATCGAGTAGTTCTTCGCCGCCCTCACCAGTCCACGACTTCAAATTGAAATGCGCACCCGCCGGGCCCGATAGACTGAAATGTTGCGAACTAGGAGAGCAGCGTTGACTTTCGAAACCTCCGGAGTCGACTTCACTTGCGGAAGACCGAGGATTTTTCGTCGATCGCAATGCTCCGTGGCCCCTTTCGACCAGTCATCTTGCAGGCGGGAAAGAAACACCAGGGTCCGTCCCATGCGATTGGCGAAGTGTATCCATAATGGTGTCCCCAAAGTATGGGGCTTTCAAAATATCGTGGACCAGTGTCACTCGTGGGTGGTAGGGATTCGGCAACGCGTCATTGGGAGCAAAATCATTTTCGTCGTCCTTGTCATTCAACGCGCCATACCCGAACTCGTCCAGAACCGCTAGTCCGACGCTGGTGCCACCGATGGGCTTCCCGCCCGCGATATTGGCGTGGATGGCGCCCTGGTGCCAAGCCAGGGGTTGACGTAGCCAGCCTGGTTGCCGCTCGCATTGAAAACTGCTTCGGCGTGTCGAATGATGTCCGGGACGGCAGGATCGTGAGCCGCCTTTGATCGGGGATATTCAGCGTGGCAACCGAGCTTAGCTTGATAATCCGTTGACGTAAAGTTATGGTCGTCGTCGCCGCTTGCTCGAAGCACCAGAAAAATCACCGCCGACCGCTTCTTGGCACAACCAACGAAAGGCATCGTCGAGATTTTTACCACCTCCATCATGGCGGTACCGGCAATCGGGGTTCGCTTGACTATCCCGCCTCCTCAGCCAGCCGAATGTATGCACAGCAGGAAGCCAGAGCCGCACTCGAGCAGAAGAGCGCAGGCAGGAATAAGAGGAGAAAGGATGGGGAAATTTCGCCTGACATGGGGGGACAATTTATCGCGCTCGGCCTCTGCCCGTCTACAGCTTCAGCCAAGCGCGGCAGCTTGCGATGAATCCCAGCCGCCTTAACTGCCTGGTTCCACCACCACTGCCGTCCCATAGGCAAGCACTTCAGTTACACCCTGCATCACTTCGGTAGCATCATAACGAGCGCCGACCACGGCATTCCCGCCCAGTTCCGCCGCGTGCTGCAGCATCAGGTCGAAAGCCTCAGCACGGGTCTTCTCGCACAAGTTGGTCAGGAGAGTGATGTTGCCGCCCAGAATTGTTTGCAGGCTAGCTCCAATGGTCCCAAAAATCGAGCGCGAGCGCACCACGATGCCGCGAACTACGCCCAGCGTGCGCACAACGCGAAAGCCGTCGAGTTCAAATTGCGTGGTCACCATGTTATGGGCAACCATCCGTCCGGGCGCGCCGTAGCTTGGGGTCATCGAGTTCATCCTTAGTCTGGGAAGTTTAGCTTGCCGCTTCGCAGCTACTATACCTATTCCAACTGCGCCGTAATCACAAATTCGTGCTCCCCTGGGTCGTACTGAACATGCAGGAGGTTCGGCTTGCAGCACACCTGGCAATCTTCCACGTAAGACTGGGCGCCTCCGGCAGACTCGTCCACCGTCGTCTGGTTCCACTCGCCGCAGCCGGCACATTGGAATCCGGTCTCCATTACAGCTCCATTTTCAATTTTCGGTTGCCGGCTGCCAATTGGAAATCAGAAGACCCCTATAATGACGATTCCTGAATCGCCTGGAGGAACCATGCTTTCAAGACGCCGCTTTCTGCAGGCCGGCACGCTTACCGCCGGTACGACCTTTGCCGCATACACACGGTCGCTCAGGGGCGAGGGAGCATGCCCTTCCCTTCCGCCGTCCATCGCAGGCTTGAGATCCATGAAAGACCAGGCTAGGCCCATCACAGTGGATGAACGAACCGCACGCCAGGAGAAGGCGCGACAACTCCTGAGGGCCAATGATCTCGACGCTCTTCTGCTGATGGGGGGCACCTCGCTTAACTACTTTACGGGAGTGCAGTGGTGGGAAAGCGAGCGCTTGTTTGCCATGTTGCTGCCGGCTCGAGGACGTGCGCTGTACGTGTGCCCGGCATTTGAAGAAGGACGAGCGCGTGAGCTGCTGACCGATTCTCCGGAAGGCAAGAACGCCGATGTGCGCACGTGGCAGGAGGACCAAAATCCCTACCAGCTCTTGGCGCAAGGATTCAAGGACCTCGCCATGTCCACCGGCACGCTAGGCGTGGAAGAGAAAGTGCGCTTCGCATTCAGCAACGGGATGACAAAAGCCGTACCGCAAGTGAAGATCATGAGCGGAACTGCGGTGACTGCGGGTTGCCGCATGCACAAGAGTGAACACGAACTTGCGCTGATGAGTCTGGCCAACAAGGTCACTTGGACCGCATATCAGGCGGCTTACCAGGCGTTATACCCGGGTATGACGCAGCCGCAGCTCGAAAAACTGGTTACGGCCGCGCACCGGCAACTGGGTTTTGCCGGTGAAGTCGATATAGACATCGGCGAGAATTCCTCATTCCCACACGGCTCGATCGTGCCGCAAGTCATTCGCGAAGGCACACTGGTGATGATCGACGGCGGCTGCACGGTCGAAGGATATGAGTCCGATATCACTCGTACTCTCGTCTTCGGCAAACCTTCCGACAAGATGAAGACAGTGTTCGAGATTGTGCATCGCGCGCAAACTGCTGCCCTGAAGACGGCGCGGCCTGGGGTGGAATGCCAGGCGGTCGATGCCGCTGCGCGTAAGTTAATTACGGACGCGGGCTACGGTCCGGACTATAAGTTCTTCACTCACAGGGTTGGTCACGGAATAGGAATGGATGGCCACGAATGGCCTTACCTAGTGCGAGGCAATACGACTCTGCTCGCCCACAATATGACATTCAGCGATGAGCCCGGAATCTACATTCCAGGCGAGTTCGGCGTGCGCCTGGAAGATGATATGCACCTTACGGAGAATGGAGCGGAGTTATTCACGCCACGGAGTCCCTCGCTGGAGGATCCGTTCGGGAAGCCATGAAGCCTGCTCTCAGGCATTTCGCCGCGGCGACAAATTTTGATGATCTGTCCTCCTGTCCAGTGCAGGATGACCCCATGTTGTAAACGAACTCAGGACGATGACGGATAACTTCCCTAAGCTTGCGGCACCGGAGGACATCCATTGAAGCCAAGCATGTACTTGTTTCCTACGTAGCCCAAATACTTGATTCCAATCTCGCTGCTGAAAAAGCCATCAGCAGTCATCTCGCGGAGCAACGCGAAGAACTCCACACCCTGGCTTACGCTTGGATCTTTGTCAGCATTTTTGCTATACGCAATCAGGTCGAGAATCTCCTTCTGCCGCTCCGGAGTACAGTTGAGATACGGGTTGTCATACCGATCCGTACAGGCTGCATCCAGCCACATCAACCCCCCACCGAGCTTCAACTGATATTCGGGGTTTTCGCTGGTGAGCAGATCGATGAATTCCGGGGCGCCCGCCTCCATGGCGCCGCCGGAGTCACTGTCGGCCGGAATGATGGCTTGGCATAGGGTCTGGAGCGTTTTGTATTGTTGGGCCGGGAAAAACTTTGGCGCATAAGTGCCCGCCGTTGTGGCAGCTTTTTCTGTCGCCACCATGTGGTGGGCGTATTCGGCCGCCTGCAGAGGGATCACGCGCAGTACTGAACTTGACATCACTCCCATGGTCAACGACTTCAGAATGTCGCGTCGCGATATGGACTTAGCTGCCATGTTTGCTTCCCTAGCCTAGCAAGCTGCGGAAGGACTATTGTATTGCCACCTCAGCGGCTGAAGCCGCCGGTGAAAATGGTGCCTTAATGCAGCGTTGGAGCGCTGCTCCCGCAAAGTTTTCACCGGCCTGCTAGACACCTCCCTTCTTTGCCTGATCGATCAGATACTCCGAAGCGCGCCACGAAAGCGCCATGATGGTAAGGGTCGGATTCTTGTCCGGATTGGTCACAAAGGCGGCGGCGTCGGTCACGAACACATTCTTGACATCATGAGCCTGGCAGTATTTATTCAACACGGAAGTCCTGGGATTATTCCCCATACGTGCAGTGCCAAGTTCGTGGATGATGACCCCACCATCGGCGATGCCGTGAGGATGGAGGCCTTCAGCTTTTGCTTTACTTATAAACGTCCCACCCGCCGCCTCCACAATCGAGCGAAAGGTTTCCTGCATGTCCCGCGCCATTCTGATTTCGTTCTCGCTCCAGCGCCAGTGGAATCGCAACACAGGAATGCCCCACTGATCGACCGTGTCGGGATCGAGATCGCAGTAGCTGTGTTCGTTAGGGATCATCTCGCCGCGGCCCGCGAAACTGATGAACGTGCCATACATGCTTCGGCATCGCTGTTTTAGCGAAGTACCGTAGCCTTCGTATTGCGCACAAACGTCGTCGAAGTCGCCCACTCCGGGCATATCACGGCCGCCACCAAACTCGATGTGGTATCCGCGGAGGAAGTCATTCTTGCGAGCAAACTTCCACCAAGGCATGTACAGGTGCATCCCGCCAACACCATCGTGATTGTGCGGCGGCATTTTCTCCAGTTGCGGGAAATACCCGCCGGCGGAACTGCCCACTGAGTCAGTCAGGTAGCGCCCCACTACGCCGGAAGAATTGATCAGACCGTCAGGAAACAAACTGGAGCGAGAATTGAGCAGCAAACGGGCCGATTCGCAGGCGCTAGCGGCCACCATGAACGCGCGGGCATGCACTCGGTTTTCGGAACGAGTGGCTTTGTCGATGTAAGCCACGGCTTCTGCTTTGCCGTCCTTGCCCACCACGATTTCGCGGGCCATCGCAGAGGTGATCAGGGTAAGCCGGCCGGTCGCTTGAGCCGGCGGAATCATTACCTGGCTGGAGCTGAAGTTGGAAGCTGTGAGGCAACCCCGGCCGCACTGGCCGCAGTAATGGCAGGCTGCCCGCCCGTTCAGCGGCTTGGTCAGAATCGCCATCCGTGAAGGCACGCAGAGAATGTTCAGTTTTTCGCAGGCCTTCTTGATGATGGTTTCGGTGCAACGTGGCGGAGGCGGAGGCAGAAAAACGCCGTCTGGCGCGCTGGGAATGTTTTCTTTCGTCCCGAAGACCCCGATGTAAGACTCTACCTTGTCGTAGTAGGGCGCAACTTCCTCATAAGTGAGGGGCCAGTCGTCGCCCATGCCGTCGGTGGAACGGGACCTGAAATCCACGGGCGCGAACCGCAGGGCGATGCGTCCCCAATGATTGGTGCGGCCACCTACAATACGGGAGCGGAACCAGCGGAATTGCGTTCCTGGCGCGGAGGTGTAGGGTTCTCCTTCGATCTCCCAGGCGCCGTTGGGCGCCATGAATTCGTCACCCAGTTCATGCTTGAATTTGCTGCCCATACCAACGCCGCGGTGGGGAAGCTCGTACGGCCAGACATGCTCCTTGTAGTCTTTCTCCGGATTCAGCGGCGGGCCCGCTTCCAGCATCACAACACTCAGCCCGCCTTCGGTCAGCACCTTCGCGGCAGTGCCGCCCGCAGCGCCCGATCCAATGATGCAGACGTCATACACTTTCGGTGAACGAACGACTTGTGCCATCAAGTTCTCCCGGAGACGAAGGGCCACATTATAACGCCCACGGGGCTGGTACTTCGATTCACGAGAGTGGGTTCTGGGCCATGCGCATCAGCATTGTTATTCTGAGCGGAGCAAACCGATGCGCAAGCGAGTGGCTATCCCCATGACTCCGCCGGCAAGTTGCGGTTTTGCTGCGTGAAATCCAACCCATTCGTGGCTCGCTGAGTGAAAGGGACACCCGCTTGCGAATCCGTTTGCGGACTCGAAGCCCCCTTTTCCCATTACCCTGCGGTGTAACTCGAAACCCTTTGTTCCGATTGAAACGCACGCCTGAGCAGATTGAGAATCGCGTGAATATTCCCTGTGGCGCGGCTGGCCGGTTGAGAAACGAGGGGTCCTCGACTCCGCTGGTCCATTCGCGAGCGAAAGAACCAGACTGCGCTCAGAATGCAAACTAGCAGCACGTGCTCTTAAAACCGCAGCTTGGCCAAATACTCGTAGCTCGTCTTGATACTCTCAAAGGGCGCATTGGGATGGTCGTGCTCGACAAAGTAATGCTTAATTCCAGCTTTGTCCGCCTGCGCGAAGATTTTCTTCCAATCGATGATTCCGCTGCCGACCTCGGTCATCTCCGGAAGCGAGTCGCCGAAATTCTGCCCGCCCGAGGCATCCACCTTCGGCACCTTGGTCAGGTCCTTGACGTGGACCAGTGGGAAACGGCCGGGATAACGTTTGAAATATTTGAGCGGATCCTGGCCGCCCACCGTGATCCAGCAAAGGTCCATCTCCATCTGCACCAGCTTGGGGTCGCACTCTTCGAGGAGAATGTCGTATGGAAGTTTCCCGTTGACAGGTGCAAACTCAAACCAATGATTGTGATAGGCGAATTGGATTCCCGCCTTTTGGCTGGCTTCTCCGGCGCGATTAAAGGTCGCGGCCGCGCGCTTCCAGCCGTCGGGCTGCTTGCGAACATCGTCGTCAATGTACGGGTTGACCAGGTATTTGTGCCCAATCACGTGGGCGTCATCGAGTACGCTCGGCCACTTCTCCCCTAAGCTCTTGTATTCCACGTGCGCAGACGGACCGGTAAGCCCATGCCGGTCCAGCATGGCTCGCACTTCCTGCGCGGTGTGGTCGTTGTATCCGGCAAACTCGACCTCGCGGTATCCGATCTCTGCAACCTTGGCGAGCTTGCCCTCGAAATCCTGCTTCATCACTTCTCGCACGGTGTAGAGCTGCACGCCGATCTTTTCTAGCTTGTGATCATCAGCCGCCCAGGTAAGCTGGCGGGATAAGACCGTCGCAGCGGTCATCGTCCCCAGGAAAGTTCGTCGATCCATAGCTAAATTTCTCCTCTCTTCATTTGATTAACGGCGTAATCGCAGGCCCGCGCGGTGAGAGCCATGTAGGTGAGGGATGGGTTGACGCAAGATGAGGAAGCCATGCACGCGCCATCCGTAAGGAAGAGGTTTTTCGCGTCATGAGCCTGATTGTGTCCGTTGAGCACTGAGGTCTTGGGATCCCGGCCCATTCGCGCTGTGCCCATCTCGTGGATGGCAAGCCCTGGTGCATTGTCTTCGACGAACGGCTCAATCTCTTTGGCGCCGGCAGCAGAAAGCATCTCTGCGGCTGTGATCGACATATCCTTGAGCAGGGCACGCTCATTTTCTCGCCACGCGCAGTGGATCTTGAGCACGGGTACGCCCCACGCGTCTACTGTGGTCTTGTCGAGTTCGATAAAATTTTCACGGTTGGGCAGGCATTCGCCAAAACCATAGAAGGTAAACGTCCATGGTCCGGGACGGCTGAGCGTGTGCTTGAAATCTGCTCCGAACCCCCGCATCTCAACGCCGCGATCCCACTTTGCACGCTGGGCGCCCCCCTGGAAGCCATACCCACGAAGCAACAACGGATGTTTTTGTTTCACGTTGCGGAAGCGCGGAACGTAAATTCCGTTGGGGCGATTTCCGAGGGCAACGTGATCTTCATTCCCCGGAATACGACCCTTGGCCCCCCCACCCATGACGTGGTCCATCAAGTTGTGACCGAGTTCCCCACTGGAATTCGCCAGGCCATTGGGAAATTCAGGAGTCGCGGAGTTGAGCAGAATGCGCGCAGACTCCAGTGCTGAGGCGCACAGGAAGACAACCCGGGCATGGAACTCGATGGTGCTGCGGGTTTGCCCGTCAATCACCCGCACTCCGGCAATTCGCCTGGCTTTGGAATCGAATATCAGGCTGTGTACGACGCTGTGTGGGCGCACAGTTACTTTGCTGGTAGTGAGCGCTGCCGGAAGAGTGGAGTTTAGGCTGCTGAAGTAGGAGCGAGTGACGCAGCCGCGGGCGCAAGGTCCACAGTAATGACAAGGAGCGCGGCCGCCGTGGCGCTGGGTCAGGATCGCGGTTCGGCCGATGGTCATGAGACGCTCGCCGGGAAAATACTTGGCCACGGCGTCTTTGACCACTAGTTCCGCACAGGTCATTTCCATCGGTGGCAAGAACTTGCCATCCGGGAGCTGCGCAAGTCCCTCGTTCTGGCCGGACACGCCAATGAAATCTTCCACATAGTCGTACCACGGAGCCATTTCCTGGTAACGGATGGGCCAATCCACGCCAATGCCTTCGCGTTGATTAGCCTCAAAATCAAGGTCACTCCAGCGGTACGATTGCCTTCCCCAGATAATCGAGCGGCCCCCGAGCTGGCGCCCACGAATCCACAAGAACGGCTTGCCCGGTTGAGTGCTGTATGGGTTCTGCTTGTCATTGACGAAAAACTTGCTGTTCCACTCGTCCATTCCGGTACAGGTTTGCTGGACGAGTTGGTCTTCATTCACTCGCTTGCGGTCACCCATTCCGCGAAAGCGCTTCTCCCATGCGGGCACGTGCTCCACGTAGTCGGTATCCGGATCAACCGGTCGACCGGCTTCGAGCACCAGCGTTTCCAGTCCCTTTTCGCCTAGTTCTTTGGCTGCCCAGCCCCCGGTGATTCCGGAACCAACGATGATCGCGTCATAGGTCTTGGTTGCCATGGCCTATTTCGTCGCCTCCTCTTCCACAGGCACGCAACCAGCGTGGCGCGACGGAACAATCTCATCGTGAAGCTCCTGCTCAAAGCCGATCTCGGACGTGTAATATCCCACCAGCGTGAGCTGCTTGATCATGAAAAAGAATTTCTTCTCCGGCACAAACTTGCGCCCCCTTCTCGACCCTGGCTGAAGACTGCCTGCAGCCCATTGATCCTCCAATCCCTGGAGAAGCTCGACCTGTTGTTTTTCCCCGCACTCAACAAAATCTTTTCCGAACAACTCCCGGGAGCGAGCGTCGGCATCCGCCAGACCGGTCAAGAATACTGATTTCTCTTCCTCGTCATACCACTCAGTGAGAATCAGATCGATGAACTCGTTCACTCGTGCTGCCTTGGCGCCTGGAGTATTGGTTTGCGGAATAATGATCTCGGCGATGGTTGTGACCGTTGCATTCTGGTGTGGATTAAGGGTCTTCAGCACCGGCTGATCAGGAAGTTGTTCGTGCACGGCCCGAAACAGCGAAAATGCCGCTCGCGGGAGCAATGGCAGGGTTGCGGCCGAGGCCAGCAATCGTAGAGCTTCACGTCTTTGCATGCTTACTCCTGAGAAGTGACAAGTCTCGCAGCTTACGCCGGAGCGGGAAGCGAGGTCAATGCTCCCGCCCCGCTTACCCCGCTTACCCCCGCCTACCCCGCTTACCGCCTGCACCACCAACTCACAGGTGGAACTAAGGCTCGGTACGGAATCATCAGACCGATCCCAGCAGCTCATTCCTGACATTTTTTAGCACATACAAGGCGCGCTCCACTCCCACCTCGCCGGAAAGAATAGGGTCTTCATTCTCGACGCTAAAAATGCCCGTGTACCCGACTTCCATGTACGCTTGCACGATCTCTTTCCAGGTGCCGGCGCTATGCCCGTAGCCCACGGCGCGGAAGGTCTCGGATGCCTGAGCGAGACCGCTATTGTCGAAAGCAAAGTTCAGAACGCCGTATTTGTCTACGTTATTCTTGTAAAACGTCGTGTCTTTCATGTGCGCATGGAAAATCGCACCCCGCTTGCCCAGCATGTGGATCACTTCGACCGCATCACACTGCTGCCAGAAAAGATGGCTGAGATCGCAGTTGGCTCCGATCTCCTCCCCTACGGCCTCCCGCAAACGCAGCAGCGTCATGGGGTTGTACACCACAAAATTCGGGTGCATCTCCAAGGCTAGCTTCTGGACTCCGTGTTCGCGAGCAAACTTAGCGGCCTGCTTCCAATAGGGAATAAGTCTTTCTTGCCATTGCCAATCGAGCATCTGGCCGTACTCGGTCGGCCAGCGGTAGGTGACCCAGTTAGGCATCGTATCCGTGGGATTGCCACCGGGGCAGCCCGAGAATCCCACGATCACACTGACTCCCAAACGCTCGGCCAGCAACACGGTGCGCCGGAATGTGTCCGCATCGCGTTCTGCAATCCTGGCATCAGGATGCACTGGATTCCCGTGGCAGCTGAGCGTTGCGACCTGGATGTTGCGATCTTCAAATTTCTTTTTCCAGGCGCGAGCTTTGCCAACATCATCAAGCAAATCCTTCACCGGGCAGTGCTTTGAATTGGGATAGCCGCCGGTTCCAATCTCCACGGCTTCCACCCCCCAACCGGCAAACTTGTCAATCATCTGGTCCAACGACAGGTCGGGAAACGCGGCATCGAATACACCGATCGGAATCTTGCGCTGAGCGCCCGGCGATAAAGGTATTTCGCCAGACCCAGATGTAACGTCGCGGGCTAGTGCCGAGGCAGTTCGCGGTGCTGCCACCGCTGCGGCAACCAGGCCGGTTGTAGTCAGAAAATTCCTTCGACTAGGGGAGAGCGGTGCGACATTCTGATCCATGGAGTGCCCCCGGGCGTTTGCGTTTCGAGGACCGCAAAACAAGCTCGTGCTGCGCCAGCATTATACGCAGGGAGTGCAGCAGCGGAAAGCTGCGCCTGGTTTCGTCGAAGCGATTTGACAAGAACGTTGCTTTCCAACATGCTTTTGTGCTCGATGGGAAAGCGGCGGAAGGGCACGCGTCTGTTTTCGGTCATGGGCCCCTCGGCTCGTATCAGCCTGTTGAGCCCGAAACGACAAGAAATCATTCGCCCCGCATTCGAACGGCCGCGAGTCTGTGCTGCTGAGCCTGGGTGCACTGGCTCAACGATTGTGAACCGATCCGGCCACCATGATCCGGATCGTGCGTGGCATGCAATTTGACTCTTGCCGGGAATTCCAGCACTACCTGCATGAGCTATCCATCGCTCACGCGACCAGGCTGAATACCATGCAAACCGGCCCGACCGGGAAGTCCGCAATTTCAATCCAGGCTCGCGCCTCATTTGAGCCGGACTTCAAGAATATGAATCGCGTCATCCGCGGCCTGGATGCGCGGCGGATTGCGGCGCGGGTGCGGCGTCTGTATTCAACCCGGAATGTCGTGCTGCTCGGCGATCTGGCCGCCAACCTGGTGAAGTTTCTGGAACATCTGCTCATTATTTTGGGGCTGCCGGTCACCCGGGCCACTTCACCCGCCGAAGTCGTGCACAATGTTCGCCTCCTCGGCAAACAGGATCTGATGATGGCAGTCAGTTACGGCCGGCCTGGGGCCGCCGGTGGAAGGTCTGTGTCAGGCCCGCGCCAACGGCGCGTACTGCGTCCGAGTCAGGAATACGCTGGTTCCCCCCATCGGCCAGTTCGCAGACGAGTCTTTTCTTACTTCCATTGCGATGCCTTTTTTCGGCTCGTCGTATGTTGCTCCCATGGCGCTATTCAACGTCATCGCGTGTGCCAATTGCCACCGCTCCCGAACTCTCACTCTGCTCAAGCAATTGGAGCAGGAGCAGCGCCAGGGCTTTCGCTGGTACGAATCATAAAAGCCCGGTTCCGGGTCCGGTCATTTTTCTCGCCATTCCTGCTTCTGCTGTTCATCACCGCTGTCTTGCCGGGGTTCGCTCTCGATCCTCCCTCGCCGCCCATCTACGGCATACGCATGGAGGCTGCCTGGATCCCGATGAAGGACGGTATTCGTATTGCGGTTACGCTGTACATGCCGGATGGCGCCAAAAGGAATGAGAAATTCCCTGCCCTGGTCGAATATCATCCTTATCGTAAGGATGATGCGACGGCCGGGCGCGACTATGCTCTCTATTCCTACTTCGTTCGCCGCGGATACGTGTGCGCTCGCATGGATATCCGCGGTTTTGGCAACAGCGAGGGTGTTCCCACGGATCGCGAGTATGCGGAGCAGGAACAACTCGATGGCTTGCAGATCATCTCCTGGCTAGCGCATCAACCGTGGTCCAACGGCAACGTGGGCATGACAGGGATCTCCTGGAGCGGGTTCAACTCTTTGCAGTTGGCCATGCGTCATCCGCCCGAACTCAAAGCAATCCTGGCGATCGATGCTACCGCTGAACTGTTCCACGACGACGTGCATTACATCGACGGCATGGCGCACATTGATGAATTCGAGTTGAATATGGACATGGCGCCTGGCATGACCGGCGCGCCCGATTACACACTGGACGAAAAAGTTCTTGGTCCGCGTTTCGACGCTCTACCCTGGTCGCTCCTTTATCTCAAGCATCAGCACGACGGTCCGTTCTGGCGGAGTCCGGTGCGCCCCTACAGTGAGATCAAGATCCCGTGTTTTCTCATTGGCGGCCTCCTCGATGGTTATCGCGACAGCATTCCTGACATGCTGCAACAAACCCAGGCGCCCTTGAGAGCGATCGTCGGCCCTTGGAATCACACGTTTCCCCACGACGCCGCCCCCGGCCCACAAATCGAGTGGCGTGATCAGGCGGTCCGATGGTGGGACTACTGGCTTAAAGGACGGGATACCGGCGTGCTGCAAGATCCGAAGCTGGTCATTTATATGCAGCGTTGGCATCCACCGGATCCGAATCTGGAGAACGTTCCGGGAGAGTGGCGGCGCGAAGATGGCTGGCCGCCGCGCGACGTGCGTGAAACGATTCTCTTCCCGCAAGCCAACCATACCCTGGCCGAGACGGCATCGGAGCCAGATATCCACCTGCTCAAATACTTTCCTTCCGCCGGCGTGGAGGCCGGATTCTGGTGGGGCGAACTGCTGAGCGATCCCCGCCCTGTCGACGCATTCAGCCTGGTATACGATTCCGCTCCGCTGAAGGAAGAAATTGCGATCCTGGGAGATCCCCATGCTTTACTGCAAGCCTCGGCCACGGCCCCTTTGGCCGACTGGTTTGCACGGCTCTCAGATGTGGCTCCGGATGGCAGGCTCACACAAATTACCGGCGCAGGATTGAACGGCGCGCAGCGTGACTCAACGGCTGAACCGCACGATCTCGAGCCGGGCAAAGTGTATTCCCTCGACATCAAAATGCACCTGACCTCGTGGGTCTTCCCTAAAGGTCATCGCATCCGGCTGGCTGTTTCGAACGCCTTGTGGCCGATGGTCTTGCCTACGCCTT
>Ga0209526_10001190_pt1 | contig 17275 bp, 12 predicted proteins | sample JacPinW_OM2H0_M1_FD_188566 | JGI IMG/M metagenome (GOLD analysis project Ga0209526, IMG submission 188566) | Forest soil microbial communities from Algoma, Ontario, Canada - Jack Pine, Ontario site 1_JW_OM2H0_M1 (SPAdes) (version 2) | ecosystem: Environmental > Terrestrial > Soil > Boreal... | reverse complement strand
CCTGCCGCTCCCAGAGGCGGGCCTCGCGGGCGTGGTAGGTGGCCAGCGCCTCGAAGGAGATCACCAGCGGCCCGGCGCTCCCGCTGGGGCGCAGCCGGGTGTCGATCCGGTAGAGCGTCCCTTCGCGCAGGGGCAGGGTGAGGTGGCTGATCAGCTTCTGCGCCATGCGGGCGAAGTATTCGTGGTTGGAGCCGTGCTCTCCCGGCAGCGAATAGACGAACAGCAGATCGAGGTCGGAGTGGTAGCCCAGCTCGCGGCCGCCCAGCTTGCCGAGCGCGATCACCACCATGGTGGCTTCCCGCGGGCCGTGGCGCTTCTCGATCTCCGCCGCGGCCAGCGAGAAGCATGCCTCGACGCAGATGTCGGCGAGATCGGAGAGCTGGCTCGAGACCTGCTCCACGTCCAGCGCGCCGGCGACGTCGTGGAGGCCGATGCGGAGCTCCTCCTCGTTGCGAAACCGGCGCAGCTCGGTGAGCGCGGCCTCCACGTCTCCCTGGGGAAGGGCCCGCAGGCGGGCGCCGAGGTCCGCGCGAAGATCGGCGCGCTCGCGGATCAGCGCGGCCGCCCCGCGCAAGACCAGCTGATCGATCAGCTCCGGATGCCGGAGGAGCTGTCGGGAGAAGTAGTCGCTCGACCCGAAGAGAGAGATGAGCAGCCGCGTCGTGCGCGGGCTTTGCGCCAAGAGCTCGCGGGTCGCGTGCGGATTCGCCAACCTCCCGAACAGGTCGGCGAGGTGCCGCAGCGCCTGGTCGGGGTCGGGCGCCGCGGCCAGCTCGGTGACCAGCGCGGCGCCGAGCGGTTCCCCGTCGTGGAACGGCGTGCCGCGTTTGCTGGCCAGCCGCGCCAGCTCCTCGGCGCTCGCGTCCGGCTGGTCGAACCCGAGCTCCGCGAGCGCTGCCGCCCGCTGCTCGGTGGTGGCCTCGGGATCCGCCGCGGCGGCCGCGCGCGCGTCCTCGCCCGGCGCGCCGCCGGACGCCATCCGGAGCAGGTCATTGAACCGGGCCTCCACCCTGGCGCGGTGCAGGGCCAGGTCGCCCTCCATCGCCTCGGCGTTCTCGTACCCCGCGCGCCGCGCGAGTCGCTCCCGCTCGCGCGGCTCCTCGGGCATGGAATGCGTCTGCCGGTCGGCGACCATCTGGATCCGGTGCTCGAGGCGGCGCAACACGACGTAGGCTTCGGACAGCTCGTCGCGGTCCCGGCTGGAGAGGAGCCCGGCATAGAGGAGGCGCTCGAGCGCCTTGAGCGTGCCCCGGACTCTTAGATTAGGGTCGCGGCCCCCGTGCAGAAGCTGGAGCGCCTGCACGAAGAACTCGATCTCCCGGATGCCGCCGCGGCCGAGCTTCAGATCGACCCCCGGAGCCCGCGCCGCCTCTTTCTGCGCCCGGGCCTTGAGCTGGCGCATCTGGTCGATCGCCTTCAGATCGAAGTACTTGCGGAAGACGAACGGAATGAGACGGCGCAGCGCTTCCTCGCCGGTCTCCAGGTCTCCGGCGATCGGCCGCGCTTTGAGGAGCGCGAAGCGCTCCCAGGTGGCTCCCTGCGCCTCGTAGTACAGCTCGAGCCCGCGGATCGCGTTCACGATCGGGCCGCTGCGGCCCTCCGGGCGCAAGTCCAGGTCGACGCGAAAGACCAGGCCGCCTTCCGGTGTCGCGCCGGGCGAGCCCACCGAGGCGGTCACGGACTCGGCCAGGCGGGCATAGAAGGCGAAATGGCCGAGAGCGTTCGGCCCCTGCGTGCGGCCGTCCTTGTCGTACACGTAGACGACGTCCGCATCCGAGGAGAAGTTCAGCTCTTCGCCGCCCAGCTTGCCCATCCCGAGCACGCAGAAGCCTGAAGGCCCGCCCACGCTCCGCCCCTCGGGGGGGCCGTGCAAAGCGCAGAGGCGGCGGTAGTGGAACCGCACCGCCGACTCGAACGCGCGCGCGGCCAGGCGGGAGAGGTCGCGGGTCACCTCCGAAACGGAAGCCCCGGTGAGGTCGCGCAGCGCGATGCGCAGCACCTCCGCCTGCTTGTGCCGGCGCAGCCGGCGGGCGAGCGCGCCCGACTCGCTGAGGTCGGAGGTGCGCAGGGGAGTGGGTCGCCGGGGAAAGCGGCTGGAGCCGAGGAGATCGACGAGGCGCGGCCGCGCGGCGAGGAGCTGGGCGAGGAACTTCGAGGCCGCGCAGACCCGCACCAACGGCGGCAGCGTTTCGCGCGCGGCCGGCCGACCGTAACGGTCCTTGCGGGCCGCCAGCGCCCGGACGGCCCCGGCGAGCGCGCCGTCTGGGTCGGCGCTCTCCGCGCAGAGGCGGAGCAGGTCCGGGGCCCGCAAGCCGGTCTCCGCCGGAATGCGGGCCGCAAGACGCTCCGCCCGCTCGGCGTCCTCCCAGCCGGGCGGCGCTTGCGCTCGACGCGATCCGTGCACGCTCGGAGTGTAGCAGCGGGTGCCGAATTGCCGCGCCAAACCCGCGTCGCTATGCTCTTTTCATGGTGCCCACTGGACGTGAAGCGCTCGCTCCCGAGACCTTCCGGCCCTGGATGGCGTTGCGCACCGTGGTGATGGGCGCTGCTACGCTCTGGATCGCGGTCTTCTTCGCCCTCAGCGCGATGCAGGGCGCGACGCGGTCGTCGTTCCTCTCCGCCGCCTTCTTCGTGGTGCTCTTCACCGCTTGCTCGCTTTTCTACAACCGGCTGGCGTTCACGGTGAGTGAGACCGGGCTGACCGTCCGGACCGTGGCCATGGAGAAGACAGTGCCCTTCGACGCCATCCTCAGGGTGGACGTGGTGCCCGGGATTCTCGGCACCTCCTACGCCGTGCGGACCCAGCTCGGGTCGCTGACGTTCTCGTCGCTTCTGGCAGGGCACCGGCGGCTCTGCGATCTGATCGTCCGGCGGGCGCGGCTCGGCTAAGTCCGCCAGCATCATCCGCCAGAGCGTCAAGTAGTCTCTCGCTCCTTCCTGTTTGCGGCGTGCTGACCCCGCCGGCGCGCAGGTGGGGCTGCGGCTGCGGACATGCAAAAAACCGCGCGCTTGCCGCGTGACTCGCAAACAGCTCCCGGCGGAGCGGTTTTTTGAACTTGCCTCGCCCCACCCGCGCGCCGCCGGCTGCCCGCGCGACACGACCTGGGGGTGCGAGCGAGTATCGCGCGAGAGCGTTCGTGCTTTGTTCCTCCCTCAGGAAAACCAACGCGGGGCGCGGTTCGCGCTGTGTCGACTCAGTGAGCCGCGCGCAGATAGCCGACGGGGTGCGTGGCCCTCGCGCCGACGCATCAGAAAGCACACGACGCGCAGATTGCGCCGCCCCGTGTCTCTCGCTTCACGTGCAGTGCCTCGCCGGCGGGCTCGCTTTCTGCGTGGCGGCGCAGGGCCATGCAGCCCGGCGGCGTCTCAGCGAACGATACTAGAAGCGCCCAGCCTGACAGCAGGTATCCTGCGGCCCGTGCGCGTGGTCCCGCTCCTGTTGCTCCTGTCCGCCTGCCGCCGCACCGGCGGCGAGTACGTCGTGCATCGCGCAAGCGCGCCGATCCAGATCGACGGCGTGCTCGCGGAAGCTGATTGGGATCGCGCCGAAAAGGCCGGTCCCTTCGTGCGCAGCCTCGACGGCAAGCCAGCCGGCGCGCCCACGGAGGCGCGTCTCCTCTGGGACGACGACCACTTGTACGTTGCGTTCCTCGCCGTCGATTCCGACGTCTCCGGCGCGTTCTTCCAGGACGACGAGAAGCTGTACACCTCGAACGTGGTCGAGATCTTCCTCAATCCCTCGGGCGACGGGTCGCGCTACGACGAGATCGAGGTTGCGCCGACCAACGCGCTCTTCGACGCCAGCTTCTCCGGCGGCCCGCGGCAGGGGATGGATCTGTCCTGGTCGTCGCACGCGCGGCACGCGGTGCACGTAGATGGGACGCTGAACGACCCCCGCGATATCGATCGCGGGTGGACGGTGGAGCTGGCCATCCCGTTCGCGTCCTTGACCGGGATGCCAAGGCCGCGCCCGCAGCGCGGAGATCGCTGGAAGTTCAACCTGTACCGGCTGCGCCAGGGGCCAGGCGCGCCCGGGGAGGGCCAGGCCTGGTCGCCGCCGATGCGCGGCGATTTCCACGCGCTCGACCGCTTTGCCACCCTCCGATTCGAGGAGTAGCCCCGGCCGCCGAAGGCGGCTCAGGGGCTACGCAGGAGCGCGACCATTCAGCAGTCTGGTGATGAGACGCGTTCTCTAGCGGCGTCACTCGCGCCAGGGATGCACGCGAGCGGTCCGCCCGTCGGACTCGGCGACGACGGCGCCTTCCGCAGTGCTGAAGTGTCGTCCAGGCGTGCGCGCGACCACCTCGGGATTCGGAAACCCGAACCGGTTCGCCGCGCCCACGGAGTACACGGTGAACGCCGGCCCGACACGGCGCAGGAACGCCTCCGTGCTGCTGGTCCGGCTGCCATGGTGCGGGGCCTTCAGCACCTGAGCGCGGATCTCCGCAGGACCCTGGGCGAGGTCCGCTTCGGCGAGCGCCTCCACGTCGCCGGCGAACAGCATCGCCAACTCCCCATGCACGAGGCGCAGGACGATCGAGTTGTCGTTCAGCGAGCGTCCTTCCTCGAAGCGCGAAGCCACCTCGACGCGCACGCCGCCGACGCTCATGTCGTGCGGCTCCCGCACAGGGACCCCTCGCGAAGCGGCGCGCGCCCGGACCGCGGCAGCGATGGGGTCGCGCTCCGGGGTCATCCACAACTCGCCGACCGCCATCCGATCGAGGACCGTCAGCAGGCCACCGGCGTGATCGGGATGGGGATGGGTCAGCACCACCGCGTCGAGGCGCCGCACGCCAAGCTCGGCCAGCGCCGGCACGACGTCGCGGGCGCCGGGATCGAACTTGCCGGGCCAGCGCAGGTCGCCGCCCGCATCGATCAGCATCGCGCCGCCTCCGGGGAACTGCACGATCGCGGAATCGCCCTGGCCGACCGCGAGAAAAGTGACGGTCATGCCCTGCCGCGCATGCGCGAGCGCCGCCCGCGACCCCGCGAGGGTCGCGAGCAGCGCCCAGGGCAACAGCGCGGTCCGGAACGCGCGCCGCATGCAGAGGACCACGCCGGCGTACCAGAGAACGCAGGCGAACAGGCCGGGTGCGGCGACCACTACCGTCGCGAACGGAAGCCAGGCGAAGAAGTGCGAGGCCACCAGGGTCGCGCGGGCGAGGAGGTCGGCGAGCCACCAGAGCGGCAGGAGGTCGAACGGGACGAGGAGGGTGGCTACCGGAATCGCCGCCAGCCCGGGAAGGAGCCCGAGCGCGTTGGCGAGCACCGAGACCAGGGACAGGCGATGGAACGCGGCGGCCAGGAGCGGCCCGGTGCAGAGCGCGGCGGCGAGGGTGGCGCAGGCGAGCCCGAGCAGGTGCTCCGGGAACCGCCGCCAGAGGGGCGCGCCGGCGGCCGGGAAGGGCAGGGGAAGGAGCTGGCGGAACGGGCGGGCGAGCAGGATGAGGCCGGCGATCCCCGCCACCGAGAGCTGCAGGGCCAGGTCGTGCGTGGCGGCCGGATCGAGGGCCGCACAGGCCGAGGCGCCCAGGGCAAGGGTCGTGAGCCCGTCGCCGCGCCGTGCCAGCGCGGACCCGAGCAGCCCGACAGAAGCGCCGATGCCCGCGCGCACAGCGGGCCAGGGACTGCCGAGGAGCAGCACCTCGAATGCCGCGAAAGGGAGGGCCACCCCGGCAGCAACCACTCCTGCCCGCAGCCGCGGCGCCCAGGGCGTTCGCAACCAGGCCCGCCGCGCCAGCTCCCGAACCACCAGCGCGACCACCGCCAGATGGAGCCCCGAGCTGGCGAGCAGATGCACCAGGCCGCTCGCCGCAAGCTCATCCTCGGCCTCCCGCGACAATCCGCTGCGGTCGCCGACGGCAAGGGCCGTGACCAGGGCGGCGCTCTCCGGCGAAGTGCAGATGGAAGCCGCGCGCTCCGCGAAGCGGCTGCGCAGGCCGTCGAACCAGCGCCAGATGCGCGGGCCGCGTTCCAGGACCTCGATCGCTTCCGCGCTGCCTTCGACCGCGATCCCGCGCGCCGTGAGCTGGGCGCGCCGGTCGCGGCCGCCGGGATTGAGCTGGCCGGGAGGGACGTGAACGCCGCCGAAGAAGCGCGCGCGATCGCCGCGGTGGACGGGAATGCCGCGCAGCCGCAGGGCCACGAGACCTTGCGGAACGCGAACCACGTCCGGCGCGACCACCCGACCCTCGAATTCCTCCGGGAGCTCGAAAGGCGCCGGTGGGTCCCGCGCGGCCCCGCGCAAGAGGCCCAGCGCCAGACCGAGGGCGAGAGGCCTGAGCGGCCGCCAACGCAGACCCGGCAGCGCGAGGAGCGCCACCCACCACGGCACCGAGATTCCGAAAAACGCGCCGGCGAGAAATGCCGAGCACGCGACCAGCAACGGCCGGACGCCCACGCCCCCCTCCCCCAAAACCGACATGTGTGCGTTTGCCTACATCGAACGCACGCAAGCCGGCCACGGTACACCTGGGCCGCGATCGACGTCAAGTGCACCCTTGACTCACAAGGGTGCTTCGTGCTAAAAGCGCCTTCCTATGCAGACTTTCAAGGTCGGTGACAAAGCCGTCTACCCGGGGCAGGGGGTCGGCGAGGTCATGGGGATCGAGCACAAGGACATTGCCGGGCAGCGGCAGTCGTTCTACGTCCTCAAGATCATGGAAAACGGGATGAAAATCCTCATCCCCATCAACAAGGTCGGCTCGGTCGGGCTGCGCTCGCTGATCGACGAGAAGGCGGTCGTCAAGGTCTATACGATCCTGAAGCAGAAGGATATCTCGGTGGATTCAGCCACCTGGAACCGCCGGTATCGCGAGTACATGGAGAAGATCAAGACGGGCTCGGTCTTCGAGATCGCCGAGGTCCTGCGCGATCTGTACCTGCTCAAGTTCGACAAGGACCTGAGCTTCGGCGAGCGCAAGATGCTGGATACAGCGCGCAACCTCCTGATCAAGGAGCTGTCGCTCGCCAAGGGCGTCAACGAGGACGACATCGAGGGTGACCTGAAGTCGATCTTCAACTGCTGATCAGCCGCTGTACGATTGGACGGGCGTGGGCACGAGCGAGTGCCTGCGCCCGCCCTGCTTCGAGCCCCTGAAAAGGCCTTCCATGCCGCTGCGCGTCTTCAACACGCTCGCGAACGAGAAGCAGGACTTCACCCCTCTGCGGCCGGGGCGGATGGGCCTGTACGTGTGCGGGATCACCGTCTACGACCTGCCGCACATCGGCCACGCGCGGATGCTGACGGCGTTCGACGTGGCGGTCCGGTACCTCCGCTGGGCAGGCTGGGAGGTCGCGTACGTCCGCAACTGGACCGACGTGGACGACAAGATCATCCGGCGCGCCCAGGAGCGCGGGCAGGATCCGAAGCAGTTCGCCGCGCACTTCATCGAAGAATGCAGGAAGGACATGCAGGCGCTGAACATCCTCCCGGCGGACGTGGAGCCGAAGGCCACCGAGCATGTCCCCGAGATGCAGGCGCTGATCGCCCGGCTGATCGAGCGCGGGAACGCGTATGCGTCGCAAGGCGACGTCTACTTTTCGGTGCGCTCGTTTCCAGGGTACGGAAAGCTGTCGAAACGCCAGCTCGACGACATGCGCGCAGGCGCGCGCGTGGAGCCGGGCGAGCAGAAGCGCGACCCACTCGATTTCGCCCTCTGGAAGGCCGCCAAGCCCGGAGAGCCCGCTTCCGTCACCTGGGACAGCCCCTGGGGCCCCGGCAGGCCCGGCTGGCACATCGAGTGCTCGGCGATGTGCCAGAAGTTCCTGGGGACGACCTTCGACGTGCACGGAGGCGGCAAGGACCTCGTCTTCCCGCACCATGAGAACGAGATCGCGCAGAGCGAGGCGGCCAGCGGGCAGCAGCTGGCGCGCTTCTGGCTGCACAACGGATTCGTCAACATCGACGCGGAGAAGATGAGCAAGTCGCTGGGGAACTTCAGGACCATCCGCGATCTGCTCACCCATTGGGACGGAGAGGCGCTGCGCGCCTTCCTGCTCTCGACGCAGTACCGGCACCCGATCAACTTCAGCGAGTCCGCCATCGTCGAGTCGGACCGGCGGGTCGAGTACTTCTACGAGTCGCTGGCCAAGGGCGAGGCTTATCTGGCGCAGAAGAAGTTCGCTCCGGCTGCGCCGCCGGAACCGCTCTCCGAGCACGTCCAGGGCTTCCGGGACGCGATGGACGACGACTTCAACACCGCGGAGGCGCTCGCGCGTGTAGAGCGCGTGTACGGCATCGCCAACGCGCGGATCGACGCGAAGGCGCGGCCGGACGAGGTAGCCGCCCTGCTGCACACCGCGCGCACGCTCTCGAGCGTGCTCGGGTTGGCCGACCGGGCGCCGCTGGAGGCGATCCGCTCTCGGCGCCAGCTCGCGGCCAGGCGGAAGGGCATCGATCCGAAGTGGGTCGAGGACCGCATCTCGGCGCGGCTTGCCGCCCGGAAGTCGAAGGACTTCGCCCAGGCGGACGCCATTCGCGCGGAGGTGAGCGCCCGGGGCGTGGAGCTGCGCGACGGGCCCGCGGGAACCGACTGGCGCGTGCTCCTGTGAATCGCCCTGGCGAGCGCAAGCTGCCTGCCCGCTGGGGGCGGCGAACGAAGGCGTTCTCCTGACAGGACGCTGGCAGGAGCCGCTGTTAGACTCCTCCGGTCATGCCGTTCAAGCTGCGCAGCGACTACAAGCCGCAGGGCGACCAACCCCGCGCCATCGCCGAGCTGATCTCCGGGATCGGACGCGGCGACAAGCACCAGACGCTGCTCGGGGTGACCGGATCGGGCAAGACATTCACCATCGCGAACGTCGTCGACAAGGTGCAGAAGCCCACGCTGGTGATCGCGCACAACAAGACGCTGGCAGGGCAGCTCTACGGGGAGTTCAAGGAGCTGTTTCCGGAGAACGCGGTCGAGTTCTTCGTCAGCTACTACGACTACTACCAGCCGGAGGCGTACGTCCCCTCGAGCGACACGTACATCGAGAAGGACTCGACCATCAACGACGAGATCGACCGCCTGCGGCACTCGGCGACCCACGCGCTGCTCACGCGCAACGACGTGCTGATCGTCGCCTCGGTCTCCTGCATTTATGGCCTGGGCACGGCCGAGGCATACTACGAGCTGAAGGTCGCGCTGCAGACCGGCGAGGAGTACCCGCGGCACAAGCTCCTGCGCGACCTGGTCGAGATCCAGTACGAGCGCAATGACCACGACTTCTCCCGCGGAACGTTCCGGGTGAAGGGCGACACCATCGAGATCTTCCCCGCCTACGAGGAGGAGCGCGCCATCCGCGTCGAGCTGTTCGGCGACATGGTGGAGAGCATCAAGGAGATCGATCCGCTGCGGGGGAAGGTGCTGGGCACCATCGAGAAGATGTCGATCTTTCCCTCCAGCCACTATGTGACCAGCGGCGAGCGGCGCAAGAGCGCCATCGTCGCCATCCGGGAGGAGCTGCGCGGGCGGCTGATCGAGCTGCGCGGTCAGGACAAGCTGCTGGAAGCGCAGCGGCTGGAGCAAAGGACGATGTTCGATCTGGAGATGATCGAGCAGATGGGCTTCTGCAACGGCATCGAGAACTACTCGCGCCACCTGAGCGGGAGGAGCGCGGGCGAGCCGCCGCCGACGCTGCTCGACTACTTCCCCAAGGACTTCCTGCTGGTGATCGACGAGTCGCACCAGTCCGTCCCGCAGATCGGCGCCATGTACCGGGGCGACCGGTCGCGGAAGGAGACGCTGGTCGAGTACGGCTTCCGGCTGCCCTCCGCCCTCGACAACCGGCCGCTGCAGTTCGGCGAGTTCGAGCGGCTGGTGAACCAGGCGATCTTCGTTTCCGCCACCCCCTCGGAGTACGAGCTGCAGAAGAGCGAAGGGGTGATCGTCGAGCAGATCATCCGTCCCACCGGGCTGGTCGATCCGGAGGTCGAAGTCCGCCCGGTGGCGCAGCAGGTCGACGACCTGCTGGAGGAAGTGCGCAAGCGGGCGACCCTGGGGCAGCGGGTGCTGGTGACCACGCTGACCAAGAGGATGGCCGAGGACCTGACCGAGTACTTCGCCGACCTCGGCGTGCGGGTCCGGTACATGCACTCGGACATCGACACGCTCGAGCGACTGGCGCTGGTGCGCGACCTGCGGCGGGGGTTGTTCGACGTGCTGATCGGCATCAACCTCCTCCGCGAGGGCCTGGACATCCCGGAGGTGTCGCTGGTCGCGGTGCTGGACGCCGACAAGGAAGGCTTCCTGCGATCGAGCGTGTCGCTGATCCAGACCATCGGCCGGGCCGCGCGCAACGTCGAGGGGCGGGTGATCCTGTACGCGGACACCGTGACGGCCTCGATCAAGGCTGCGCTCGAGGAGACGGACCGGCGCAGGGCCAAGCAGGTGGCTTACAACCGGGAGCACGGCATCACGCCGCAGTCGGTGAAGCGCGCCATCCTCGACATGGCCATCCACGGCGTCGCCTCCGGCGCCGACGAGGCTCTCGCCGGAAAGGAAGAGCTGGCCGGGTACCTGCCAGAGAACCGGAAGGACGTGCCGAAGGTGATCGCCGAGCTCGAGGCCGAGATGCGCGCCAAGGCCGAGGAGCTGGACTTCGAGGGCGCGGCGATGCTCCGCGACAAGGTCCAGGCCATCAAGGACCTGGACCTGGGGATCATGCCCAAGCGGCCGGAAGCGCTGAAGCAGGAAGCGCGGGCGGCGGCAGGTCTGCCGACGCGCCCCGCCGGACAGAAGCGGCGCGGCAGGCCGAACGGGCGTCCGGGGCAGCGCAGGTAGCAGGATGCTCTCCAAGGAGCTGAAGCAGAAGCTCGACACGCTGCCCACGCAGCCCGGTTGCTACGTGATGAAGGACAAGGCCGGCGAGGTGGTCTACGTCGGCAAGGCCGTCAACCTCCGGGGGCGGGTCGGGCAGTACTTCCAGGAGCGCAGCGGCGACACGCGCGCGTTCATCCCCTTTCTCGAGGACCTTCTCGGCGACGTGGAGGTGATGATCACCCCCTCCGAGAAGGACGCGGTGCTGCTCGAGAACGAGCTGATCAAGAAGCACCGGCCGCGCTTCAACATCAAGCTGCGCGACGACAAGAATTTCATTTCGCTGCGTCTCTCGGGGACGCACCCATACCCGCGCCTGGAAGTGGTCCGGCGGGTGAAGAAGGACGGCGCCCGCTACTTCGGCCCCTTCGCCAGCGCCTCTTCGATTCGCGAGACGCTGGGCATCGTCAACCGGCACTTCCAGCTCCGCACCTGCACCGATTCGGTGATGGCGAACCGGAGGCGGCCGTGCCTGCAGTACCAGATCAAGCGCTGTCCGGCGCCTTGCGTGTACAGCGTGTCGCAGGAGGAGTACCGGCGCTCGGTCGACGAGGTCGCCCTCTTCCTGGAGGGCAAGGCCGACGAGCTGACCGCGCAGCTCGAAGGGCGCATGAACGACGCCTCGGAGAAGCTGGAGTACGAGCGGGCAGCGCAGCTCCGCGACCAGCTTCACGCCATCGATCGCAGCCTGGAGAAGCAGCGTACGGTGCTGGGGGACCTGCTCGACCAGGACGTGCTCGGCTTCTACCGCGAGGGGCCGGCGCTCGAGATCCACCTGCTCTTCTTCCGCAACGGGCGACTCACCGGGGGGCGCAGCTTCGGGTTCAGCCGGCAAGAGTTCCCCACCGAGGAGCTGCTCTCGAGCTTCCTCGATCAGTATTACGAGTCGGGCGCCTTCGTCCCCAAGGAGCTGCTGCTGCCCGTCAACCTCGCCGACGCCGGGACGCGCGAGGTCTGGCTCTCGGAGAAGAAAGGGGAGCGGGTGCGCGTCCACGTGCCGGAGCGTGGCGAGAAGGTGCGCCTGGTCGAGATGGCGATGGAGAACGCGCGCCAGAGCTTCGAGGAGAAGGCCCGGACGCAGAAGAGCCAGCTCGAGGCGCTGACGCGCCTCCAGTCCCGGCTGCGCTTGCCGCGCCTTCCCCGGAGGATCGAATGCTTCGACATCTCCACCTTCCAGGGTCAGCTCACGGTCGGCTCGCAAGTGCTGTTCACCGACGGCGAGCCGGACAAGAGCGGGTACCGCCTCTTCAAGGTGCGGGGCGAGGCTGCGGGCGATGATTTCGCCTCGATGTTCCAGGTACTTACGCGGAGACTGAAGCGCGGCATCGAGGAGCAGGACCTGCCCGATCTCCTGGTGATCGACGGGGGAAAGGGCCAGCTCAACGTCGCCCGGGCGGCCCTGAAGGAAGCGGGGCTGAGCCTTCAGGACCTGCCGCTCGCCGGGCTGGCGAAGAGCCGGGTGCTGGAGGATGAGGAGCGCTTCGCTGCGCGCCAGGGTTTCCGCGTCGCGGAAGCGTGGGCGGAGCGGGCGGGGCCGGAGCCGGAGGTCACGCAGATCGCGGAGGGCGAGGCAAAGGAGGGCGCCGCCGCCGCGCAGCCGAGGCGGGGGAGATCGCGACAGAAGGGCCGATTCGCTCAGAGCGAGGTGGAACGGAGCCCGGAGCGCGTCTTCCTCCCGGGACAGAAGAACCCGGTGGTGCTGCGCCAGAACACCAGCGAGCTGCACCTGCTCGCACGCCTGCGCGACGAGGCGCACCGGTTCGCCATCACCTTCCACCGCAAGCTGCGCCGCGAGCGCAACTTCCGCTCGGTCCTGGAGGAGATCCCCGGCATCGGCGACAAGCGCAAGCGCGCGCTGCTCAGCCATTTTGGATCGCTCAGGCGCATCCGGGCGGCCATGCCCGAGGAGATCGCGCAGGTGGAAGGCTTCAACCTCCAGCTGGCGGAGCGCGTGCAGCGCTTCCTCGCGGCGCAGTCCGCGGAAGTGGAGGCGCAGGAGTCGGCCGAGGGCGGCGCGGAGCTCGACGGCGGCGCGCCCCCGCAGGCGGGGCCCGGAGACGGCGCGCTGCTGCGCGACCGCGACGACGTGGCGTTCGATGCCGCGGCGGCGGAACTGGACGCGCTGGAAGAGGAAGATGCGCCGGCGCCCGAGCCGATCGAAGCCGAAACCACGTAGTTCAATCGATGCTGCATTGCACTGTTTTTTCTTGCTCCCTGGCGGACACATGTCCTACAAGGTCGTCCCTCGCAGGTTAGTATCGAAAGGATCGAGAAGGAATGAAGCTCTACCCGAAAATCATCCCCGCCATCGCCCGCGACGTCATCGCATCGCTGATGGCGGAAGGCGATATCGAGGTAGAGACGATGCGGGTCGCGGATGCCGAGATGGACATGGCGGCCATCCTCAAGGAATACCTCGCTTCCGAGGAGCGGGTGAACCAGGCGACGCGGGAGGCTCTCGAGCGCCGCGGATATGACCACTCGCGCTTCAACCAGGTCAAGCGCGAGATGGCGGACGTGCGCGGCTTCAAGATGGGCGACGAAGGAATCGACTACATCATCAACCAGATGATCGAGTTTCTTCTCATTTCCCGCAACATCGAGGAAGTCTTCGCCGAGGACCACACCATCCGGCGCAAGATCTACCAGGTCTTCAAGAAGCACCTCGACGTGGACGAGGACATCGACCGCGAGGCGCGCTCCCGCCTCAAGCACCTCTCGGAAGGCACCCAGGCCTGGGAGGTCGAGTACCAGAAGACGGTCGAGCAGATCCGCCGCAACAAAGGCCTGGTGTAGCCCTTTACCTCTTCGCGGCGCGGCGGATTCCTGGCGCGGCGATGAGCTGCGCGCGGATTGTCTTCCCCTTGACCTCTCCGATGGCGACCAGCGGCAAGCGACGCTCGTCGTCGCTCAGCCAGACGAGGGCGGCGCGCTTGACCTTCGCATCGTCGAGGCGCACGCCCTCGCCCTCGAATCGCACGGCAGGGAACCGCCCCACGGGAGTATCGATGGTCTCCTTCGCCTTGATCTGGCCGGTGAACTTCCAGACCTTGCGGCCGGCGAACACTTCCAGGCAGAGGGGTTGGTTCATGGGTAGTACCCGCAGCACGTAGAGCGTCGAGATCATGTCGCGCACGCCGTCGTCGGCCTGCACGGTGAACGGCTCGGGCTCGCCGTTCTTGGTCGCCTGGACGGCCAGGGTCCCGTCCTTCGGCGGGAAGGCCAGCTCGGTGCCCTTGTGCTGGTCGTTCTCGTCCAGGTCCTCGCGATAGTGGAGCGCCGTGAAGTCGCGCGCGATCAAAGCGGTGGCGTACGCGTCGTAGCGCCCGAGGTTGGTGGCGACGAACGCGTTCGACTTCGCGCGCGAGCTGAGCTGCACGGCCGCCCGCTGCTTTTCCCCGGGCGGAGGCGGCTCCACGCGGATCTCGAAGGTGCCCACGTCCGCCCCGACGGCATCGAGCTTGAAGAGGAGCACTTCGCCGAGGTTGAACTTCGCGGCCGGGAGCTGCTGCGGCGGGCAGAGCGCGGCGATGAGCAGGGCGACCATGGGCATCATGTCTAGCAGAGACCTCCGCGCCGGGCAGGTGATTCAGCGCGCTCCGAGCTTGCGCGCGGAAAGCAGCGCCTCGATCCGCGCGGCCAGGTGCTCGCGCATCTGCGCGTAGGCCTTGGGGTCGCGCGAGAAGCCCCGCAGGGAGGGAGCCACGGCGCGCGCTTCAGCGCGGGCGAGCCTGGGATCTCCGAGCTGGGCGCAGAGAGAGAGGTAGGCATGGTCGGCGAGCGAGCGCGAGATCTGCACGAGCCGCAGCGACTCGACAGGCACGTCCCGCCGCCCGCCGATCCGCTCCGGCGTCCCCGGGTAGAAGAGCGTGCCGTCACCGTTGCCCCCGAACGCCCATTGCGACTGCCAGGGGTCGGTCTCGTGGTAGGCAAAGACCGTGTCGAAGTAGAGCTCGCCGGCGATGTCGTTGACGAAGGCGAGCGTGCCCATGACCCGCGCGGCCGTGGCCGGCGCGTCGATCGAGTAGCTGGGCCAACCGCGGAAGGCGGGATCCAGGACGGGTCTGCCGTCGCCGCTGCAGCCGTGAGACATGCAGCTCTGGTACCACCAGAGGCGGTCGTACTTCGCGCGGGGGACCGCGCGCGGACAGGTGGGGTCCTTCTCGCCCACGCAGTTGAGCAGCGGCGTCCAGAGGTTCACGTCTGGCAAGGCGCTCGTCCAGGCGGTGGTCACCAGGCGTCGCACCTCAGGGGAGTCCTCCCGCACCTCTCGCGCCCGCTCGGCCACACGCGGGAAGGCGTCCGGGGACGGCTCGTCCTCGACGTAGTGGAAGAGGCGATCGAGCCAGCCTCGCTGCCGGAAATGCTCCTGCCACTGGCGGCGGTACGATCGCCTCTGGGCCCGGGTGAGCTTGCCCGGTTCCCGTAGCTCGACCGCCGTCCAGCGCGTTCCGCCGGGCAGCGCTGTGCCGTCCAGGAACGGCCCCACCTCCGCGTCGTAACTCGTCCAGTCGATCCGCACCTCGTCGCCGTCCTTGCTGAAGGAGGGCGGATCCTGCGTTCCACCGAACAGCGTGATGCCGCGGCGAAGCGCGGCCAGGCCGTAGGCGCGGGTGAGCTCGCCCGCGGCCTCCACGCCGCGGCGGTGGCCCCTCACCGCGGAATACCCGGAAAACCCGAAGGCCGTGACCAGCGCCGGGGTCGCCGGCAGATCGAAGCCCCGGACCCGGACGTCGACGGGCACCTCCACCGAGCCGCCTCGCCAGGAGAGACGCAGGGAGCCGGAGGTCCGGCTCGGGCCGGTGCCGCGGCCCACGCAAGCTTCGACGAAGATGGCCTGCGCCCGTCCTTCCGGGACGTCCACGGGAAACGCGCGCCGCTCCTCGCCGTAGATCGGATCGCGCGTTGGGATGAGGGCGTCGGGCCACTCGCCGGTGCCGCCCTCCGGTCCGGAGGGGTACTCGAGGAAGATGGTGCCGACGCGGTACAGATCGAGCTGCGCCTTCCCGCGGGCGGAGGCGGTCAACCCGGAGAGCGGGCCGCGCACCACGACCTGCGCGCCCGCGCACTCGCCGCCGGCAGCCACCAGGCGGAGGCGGGGGGCCTGGGCCGCTGGCGGAGGGCGCGCATCGGGGCGCACCTTCTCCGATTCGTCGGCGACCCAGATCTGCAGCACGGCCAGGACCCAGAGCATGGCGTGAGAAGGTGGGGCGGGTGGCGCCGGAGGGCAACGTGTCCCGGCGGGCGGAGTTTGGCGTTAGACTCGCCGCATGGCCACCCGCGACCGCCGGCGCGACTCCTCGATGGAAGACGAAGACGAAAAGCCGACAATGGGAGTGCGCCAACGCTTCTCCGAGTTCGAGTGTCCGGCCTGCAGCGCGAACAATCCCTTCGATGAGTTCGGAAACAACGACGAAGTGCTCTGCAACTGGTGCGGGATCGAATTCGTTGCCCTGGTGGACGAAGACGGCGTCCTCAAGCTGAAGGAATCGTGAAAGGCGTCGCGCGCAGGCAGGTCCGGAGGATGGCGAGCGGGGTGCTGCAGGCGCCCGCCGACGACGACATCGTCGCCGAGGAACCGCTGGAGATCCGGGCGCAGGGCGAGACACTGGCCATCACCATGCGGACGCCCGGCGCCGATCGCGAGCTCGCGGTCGGTTTCCTCTTCGCCGAAGGCGTGATCGGCTCGCGCGACGACATCGGCAGCGTCTCGCACTGCGGCCGTCCCGATCGGGAGGGCTACGGAAACACAATCGACGTGGTGCCTGGGGCCGGGGTGTCGCTCGACATCGACCGGCTTTCCGCCACCCGCCGCGGCACGCTCACCACCTCCGCCTGCGGCGTTTGCGGCCGGCGCAGTGTGGAGGACGTGATCGCCCGCTGCACGCCGCTGCCCGTCGCCCCCGGCATGATCGCCTCGGCCACCATCCTGGCCGCGGTGGACGGTCTGCGCGCGCGCCAACCGAACTTCGCCCGGACCGGCGGCATCCATGGGGCCGCGCTGCTGGACGCGGGCGGCGAGGTGCTCTCCGCGTTCGAGGACATCGGCCGGCACAACGCCGTAGACAAGGTGGTCGGCGCCCTGGTGCTGGGAGGCCGGGTTCCGGGCAGCGCGGCGACCCTGCTGGTGGTGAGCGGGCGCGCCTCCTATGAGGTGGTGCAGAAGGCGTCGGCGGCGAGGGTCCCGGTCATCGCCAGCGTGTCCGCAGCCAGCTCCCTGGCGGTCGATCTGGCGCGGGCTTCCGGAATCACGCTCTGCGGCTTCGTACGCAACGGCGCCATGACCGTCTACGCGCACCCTGACCGCATCCGCTGATCGGGCCGGCAACGGTCGGGCAACGGAGGGAGCGCTTACTTCTTCGCCGCCTGGCGGCGGGAAGCCCGGGCTTCCTTCCTGCGGCGCTGCTGTTCGAGGAAGCCGATCTTCTCGCGCTTTTGCGGCGGCGGCGCGCGTTGGGAAGCCCCCCGCGCTT
>Ga0209526_10001189_pt1 | contig 17280 bp, 15 predicted proteins | sample JacPinW_OM2H0_M1_FD_188566 | JGI IMG/M metagenome (GOLD analysis project Ga0209526, IMG submission 188566) | Forest soil microbial communities from Algoma, Ontario, Canada - Jack Pine, Ontario site 1_JW_OM2H0_M1 (SPAdes) (version 2) | ecosystem: Environmental > Terrestrial > Soil > Boreal... | reverse complement strand
CTGATGCTCGGCAACGCCTGTCACTAGGAGAGAGCTATACCAGTCGATCCCCCGAGTGAAGTACATGGCAGCTGCAACCGTCAGGAAACTGACAGCCGCGCCTACGAGCAGCGCGTTGTCCTCGAGTCGCAGCAGCACGTAGATCAGTACGTACAGCAAAGTGAAGATGGCCAAAGCCCTTATTTGCTGCGACCGGCTGGAGAATACCCAACCGGCATTGGCCGAAAGCAGGACCACCGTGGCAGTTCCCGCAATCAAAAAGCCAAGGTCGAAACCGATTCTCTCGGCGAGAGCTAAAAGCAGCAGATAAAAGATGATCTGGGCCATCCCTACCAGAAGGTATTGTGCCGGGTGGACCCGCTTGCCTGTCGTAACCTCAAATGTGAAGTAAGAAAGGAAAACCAGTCCCAGAAAAAGAAGTACGTATTTGAGAGATCGGTTGACGGATTGATAAGGGTCGGCCACTTCGATGAACGAAACCCCAAGTGCTGATGCATCGAGCCCGGTGATTGAGTCGACATCTCCTTCGGCGCGCACGCCGCGTGCGATAAAAGGTACGGACCACTCCGAGGTGAAACCATTTCTGGAAAGGGTCCGGTTGACGGGCAGAAATCCTCCATCAAATCCCGGACTTGGCCAATCGCCCTGCGCGGTGAGGTGAGTCGTCTTACCATAGGCAAGGACTGCAATCCGCTGAGCGCCGGAGAATCGCAGGATGGATGTCACGTTGAATTGCGCATTTGGCTTTGCCGTGCCTTCGATCTTTGCACCGAATAGCGTGAGCTTGATGGGCTGTTTTTGATCTCCACCCAGAGAAATGTTCTGGGCAATTCCCGAGGGAACGAGCGTCGAGGTCCTTCCGTCTGTCGTCAAGATGGCATCGGCAAGCGCTCCACGCGCATCGCTGACTCCCACCACGATCTCGGTACGGCTCCAATCGAGTTCAGCACCTTGCGGGGCGGTAGCGGGCACGCCAGTCAAATCGAATGTCGCGTCGAGTTTCAAATCTGCCTGAAACACTGGGACCTTAAAGAGCGATCGGCGCCGCTCTTCAGTGATGATCTTGAGAACGGCCGAAGCTCGTTCGGGAAATACCAGATACATCCCGCGCTTTGGAAAGTCAACTCGAGATTGCGATGGAATGTTGTAGGGGATCGCTAGGGTCGGTCCGAGGAATGTCTGCTGGCCGCCCACATGGCCGCTTATTTCCCTCATGACGTCAGCAGCTCGCTCGGTCCTGTCTTCAATCAATCCGCCAACGAATAGCGCCGGGATGGTCATGAGCAAAGCCAGTCCGCAGACTACGATGAGTTTCACGCCCACGGATCTGGACTTGATCCCGGCTTGCAAGTTCGACATCGACAAACTGCTCACTGAATGCCTCCAGTTGTAAGTTAACTTTGCACTGCAAAGTTACCGCGCAAAAAAAAGTTCAGGCCCGCGAGGGCGCCAAACCGTGCACCAAGCCGGTCGCGGGCCGTTCTCCGGTTACTTTCGCCGCATCCCGAACCACTTGCTCGAGCGTGGAAAGATACTCGACGTAGCGCGCACGGCCCGAAGGTGTAATTCGGCAGACCGTCAGCGGGCGATTGCGGTCATGTTTCTTGATGATCTCGACCATTTTTCCTTTTTCCAGTACGCGCAGATGCCGATTCAAATTACCGTCCGTAAGAGCGCAAAGCTGTTTGAGATCTCCGAACGCCAAGCCTTTGGGATTCGTAACCAAGGATGTCAGCACGCTGAGGCGCGCACGTTCGTGAATCACGCGATCCAGGCCTTCATAGGCGAAACGCCCTTCGCTCGGCCGAGCTTTAGCTTTCATCCCTGGCCTCCTTCGCGGCAAAGAGCAGAATCCCGGCGACCAGCAACTGTCCTGCTCCAAATGGAATACCCATGGCCCAGGGAGATAGTGCCCGGTTGTCCGCGAGCGCGATACAAGTCAAACCCGTGAGCAAGTACCACGCACCCGCGGCGGCCACTGCCCGCGGCAGAAAGCGGCACGACGAAAACACACCCAGGCTGAAAATAATCTGCCACAACCCGGGAAGCATCCATACAGCCCCTGGAACAGACCGTACGAGGACAACCGTAATCAGCGCGCCCGCGCATGCAGACGGAAGGAATTGCTCCACCGCCATTCGGATCATCTCATCGGCCATTCCCGAATGAATACGGCGTGTGCGCGCGTACATCTGAATCCCAATCAAGGCGGCCGACAAGACGGCGATCCAGATCCATATGCCTAAGTAGGCCAGGATCTGATTCGCCGGATCCGGAAGCCACAGCGCCTGCGCGCCAGCGGCGCCAACAGCCAAAACACCCGTACTGGCAAGAGTTGCAGGTCCATAACCTCGAAACTCGGTACTATGGGCCACCTGCCTGCGAATGCTACTGATGTCGCCCAACGCTTTGTTCAGATCATTCATGCGACTTTAGCTTTGCAGTGCAAAGTATCTTAATTGGGGACATTTGTCAAATGTGCCAGACGCCGGTTTTGTCGGCTGCGTTAGAGGAGTTCCGGTTCAGCAATCCGGAGGCTATCCAAGCCCGACTCTTTTTCGGTAGAACCACGGTACAACTGAGCGAGAGAGAAAACGGCGCACTGAAAAGGCGCTGGACTTCAGCGGGTGTGATTCCCGCCCGGGGGACAGGGTGAAGCTACCGTCAGATGCATCAATCGGCCGACGTATGGCGGGAGTTCTTAAGAATGTGCAATTTTGATCAGACAGGCCGCTCTGTCGTCCTCAAAAATTCAAAAGGGGTGGCTGCAATCGCAGAGTCAAACTGGAGGTGTATGTATGAAGCAAGGACTAAGCGGCTTAAAGGTGGTCTTCTTCGCTGTAGCAATGGCCCTGGCGGTTTCGGCGACTCTAAGCTCACTCGGAGCAGCGCCTTCCGGTCAACCCTCCTCGCAAACGGCAGTCCCGGTCACGTACGTGAACCCGCTTCAAGTGGCGCTGTTGCACTGGTACCCCGCCAACAAGACAATGAGTTTTCCCGTGGGAGCCGAACCCCAGGGCGTAGCATTCGACGGGACCGACATCTGGGTGGCGAATTTTGACAGCAGCAACGTAACCGAACTGCAGGCCAGCACCGGCAAGGTCGTCGGCACCTTCGCCGTGGGAACCCACCCCGAGAGCGTAGCCTTTGACGGGGCGAACATCTGGGTGGCGAACTACGGGAGCAACAACGCCACCAAGCTGCGCGCCAGCGACGGCACGGTGCTCGGCACCTTCGCGGTGGGCACGAACCCTTGGGGCGTGGCTTTTGACGGGGCGAACATCTGGGTGTCGAATATTGGTAGTCACAACGTGACCAAGCTGCGGGCGAGCGACGGCAAGCTGCTCGGGACCTTCAACGTGGGGACGTACCCTGAAGGGATAGCCTTTGACGGGGCGAATATCTGGGTGGCGAACTTCGGTAGCAGCAACGTGACCAAGCTGCGGGCGAGCGACGGCTACCCGCTGGGGACCTTCAGCGTGGGAACGAACGCGCACAACGTGGCCTTTGACGGGGCCAATGTCTGGGTGACGAACTGGAGTAGCAACAACGTGACCGAGCTGCAAGCCAGCACAGGCACCGTGCTGGGGACCTTCAACGTTGGAAAGAACCCGCAAAGTCTGGCCTTTGACGGAGCCAACGTCTGGGTGTCGAACGCTGGCAGCAAGAGTGTCACTGAGCTGCAGGCGAGCACGGGCACGGTGCTCGGCACCTTCACCGTGGGAACGGTGCCCACGGGTGTAGCGTTTGACGGCGCGAACATCTGGGTGGCGAACTACGGGAGCAACTCGGTTTCGAAGCTGTAGTCAGTGCCGCCGGCAAAAAATTAGGCTTTTCTTGCTGCTCTGTCACGCGCCTCCATTGTTGGGGGTTATAATTCGCTGCGCTATGATGCCACCATGGTCCAACAACTCTCCATGCAGCGTGATCTCAAAATGGTCTAACTAACCCTGCGAGCTCCGCTCCGCGTGTGCGCACTGCGCTGATTTTCGATCCTACATTCTCTCCCGGATTCCGCAGCAGTTGACCGGGCTGACCAGCGCTAACCGGACAAAAAAACTCCAACAGAACCCTGACGCCATCTACGTTGCGCTCCCAGCGAAAGGTTTCCTCCTGACCTGTATCCGGATTTCTTGCCGGTGCGAACTGAACTGCCCTGAGATTCTGCTGAGGAGTCCGATAGGCTTCCGCTTCGTCGGTTGCAAGGCTTACGCCAACTACGATATCCAGATCGGTGCTGCCGATGTGTTCCCTCATCTCTTGCGGTATGGTTCCAACGAGATAGCGGGGAGTCATGCCACCAATCAGGAACAATCGAGTACCCCACGCTCCAATGTTTGTGAGGATTGTTCGGAGAGCCTTCCCGCACACCGCCAGAGCTCGCGGCGTATAAAGCAACCGCGGATTCGTGGACTCAGGAGACGCCATTGGAAATGATCCTTTGGCGGAGACTTTGAGCGACTTCGGGCCCCCGGCCCCCTGCATTGACTGTTTCGATATACGCTCGTGGTCGAGAAATGATCCGAAGGTCCTGAATCGGGAAATCGGCTTCACTACTGTTCACTTGCCGACAATCCGGCCAGAATCGTCGCATCGTCTGTAAGGTGTTTACGCGGGCTATAATGGCCCGCAGCGATGGCCCTTACCCCTGGCACGAAACTTGGCCCGTATGAAATTCAGTCTCCGCTAGGAGCGGGCGGGATGGGCGAGGTGTACAAGGCTCGCGATACGCGCCTCGACCGCACGGTCGCTGTCAAGATCCTCCCTTCACATCTGTCCGAGAACCCAGAAGCCAAGCAGCGGTTCGATCGGGAGGCACGCACGATTTCTTCGTTGAATCATCCCAACATCTGCACGCTCCACGATGTCGGCGAGCAGGACGGCGTCGATTACCTGGTGATGGAATACCTGGAAGGCGAAACCTTGGGTGACCGTCTGCGCAAGGGGCCACTGCCGGTCGACCAGGTCTTGAAATATGGAATCGAAATCTGCGAAGGACTAGAAAAGGCGAATCGCAGCGGCGTTGTTCACCGCGATCTAAAACCCGGCAACATCATGCTGACCAAGACGGGGGCCAAGCTGATGGACTTTGGGTTGGCGAAGGCGTCGCTGGCGGGCCCGGCGGCTACTTCGGGGCTCACGGCAACTCTGACCACGCCGCCCGGCAGCCATCCGCTGACCGCCCAGGGCATGGTGGTGGGAACGTTTCAATATATGTCGCCCGAGCAAGTAGAGGGTAAGGAAGCGGACGCACGCTCGGACATCTTCGCTCTTGGCGCCGTGCTCTACGAAATGGCGACGGGCAAGCGCGCGTTTGAGGGCAAGACCGTAGCCAGCGCGATGGCAGCCGTCCTTGAGCGTGATCCGGCTCCGATCTCCTCGGTGCAGCCGATGGCCCCGCCTGCACTCGATCGACTGGTCAAGACCTGCCTGGAGAAAGACCCGGATGAGCGCTGGCAAACCGCGCATGACGTAAAGCTGCAACTCCGCCAAATCACCGAGGGCAGATCGCACGCCGGAACGGCCAGTTCGACATCAGGCCCGGCGCCGCTCGCGACTCGAAAGAACAATCGGCTCTACCTGAGATGGGCTGTCCTGGCATTGACCATCGCCGCGGCTGCGGCCGCGGGATATTTTGCCCGCGTCTCCCATCCTGCACCACCTGTGTGGGGAGGGTTGAACATCACTGGCGAACTGGGCGAGGAAGGAAGTTTTGTACTCTCGAGCGATGGCCGCCAGTTGGCCTATGTGGCTGCCGATCCCCAGGGTCGACTTCTTATCTGGGTGAGAAAGCTCGATTCACCGAGGGGCTTGCCACTTGAGGGCACCGCCGGAGTGGAGTATCCATTCTGGTCCGCGGACGGCCGCAGCGTTGGCTTTTTCGCGGATGGCAAGCTCAAGCGGATTGAGGCCGACGGACAGAATCTACAGACGGTCTGCGATGCTCCCAACGGACGCGGCGGCACTTGGAACCGGGACGGTCTGATTGTATTCACTCCCAATGCCGTCGGTGGACTAGCCAAGGTTACCGCTGCGGGTGGGACAGCGGTGCCGATCACACAGACCAGTGAGAGCATGAATCATCGCTTTCCTCACTTTCTCCCGGATGGACGTCATTTTTTGTTCACGCAAGCGTATGGCAAGCACGGTGAGGATGGGATCTACGTGGGCAGCATCGATTCGCCGGAGTTCAAGCTGGTTTCAGCAGGTCCAAGTTCCAATCCTGCCTACGCCTCCGGCTATCTGCTTCTGGTGCGCGAAGGCAAGTTGCTGGCACAGCCGTTTGATCTCCGGCGGTTGCAGTCAACCGGTGCGCCGTCGTTAGTCAGCGACGGCGTACGTATGGCATTCGATCGTCGCGCCGCGGATTTTTCCGTGGCACAGAACGGCACGCTCGTCTTCCTCTCCGCGGTGGGCAGCGGCCAGCGGCTGGTGTGGTTCGACCGTGAGGGAAAAGAATTAGGAGTTGCGGTTCCGGACATTGGGAACCCCACCAGCGGCCTGATGGTGGGTACGCTTTCGCCCAGCGGCGATCGGGTAGCGGTCGCTCGCGCCCGGGGCACCGGCTCTGATATTTGGATGTACAGTCTGAAGACGGCCCTCGGCACGCGTCTGACCTTCACCGACGATTTCAATGAAAGTCCGGTCTGGTCTCCGGATAGCGACAACATCGTCTTCACCCGCAATCTGACGGATCATTATGAACTGCGGCTCAAATCCGTTTCCGGCGCCGGCGAGGAACAAATACTCGTCAAGACCACTGGGAACACGCTGGCAACTGCGTGGTCCCGTGATCGCCGCTATGTCTACTATTCCGGCGATGTTTTCGGCGCCAGTGGTAAGGCGCAGGGCATGGTGCTCGACATGGAGGGAGTCAGCCACAAGGCGATGGTGGCCACTCAGTCTCAGGGGAACGTGTTTGGCGGATCGTTTTCTCCCGATACTAAATGGGTCGCTTATGTCTCCGACGAGACCGGTCGCCTTGAGGTGTATGTGACCTCATTTCCGAATCACGTCGGCAAATGGCAGCTTTCGACCAGCGGGGCTGACGGCTCACTGGGCACAATCTGGACGGGCACGGGCGCTGAGACAGAAGTCATTTTCCGGGACTTGCAATCGCATTTGGTCTCCGTGCCAGTGCGCACGCAAGGGACATCTTTTAACCCGGGCGCGCCGCGCGTTTTGCTGGGTGGCAGATCACTAGCCAGTTCGCGCTTTACCGATCTGACGCGTGACGGCAAGCGGATCTTAGTGGGACTGCCCCAAGAAAATGCCAGTACACCGCTGACGTTGCTGCTGAATTGGACGGAAAATCTTAGGCGTTGATACTGGGCAGCCTGCCGCTCAACTTACAGAGCCGCACACTACATCGCGAGCGGGTGACGGGCAATACGGAAGTTGTGCCGGGCCAGAACTCGGCTTATAGGAAGTTTGACCAAGAATCCATACCGGGACGGGAACGTTTTGCCCCGCGACATGGGGACTCCATTTGGGACTCCAATTCATCCAAAACTGACAACATCGAGCAAGAATGAGAAGGGCTTATACGATTGGAGCACCTTCAATATTTGTTAATAAGAACAGACTTGGCCGATACCCAGAATTTCGGGACCAGGGGGTCGGAGGTTCAAATCCTCTCTCCCCGACCAACTTCTTCTAGATCAATTACTTGCAAGGCTGCGAAAACTGGAATGAACCTGGCCAAGCGCCAGGAGGTCGGATTTCGTGAAATCTCGCTCCCATCTTATTAAGGAGTTACACACCTAAGTTGCAGGGTTGCGCTCTGTGAAAGGGGTAGGGTTTGCAAAAAGGGTTTACATTCTTGATGGTGCGAGTTGGACGCAGCGCGCATTATAGTGCTCAGCCAGATTGGCTGTTTCCCGCGCTTGGCTCCCGCGCGGTTGGCATCGATCGTCCATACATAATCCGACGGCTAAAGTGCGGCGTCACTTGATCTCATTTGACAACAGAGCCCGGGCAATCTTCTCAATATCCGCTCGCGATCCGCGAAAGGCCCAGAGTTGTGAGCGGTCTTCAATGTGGCGCAACCCTGTGGCCCCGCCAATCGCTGGAACGTGATATTCCATTTCGCTGAACATTCCCCAGCGGCTGTTCACGCTGCAAGCTTGGGTGGAATAGCCCCGATCTTCAGGCTCGGTCCAGGGCACATCGGCGTACTCCCCCGACGGATTAACGAAGAAATTCCGGACTATGAGTGCATGCTTGTTGCCGGTCGGATAGATGTAGCCAATGCGGCCGCTGGTAACCGCCGCGCGCACTCCGATTTTGTGTTCGCCGGCTGCCCGCATCTTGAAGCGGACCAGACGATCGCTGGTCGCGAGTTCGTCGGGAGGCGTGTCAACCAGACCAAAGTAAATCCTCGGCTCGGTTCTGGAATAAGTCGGAATAAATAGTTCCCCCTGATGCGGCATCTGCGTGAGGCTCCACAGGCCAACCAGCGGAGCGTCATTTGGGTCTGGATCGAGGATTTTCAGGGAAGTCAGCAGCGTGTGCCCGGCATATTCAATTGCGTCGATCCGAATCGCAGCGTCATAGCGCAAGGGATTTGGTGCAGCCGCAACCGATTTTGTGATCTCCAGCTCTACCCGCTTCTTGGATCGAAATCCCTCGATGTTCAGGCGGTTGGTGAGCTTCACTCCGTGATTGGTTTTCGTCAGTTCATAGTTGCCAGGATCGAGGCTGCGCGGCTGCCAATAGCCGGCAATATCGACGTTAGGAAATTTCGGGAAGAAGAAGTCAACTTCTGGCGCTAGCCAGGTTCGATCGCCTCCAGAATTTTGCCAGTCGTCACTCGCGTAGTAGGTTCGAGCTGACTCCACGCTATTAAGCGCGGAGTTCGTCCACAGGAAGTTCTCCTCGCTGCCGGGCGCGAAAACGCCGAGAATTCTGCCTCCGTACGGCAAAACCAGAATCCGCGTTCCATCATCAGTTTGATGGAGCTCGGTAGACTTGCCGACTGCTTTCAGCGTTGCCATGAGTTCTCGGAGCATTTTCTTCCTATACGCCTGGGATATAACCTCTACCAAAAGTGTTCGTAGACTCTTTCCGGAAATCGGAGACCAGAGACATGAGCGCAGTGGTTCCTCCGTCGGCGACAATCGTTTGACCGACGATGAATGAGGCGTCATCGGAACACAAGAAAGCCGCCAGCCTGGCAATGTCTGATGGTTCACCGCAGCGTGCAACCGGAATCGCTTTATAACCCGTTTCTGCCGCAATTTCCGCGGTAAAGCCGGGAATGCACTTGAAGTAGTTCTCCACCGTGATCCACCCCGGCGCGATCGCATTTACGCGAATGCCTTTGTGAGCCAGTTCGACGGCCAGAGATCGCGTATACGCAATGATCGCCCCTTTGGTTGCCGCATAAACAGAATGCTCAGGCACGCCTTGCAGCCCATGGATCGAGGACATATTGCAAATAACGCCACCTCCCCTTTGCAACATGCCTTCCACCAACCTCTGGGTGAGAAAATACTGCCCGCGAAAGTTGATGTGAAACATCTTGTCGAACTGTTCTGGCGTAACTTTGAGGAAGGGTCGGTTCATGGTGACACCGGCGTTATTGACCAGACAATTTACCCCACCCAGAAATTCGCTGGCTTGATCGGCGAGAACAGTAACCTGCTCCGGCACATCAAAGTCCGCTTGAAATGCCGCGGACCTGCGTCCCAGCGACTTTACTTCCTCGACGGAGGCCTTTACCCCTGAATCGCTTTGGACGTAATGGAACACAACATCGGCGCCCTGCCGCGCAAATTCGAGACCAATCTCGTTCCCGATTCCAGTGTCGGAGCCGGTGACCAGCGCTTTTTTTCCCTGAAGTCTGAGTTCTGAAGGCATAGATGACCCGCCGGCATGTGAATTTTGATAATGGTGGCCAGAAAGCGCTGCGTGTAGGTGATGGCAAACCGCCTTCCTGGCGCATTACGATAACACCAAAAGACGATTCCTGTCGGCCCGGAAACTCTACGTCTCCAGCGCGAATATTGTCAACAATAATGTCTACTATGTGAAGGGTAGCGAAAAACAATGCGGGGTTTGCGCTACAACCTTCCAGCTATGAAATCACCGTTATCGAATCCACATGTCCCCAAGGGAATTGCCAGTCAAAGAGGTCCGGAAGAACGTTTGAGTTGTGCTGGATGAGTTGAGCCAGTCGTCGGATCATCCCGCAAAACGCGGCTCATCCATGCCCGGAATGCCCGCTCTCAGGCAAAACAAATCGCCCGACTGGGGATACTGTTCCTTTTGTTGCTTGCTTAGCCCCAGATGGGCAGAGGTGATGTAGAGCTCGTCCAGCCGCTTTCCGCCAAAGGCACAGCTGGTGGGGTTGGCCACCGGCAGCCGATACTCGCGGTCCACCTTGCCTTCCGGGTTATAGCGAACGACCTTCCAACCTCCACAATACGCGCTCCACACGAATCCTTCGCTGTCCACCGTCAGACCATCCGGTATTCCGGCATCAGGAGACGTCTGCACGAACGTGTTGCGATTGGAGATCGTTCCGGTTTCGGCCGCATAGTCATAGGCGTAAATGCTATACCGAAAAGAATCGGTAAAATACATGACTTTCCGATCGGGACTCCAGCCAATCCCGTTTGCCACGGTAATGTTTTTATCCATCAACCGATACGAACCATCGCCCTGCACGCAGAACAATTCACCGTCCGGACCCTTAGGATTGGCATCATTCAGCGTACCCACCCAAAACCGGCCCTGGAAATCGGTGGCCGCATCGTTAAAACGATAACCCACCCGGCCGGCAAGCGGATCGCAAAGTGGCTCAAACGTTTTGCGCTCGGTGTCCCAAGTCGAAATTCCCTTGGCAGTAGCCGCAATAAATCCCCCAGCCTTGCGAATCCCCAGCGCCATTACCGGTATGCCCGTTTCAAACACCTCCAGGCGCCGCGTTTGCGGGGAGAACCGAAGGACTTGGTACTGCTCGATGAAATTTACCCAGTACAGGAACCCTTCCTGCGAATGCCAGACGGGCCCTTCCCCGATCACATTACGCACTTCAAGAATATGTTCGACTTCGGCCATAGATTAGGACCTTCTTCCTGATTCCTCGGAACATTGAGGGCGTAAAAGGCTTTGTCGTCCCAAGGTATCGATTGGACATTTATCAGCCGCACCGGAAATTGTCAACAATGATGTTGACTATGCTGAATGGGTTCGGTGATAATTTCGAGTTGGCCCTCAAGCTCTTCCCATGAAAATTACGGCTGTCGAAACCATCTATCTTCCACGCGGAATTAGTGTTCATGTTGGAGCGATTACCTACCTTTGGGTTCGTATCCACACCGACGAGGGGCTCATCGGCTTAGGAGAGAGCTATCCAAATGCGGAAGCGGAAGCGGCCATCGTGCATTCCCGGCTCGCCGCCGTGCTGTTGGGACGCGATCCAAGTGCCATAGACCGCCTGTGGGCGGATATGTTTCTGGCCGTCTCCTATAGCGGTTGGGCCGGCGCCGAAATGCGGGCGATCAGCGCTGTCGACATCGCCCTGTGGGATTTGTTTGGCAAGGCTACGGGCCACCCGATCTACAGGCTTCTGGGCGGCGCATCCCGGCAATCCATTCGCATTTACAACACCTGCTACGACCGCGTGGATTTCACCCGCGAACCCGCCCGGCTCGCCCGAGAACTGCTCGCAAGCAACGTTCGGGCTATGAAGATCTGGCCGTTTGATCCGATCGCTAAAGAAACCGGCGGGAATCACATTTCCGCGGAGCAACTGCGCCGCGCAATCGAACCGTTGCGCCTTATTCGCGAGGAATTTGGCGACTCGATCGAGGTCGCCATCGAGTTTCACGGCTTCTGGAATCTGCCCTGCGCAATCAAAATCGCCGCCGCTTTGAAGACCTATCAGCCGATGTGGCTGGAGGAGATGCTGCCGCAGGATAATCTGGCTGCCTATGCCGAACTGGCGCGCTCTACTGAACTTCCGCTCTGCTTGAGCGAGCGACTGATGACCCGTTGGGGGTTTCGCGAGCTTTTTGAAAATCGCGCCGCGGGAATCATCATGCCGGACATCTCCTGGTGTGGAGGGATTTCCGAGGGCAAAAAGATCGCAACCATGGCCGAGACCTATTATCTTCCCATCGCTCCGCACAATTGCGGCGGTCCCATCCTGCACTTTGCGACGGCGCATCTAGCCGCCAACGTTACCAACTTCTACATTATGGAGTCCGTCCGACGTCACTACAACGAGGAGTATGAAGGATTAGTCACGCAAAAGCTCGTTCCAGGAGCAGGCGGGGAGTTGCCCTTGCCTCCCGGTCCGGGTTTGGGCGTTGATTTGAGTGCAGAAGTGCTCGCACGCAAGGATGCAGTGGTGAGGCGAACCGCTCTCTAGACACTCTTCGACTCCGTGCGTCGCGGTCAGCAGGCTACGGGTTATGACGCTGTGTCGGGTTGATCGTTCAGCGTTGCGAGCAAGGTACCAACCGGTACCTTAACTGCAAGTTCAACCTGAATTGCTCCCAGATATCCCTTTCCCATCGCCTCGACTTCCATTTCGATCTTGTCGGTCTCTACAATAAAAAGGGCATCGCCCTTCTCGACCCACTCGCCTGGCTTCTTAAGCCAACTCGTCACCGAACCCTCCTCCATGGTGAGACCGAGCTGCGGCATGACAATCTTGTATGCCATCTCTAAGACTTTCTCCCTGACTGTTTCATCATGTTGTGTACCTCACTGACGATTCGGTCGACTGACGGAATCATTTGATTCTCCAGAACCGGGCTGAATGGATTCGGAACCGCCAACGAACAAATCCGCTTCGGGATAGAGCGCAATTCGTCGAAGCAATCCTCTACCGCAATCGCTAGAAGCTCCGCCGCGAAACTGCAAGAAGATGGCGACTCATCAATCACCACGAGCCTTCCGGTCTTCTTGATGGAGTCGGTGATCTTTTTCCGATCAAGGGGAACGATAGTACGCGGGTCGATTACTTCAGCCGAAATTCCTTCCTGGGCGAGCGAAGCCGCAGCTTTTGCCGCCAAATCCACCATGCGGGACATGGCCACAATGGTGAGATCCTTGCCTTCGCGTACTATGCGAGCGTCTCCTAATGGAATCAGATACTCCTCTTCGGGCACAGCGCCCTTGGTGTTATAGAGAGACTTATGCTCCACGAAGACGACCGGTCCGGGTTCTCGGAGAGCACTCTTGAATAGCCCCTTCAGGTCGTAAGGTGTGGCCGGCAATACGACTTTCAATCCTGGCGTGTTGGCGAACCAGTTATAAAAGGTGTGCGAATGGTGCGCTCCGGCACTGCGCACAGATCCCATGGCTCCGCGAATGAGTACAGGCGCTTTTATCTTTCCGTTGGACATATAGGAAATATTCGCCGCCTGCTGGACAATTTGAGTGATGGCCTCGAGAGCAAAATCAAGAAAGACTTCGTCCACAATCGTCCGAGTGCCTGCCATGGCGGCGCCAATCGCCACGCCCGTGGCTCCTAACTCGCAGATGCCCGTGTCACGCAACCGGTCGTCGCCAAATTCTTTCCAAAGCCCGCGAGTCTGACGGAAGTTTCCGCCCCGCGGGCCAATGCCTTGCCCGATATAGACGATGCTGTCGTCCCGGCGCATCTCCTCGCGCAGAGCTTCGACTCCCGCATCTGCGTACGTAATCACCCGGCCCGGCTCTGACATGACTTCATTCCTCTTTCAAACAGAATGCTCAAAACACATGCTCATTTACGGAGTCCGCCGATGGCTCCGGACTGTTCTCGGCGAATTCAACCGCTTGATCGATAAGCTGTTCCACTTCCTGATCGGCAGCCTGCAACTTGCCTTCGTCCACTCCATGGTCAAGCAACCGCTTGCGGCAAAGCCTTACTGGGTCCTGCTGTTTCCACTGTTGAACTTCGTCGCGGGTTCGATAATCCGTGCCAGGGTCGCCTTCGTGATGGCCCACGTAGCGATAGGTTTTGCATTCGACCAGGGTGGGGCCGCCACCCTCGCGAGCACGGCGGATCGCCGCTTCCGCGGTGGCGTCAACCGCCTCCACATCCTGCCCGTCAACCTCGACGCCCAGCATTCCGTACGCTGCTGCACGACTCGCAACGCTGGTGTTCTTCGTGGCGCGACTGAAGGCCATTTCCGTCGCGTACAAGTTGTTCTCGCACACATACACGACGGGCAGGTTCCAGACCGCACCGAAATTGACGGCTTCGTGAAACGAACCACTATTGACCGCACCCTCGCCAAAAAAGCTGACAACCACTTGGCCCTTCTTACGCAGTTTGGCGCTAAGCGCGCCGCCGGTCGCGAGGGGAATGGGAGCGCCCACAATTCCGTTGGTGCCCATAAACCCGTATTCGGGCGCGTACATGTGCATGCTGCCGCCACGTCCCCCTGAACATCCCGTGGTCTTACCCCAAAGCTCGGCCAGCACAACACCGGGAGGTACGCCTTTGGCCAAGGCGTGACCATGGCCACGATGCGTGCTAAAAACCAGATCGCCAGCTTCGAGATTCGAACACACTCCCACCGCGACCGCTTCTTCTCCTACATACAAATGGACGAATCCTGGAAGCCGCGCGTTGCGGTACAGTTCTTGCACCTTGAGCTCGAACAGTCTTAGTTCGAGCATCTTCTTGTAATACTTCAGGAGCAGGTCCTGATTAATTTGCTCCGCCAGAACTCGTTCCGTCATGGTCGAAATCTCCGAGGTTCACTGCGATATCGGTAAATGCATGGTCGCGTGTTCGAGTTGCGAACGGTAGACGCCAGTGAATAGCTCAACCACACGGCGTCCTGCCTCTCCGTCTACTAGAGGTTCTCGGTCTTCTAATACCGCACAAAGAAAATCCGCTAACTGTAGCTGGTGGTAATGGGTCATCACATTCAACGGTCGCGAGCGATCCTCGCGATTCCAAGTCTCGAGATTTTGTTCCTCCCCAGGGATTGTCCAGATATCATTGAAAGGCGGATCCATTTTTTCGGTGACGCCCGAAATGAAAGGAGATCCGCTGTCGATCTCGGCGCCCACCGATGCACCAGAAGAACCGTGAATATGAATTTTTCCAAACAGCCCAGGGCGCTGTGAATTACTCAGGACGATGGAACCCATCCCGCCGTTATGAAAGCGGACGGAAGCGACGACGGTATCATCCACCTCAATGCCAGGATGGTTATAGTTATCCCAATAGGCATGCATTTCAGAGGCTGGGCCCATAAACCAACTGAGTAGATCGAGATAGTGAGGAGCCTGACTCACAACAACCCCACCTCCCTCGCCTTTCCAAGTTCCGCGCCATGGATCAGAAAGGTAGTAGGACGGTTCGCGCCAGCCAAGCATAGTTACAATTGCGAGCACTGGTTTACCCAACTTGCCGGCGTCGATAGCATCTTTCATTCGCTGTACTGGCTCGTACCACCGGCGTTGGCTGATCACTCCCAGTTTGATTCCGGCAGTGCGGGCAGCCGCAAGAGCACGATCGCAAGAAGTAAGGTCGATGGCTAGCGGCTTCTCCGAAATTACGTGCACACCAGCCGCCGCCGCGATCTCAACGGCGGCAGGATGTTGCGTGTGCTGAGTGCATACCGACAACACATCGACTTTTTCGCGCTGCAACATTTCCGCAAGATCCGTGTAACCCCTCACCTCAAACTTGTCTGCAAACCCTTGCGCTCGCTCGGGGGCAACATCGCACACCGATACCAAATCTGAGTTAGGGAGAGCCCGATACGCCAAGGCGTGAGTTGCGGCAACTTTGCCACATCCGACGATCGCAGTCTTGAGACGGGTTGTACGTGCCTTCGGCATAATCATTTCAACTACCAACCTAACCTACTGCCACAGGCTACTCAGGAACAGATGTGCCATCCGATTCGCCTGGACGGTGCCGCAATTCCACATAAAATCCGAGCATCTCCCGGGTATCGAGAAGTACCCAGCGGGTGCCTGGGCGAATCCCGGTCCCGGACTGCAGCACAGTCACTCCAGACTTTGCCAGCTCCTGAATAACGGGATCGATATCACTTACCTCAAAAAGGACGTGGTGAATTCCGCCGCCAGTTTGATCGAGGAAATCCGAGTAGCCGCTGCGGCCCTCGAGAGGCTGGATGAGTTCGACTTCTACATCGCCCAACTGCACGAAAGCCTGCCTGATTCGAATGTGTTCTTCCGCGCCGCGATAGTAGTACTTGGATTCAGCACGATCCGGCCACTCGACGAGGCGAAAAGGTCCGATACCAAATAAAGAGGTCAGTAGCCGCGTCGTCTGGTCGCGGTCGGCGACGACGATTCCGATCTGGACGAGTCGCTTCAGCTGCAATCCGTCCGGAAGCGACGATGACAAACTCGATATCATGCGCAAACCCTATCTTTCCCCCTCGAAATCATCGGGCCAGATAACCCCCGTCCACGGGAAGAATCACACCCGTCACCATCGACGAAGCGCTCGACGCCAAAAATAGAGCCGGTCCAACGATTTCTTCCGGTTCACCCACGCGGCCGAGAGGAATATTGGACACCCATGTTTGCATCAGCTTCGCCGGGTCGAACTGCGGTTTGGCCATAACCTCCTTGAGCCCGGGAGTGAGGAACTGGCAAGGGGCGATGGCATTCACGCGAATTCCTCTGTCGGCCCACTCCAATGCGAGTTGCTTGGTCAAGGCGTTGACCCCGCCTTTGCTTGCGCAGTAAGCATTCGCGCCGCGGCCCACACCTACCACGCCTGCGATCGAAGAGAAATTGATGATCACGCCACTGCCCTTCTTCAGCATGACGCGCGCCGCCGCCTGGCAACACAAGAACGTGCCACGCAGGTTGATGTCCAAAACTCGATCCCAGGTTTCGAGTGGAGTCAGTTCCGCAGGATCATGTTGAGGAATCCCGGCACAATTCACCAGGATATCCACGCCGCCAAATTCGCGGACGGTCGCATCCACCATGGCGAAGATGTCCTCGGGAACAGCGACATTCGCCTTCAAGGCAAGGGCCCGCCTTCCCGCTTTACGTACTTTTTCGGCCGTGCGCTGCGGATTTTCGATGTCGAGATCGCAAGCGGCTATATCGCAGCCAAATTCCGCGAAGCCAAGCGAAATCGCTTCGCCAAAGCCCACTCCAGCGCCGGTGATGAGTGCCACGCGCCCGCTAAGATCAAATAGTGTCCGAAACGCAGCTGGTTCAATATCCATCGTTCTAAATCTCGGGGGAAGTTCTTCGCTTCCCGCTTTCCCGTTAGCGACTTTTTACGTTCGCTGGCACGCTTTCGAATAACAACATCTCCGATGTTCCGGT
>Ga0209526_10001188_pt1 | contig 17287 bp, 11 predicted proteins | sample JacPinW_OM2H0_M1_FD_188566 | JGI IMG/M metagenome (GOLD analysis project Ga0209526, IMG submission 188566) | Forest soil microbial communities from Algoma, Ontario, Canada - Jack Pine, Ontario site 1_JW_OM2H0_M1 (SPAdes) (version 2) | ecosystem: Environmental > Terrestrial > Soil > Boreal... | reverse complement strand
AGAAATCAGTCACCTGGCGGACCTTCAATTCAAACTCCAACACTGGTTGAAGTGAACTCAAATGCATCGGGCTGGAACCAAGTCTGATGATAAGTCCTTCAATTCAAACTCCAAATTCGTTGGAGTGAAGCGGTCGCTGTTTGGCTGCATCACGTATGTGGACATTGCCCTTCAATTCAAACTCCAACATTCGTTGGAGTGAAACGGCGCTGGACTTGGGCTTCAATGTTTTCGACTACGCCCTTCAACAATGTTGCTAGCCGCCGTCCAGGTGAAGGTTCCGTCCCTTCAATTCAAACTCCAACATTTGTCGGAGTGAAACGAAATAATTCCCCAGTCCGTCGCCAGTCACGGGATTCCTTCAAATCGAACTCCAACATTTGTTGAAGTGAAACCATTGGGCAACTTCTGGCCGTGAGGTTGTTTTTGGGGACATTGGCCGTGAGTTGGCATGTTTCTGGGTGTTGAGCAAAAAGGGGCTAGCAAATAGGCCTTAAGGGGCCGCGGTTCCTTTCCCTGTTGTGAGCAGCTGGCGTCTCAAAACCGGTGTTCACCGCAAGCCAGGGATCCAGTTAAGAGCATTGGTGCGGAAGATTTTGTGAAGCACAGGCTGGGGAAGGTCTAGCCCGTGGACTGTCCTGCCGTCCTGCTCAAAGGTTTCGCCACTCGCGAAAAATCGCCAATCTCGAACATAGGTTGCTTGCCAGTCGCTTAAGGCTTGCTGCAAGTCGGCATCAGCGCTCAGATCAAGGTCAGTGCCATACAGAATTCGGTCCTGATACTTGATGACGAAGGCTCGGACCTTTTCGGGCGGAGCCGCCATCAAGTATTCGATTCGTGCAGCCGTATCCACGGCAAAGTTGGGATACTGATCAAAGTGCTTTGCAATCGCGTCGAGATCTTTTTCCATGCTTCCCAGGTGAACGCCTACCACTCGAAGTTCTGGGTTGTTGGCAAGCACGTGGTCGCGCGCTTCAAGGATGGTCTTCTTCGTCGGAAAATCAGGCCGATGGTACAGAAACCACTGCGGATTCGCCTGATAATAGGACCAAGACGGATCGGAAGGGTCGGGCGGTCCCCAGGCGACATCCGGCTCCGCAAGGTGTGCCATCAAGGTCTTGCCGCGCTGGGCGATGTCTTTATAAATCAGGGCAAATTTTCCATCGTCGGGCATGACGAATTTGCCGCTTCGGTCTCGTATTTCCATCCCCACGTTTTTCCAGATTTTCACCGCGATGGCGCCTTGGGCGAAGTTTTCATCCAGCTGGCGGATACTGTCTGCGGTGAAAGACGGTTCATCGAACTTGTATGGGTCGAAGGTGGTGCATAAGGCGACATGGCCATGACTAGACCGCATCAGCACGAATGCGTCGGAAACCTGGGTCACGAGCTGCTTGCGGTAGGAGAGCGTATCGTCGGTCACCAGGATGTTAAGAACTGTGAGATTGAGCCGCTTCAGCAGAGCATGAAATGCCGGGTCGGTCTTGAAGACATGCACATGGACGTCGATCGGCCGAAGCGCAGCAAACGACTTTAGCGCTTGTTCTGTGCTGACCTGTTCCGCTTCCGCAGCCGCAGCGCGGAGATGGAGCGAGTATCTTCCGGCAACGACCAGGCCGGCAAGTACAAGCAGACCAAAAGTGACGGTACGACTGAATCTCATTGCGTTACCCTTGTCCCTCAAAGCGGGACTGCTTTAATCCCGGTCATTTCGCAAAAATCGATCAACGCGAAATAAAGGTGCGGCCCGTATCCCAGGCAGGCGTATTCGTTGGTCCAGTGCTGTAACAGATGTTCGATGTCGCAATGGGCCGTAACGAAACCATGAGGCCAAAAGGGTATGCCGCACTCATTCAATCGCGCCTTTATTTGCGCCGCTGGAGGCTCAAAGACGGTGGCGCGAGTAATCGCCATCTGGAATTCGCCATTGACACGTCCCAGACGTGCGAGCACTCCCTCCCCAACTTTGCAGATCAGCTTTACCGAGAGGCCGCCTGCCTCTCCTTCCGTTGGAATGCCGTGTTCGGCAAAGCCGGCGGGTCCCAATTTGCACGCCAGAGACGGCGGACATGCGCCATCGCCAATGATCTTGATTTCTTTTTTCTGCACATCGATGTGCTGAAGGTCTCCATAATAAACTCGCTCTTTGCTCAGCTTGGTTAGGAGAAGAACCGTGAGGGCAGTGTTGAAGTCACCGAGAGTCGATGTTCCGTAGCCATCTTCGAGCATCATGCTCTGGGCAAAGCAAGTCGCGGCGTAGTGGTCTCCCAAGCCCGGAAAAGACTGCACCGTATAAAAATCGAACCTTTCTCGTTCGACAACTTCCCTCAGCCCCAGGTAGAGGCGAATGGAACGTTCGTTGACGACGGACGGTTCCGGCGCCGCACCGAACAACTTCGCCAGACGGGGACCGAGCGCCGCGATCTTTTCCCGAGAGACAGATTCCGCGGCGCGGATCAATTCGGTGGTGTCACGGGAGTCGATGTCGATGCCGAACATGCGCATCCACTGCGAAGGGTCGGCCACGCCACAGGTCTGACCCATACCTCTGCCGCCAAAGGTCCCAATGGTGGAAAGATTCAGCCAATTCTTAAGGCAGGCGGCGCGCGCATAAGCTGTGATCTTGTCAACGGTGAGCGCATCGTCGGCGGCACCATAGACGAACTTGTGGGCAACACCAATTTCCAAAAGACCACCGCGCATCACCAGACCGCCCACCGGGCGCCATCCCTGCGAGCCGGGATGAGTCCAGAGCAGCACCCCTTTCCCCGTGGCCGCGAAATCGCGTATCGCACCCACCAGGTGCGCTGACCAAACCCAAGTCCCGGAAAATAGCACGACCGCATCGATCTCGGGATCATTCTTCATGCGCCGGAGAGCAGTGATGGCTTCCTCTTTTGTCGCGACCACGACCTGGTGCCGAACCAGTTTGATCCCCGCTTGGGTAAGGGCCTTCTCCGATTTTGCGACGACAGCATCATCAATGAACGGTTGGCCCATGGGATCCTTGAGGCCATCCTTGTGCACTCCGTAGATAATGAAGCCGACCGTGGGCTCGATCACGTTGCCCTCCTTAGGAAACCTGCGTGGTATGTGCAGCTCGAAGGGCCGCCAGGCCGGCATTCAGCAGGCGGTACTGCTGCAACTGCGTTCGATAAGCCTCTGCGATCTCCGGGTTCGGGTCGACGGTGCTTTTTATGCGCACCAGTTGGGCGACGGCTTCAGAAAAACTGCGATACCTTGCGGAGCCCACGCCTGCGAGAATCGCTGTGCCCAGGCAGACTGCTTCGGGACAATCGATCTGGTGCAAACGACAATTGGCGATTGCCGCTCGCAACTCTAGACCCAAGCGCGAACGGCAACCTCCACCGGTCACATAGATATCGCCAAAAAATCCCGCCGCCCGCTTCAGCAGTTCGGTCATATTCGCCAGCTCGCATGCGATCCCTTCCAGAATGCCCTTATAGATGTGGGCGGAAGTTGTTGCCGGACGAAGGCCGACGATCACTCCGGTTGCACCGGGATTGAAGTCTGGGTTGCAAGTGCCCAACAAGTTGGGCGCAATGTACAGCCCCGTGGGGCGCGATGGCGCTTGTGCCTCTAGAGATTGACAGATGTTGTTAACCGCTTCAGCGCTGCTCAGTTCCAGATCAGAACGAATCAAATGCAGGAACCAATCCACCATGATTCCCGAGGGAAAGTACGCGATCGTGACATACCGCTCCGGCGCAACGTGACAATAGGAATTCAGATTAGCGAGGTATGCCTGGTCAGTGATCGATGGAACGTCAGACGCTGCCAGCAGACATTCGTAGGTGCCAAGTGAGGCCGAAACTCTCCCCGGTTCAGTCACGCCTAGTCCCAGGGCAGCACACGGTTGATCGTGACCCCCGACAACGACCTGCACTCCAGCGGGCAAGCCTAGTTCCGACGACGCTCCCGCGGACAATTGCCCGGCCAAGGTTCCGGCGGGAACTGGCGTCGCAAAGCGGTCAGGACTCAAGTCGCAGCAGGAAAGAATTTCTTGTGACCAGCAGCGCTGGTGGATGTCAAACGCAAGAAATCGTGAAGCCAAAGAAAAATCAATATGAGCGGGAACGCCGAGCCGGGTAAGCAGATAATCAGTTACGCCCAGAAAACGCGCAGCAGCAGAAAAGACGTCTTTCTGATTCTCTCGCAACCACAAAATTTTGGGGATGGGATACATCGGGTGCACGGCCAGACCGGTGATTTCGAAAATGCGCCTGCGTCCTAAAATGTCTGCCATCCACTGCGCCTCAGCCAGCGCGCGGTTATCCATATTTAGAATCGCCGGAGAAATGGGCTCATTGTGGCTGTCGACGGGAACGAAAGTCTCGCCGTGGGAACTCAAGGTCATCGCTTCTACTGGATCCTGAGTGATGTCGTTGGCGACACTGCGAGTCATCGCACACAGCGAATCCCAGAATCTTTGAACCGGCATTTCGACATGCGCGGGTTTCGGAGTGTCAGGCCTGTAGGAAAAACTGCGTTCTGCGAGGATGTCGCCGTCCAGCGCAAAGGCGACGGCCTTGCAGTTACTGGAACCGATGTCTACAGCCAGCAGGCTCACCGGTCGCGTCCTCCTGGCGATTGGTGGCTGAGTTCTGCATGGATCTTCTGCATGAGTCCAGGAATGTTCTTTGCCTGAAATACATTTCTGCCGAAGAAAACTCCGCCCGCCCCGGATTGCATTACTCCTCGCACAACTTGGAGAACCTCTTGATCGGAACCCGGGCGGCTGCCACCCAAAACAAGGATCGGTATCGGGCAACCGTTGACGATCTTGCGCATGGACTGGGGATCGCCGGAATATTCTGTCTTGATCAGGTCGGCGCCGAGCTCGGCAGCGATCCGCGTATGCAGCTTCAACCACTCAGGATGGGACGGGTTTTGGATACTGTGACCGCGGGCCACGGCCTCGACGATCAGGGGCAGGCCCAAGCGCTCACATTCCCGGGAAACCCGCGCGGTACGCCGAATCTCACCCTTCTCGAACTCTGAGTCACCGCTACCCATCACCAGAAACGTAATGACGGCGTCGGCGCCGGCCCGCATTGCCTCTTCCGGCTGCGCCACCAGGCAACTGCGAAAAGTGTCAGTAGAAAACTTACTGGCGGTTCCGAGTGCGGTAGTCCAGTCAAGCCGAGCAATGATGGCGGGAAAGTTCTCCCGTGTGGAGACCATAGCCAAGTGCCGTATCATGCCCAGATTGACCAGAACGGCGTCTGCTTTCCCTTGGCAAAACCGAGCCATCTGTGTTGTCGGGGCTTGGGTTCCTGGAATCGGCCCCACGAACATCGGGTGGTCAAATGCGACAACGAGGCTGCCGCGGTGGGGGCGAAGAATACGGTGCAGACGGATATTTTTTCCGCTTGGGCTCAAAGAGAGACATCCTTTAGGTGAAACGATACACAACAGGGAAAATGTAGATGCCATGGCGCAGAGTGTCAACTATACTCTTGCAAGGTGGGACAGGTCCCACGGGCACAAGATGCGGACTTGGTTCTAAGTCCTGCGCTGTCTATCGTGATCGAGCACACCTAGCCGGCGCAATTCCGTATCTGAAGAAGGGCGCTGGCGCCCCAATAGGAAAATCGAATGGTGACCATCCGCGATGTTGCGGGCGAGAGCGGCTTTTCGGTAACCACGGTCTCCATGGTGCTGAACGATGGCACGGGGGCGACCCGCATCTCTGCCCCCACCCGGGCACACATCTTGAAAGTCGCCCGGCGCCTGGGGTATCGGCCTAATCTCTTCGCCCGGTCTTTGCGCAGCCAGCGCAGCCACACTTTAGGCGTGGTGGTTTTCGATTTGACGGATCCATATTGCACCCAAATCCTGCGCGGCATACAGAATCATTCCCGGTCTTCGGGGCTTTTTCCTCTTGTCACCGATCTTCAAGACGATCGTTCGCAGTTCCAGCCCTGCATGGATATGCTGTTGGGGCGGCGAGTAGAAGGCATTATCACGATCGCAAATCCTCTTTACCTCGACAGTAAGCTGCTTTCCGAATTCTTGGAGCGACAGGTACCCGCGGTGGTGATCGGCCGGCAACTTTCCAGTGTGCCGGTCAGTTCGGTGGTCGCCGACAATGCGGAGGGTACCCGCCAGGCGTTGAAGCATCTGTTTGATCTCGGCCACAGCAAGATCGCGTTTATTCGGGGCCCCAAGATACTGGTGGACAGCATTCAGCGTTGGCGTGGGCTGGAGAGTTTCGCGAAAGAAGTGGGGCTGAAGCTGGATGACCATTTGATCTTGGATATCAAAGGCCGCAACTCCACTTTCGCCGAAGGCTATCAGCTTACGGAAGAGTTATTGAAGCGTCGCCCCGGTTTTACCGCGCTGGTCGCGTTCGACGACCTCACCGCGTGCGCAGCGGTTCGGGCGTTGACCAGTGCCGGCCGGCGGGTCCCCGCGGATTGCTCGGTTGTCGGGTTTGATGACATTCCCAGCGCCGCGTTCTACAATCCGCCGTTGACCACGGTGCAGCAGCAACTGGAAATGCAGGGACAGCTGGGAGCGGAAATCGTTGAGGAACTCATTCGAGCAGCCGCGGAGAAACGTACGCTGCAGCCGAAGCATCGCAGGGTAACTCCCAAGTTGATTGTGCGTGAATCCACGTCGGCCGCCCCCGTATTCCTGAAGGATGGCGTAAAGGGCGGTCGTGGATCTTGACGGGAGAGGTAGTATATTCCAGTGAAACGTTACATCACAATCTTGCCGGACGGTAGCGAAGACTTATGAGTCAGCTTCGCAGGGCCGACCTCTACCGCTGGTGCCAAATTCCCGTCCGGGAACTGCAAGGGCATCCACAGCTGCGGGTGCGTTTCCGAATGGTGCAGGATTCCACCGAAATGGGCCCTTTGATGGCGCAAGAATTGGTCAACGTAATAGAGGCCAACAACCGGCAAAACTTTCCCACGCGCGCAATCATTCCGTGCGGACCGAAGTGCTGGTACGCGCCGTTTAGGGAGCTGGTGAATTCGAAGAGGACTAGGTTAGGAAATCTCTTCGTCTTTCACATGGACGAATGCCTGGACTGGCAGGGGCGTCCGCTACCAGCGAAGCATCCATACAACTTCCGCTCCTTCATGGAAGAACATTTTTATGGCGGGATTGCTGCCGAGCTGTCGGTACCGGAGCCGCAGAGATTCTGGCTGCTGCCCTCGACGGCGGAGCGGGTGCGAGCGGCCATCGATCGAGCGCCGATCGACGTCACTCTGGGCGGCTGGGGCCAGGATGGTCATGTGGCCTACAACCAGGCCCGGCGGCACCCCTACAGCGCAATCTCGCTGGAGGAGTTGGCAAATTCCACCATCCGCATTCAGGAAAATAACGTTGACACCATTCTTGCTCTGGCACAGAGAACCTTTGGCAGCGCCTACCAATTCGTTCCTCCGATGTCGATTACCTTGGGTCTGAAGGAATGTCTGTCGGCAAGAAAAGTGCGGGTCTACAGTGACACCGGATCGTGGAAGCAAACCGCTTTGCGCGTCGCCCTTTTCGCCGAACCCACCCCGGAATATCCCATGACGCTGTTGCAGAATCATCCCGACGCGGTCATTACCGCGACCGAGGAAACGGCCAGGCATCCGATCAGCGAGAACCCCGATTGGGAGTTGCTCTAAGAAAATACTCCCATGCGCGTTCTGCGGATCGATCAAGACTCTCCTTATGACCGCCTCATCGGTATCGGGGGGATGGGTGCGGGTATCTTCTTCGCACTCGAGGGCAATCACACGCTGGGCCGCAATGAAAGCAGGGCCGGCCAACTCCTGGGTGTGCGGGACTATTGCAAACTCCACATCGTCATTCACTATGTGGCCAAGCTGCTTGGCGCGCAACCTTCAGGCGTACCCTTTCACGTACTTCCCGTGGGCAAAGTCGGAGATGATGCTGCGGGACATTTTGTTCTGAAAGAGATGACCGCGACTGGCATCGATACCCGGTTGGTCACCACCGCCGTGGGCCAGCCCACCCTATTCAGTGTTTGCTTCCAATATCCCGACCATGCAGGGGGAAACATTACGACGAATAATTCAGCTGCTGGAGCGTTGTGCCCCCGTGATTTGGATGCAATTGCAGAGCTATTGCGTTCCGGTGGATCCCGAGCCATGGCGCTCGCGCTTCCCGAGGTTCCACTCGAGGCACGAAGATATTTTCTGGAACTGGCAACCCGTGCGGCCAATTTCCGCGTGGCTTCGTTCGTGACCGGAGAAATCGCACTCGCGAGAAGTTGGGGCATGTTGGAGCACCTTGACCTGGTGTCTCTGAATGGGGATGAAGCGGCCGAGTTGGTGGGGGAACAATTCTCGTCCGACGATCCGGAATGCTTCATCGAGAAATGTCTGGCGTTTCTCCGCAGTTCTCATCCCCGCCTCAAGATGGTGATCAGTCGAGGAAACAGTGGCGCCTACGCCTTGGGCGGCGATGCCTGGAACTACTGTCCCGCACCCGAGGTTGAGGTCGTGTCCACTGCCGGCGCCGGTGACTGTTTGCTGGGAGGAATTCTGGCCGGACTCGCCGTGGGCATTCCGCTGTTCAAGCCCGAGCCGCGGACAACAGGTCTTGTGGAAACTGCTTTAGAGCTGGGTGTGTTGCTCGCCAGCTTTAAGGTGACCTCGCCCCACACCATTCACCCCGCTGCCGGCGTAGAGACACTGATCCAGTTTGCGCAAGAAGTGGGAGTAGATTTCGCTCTTGGGATACAAGAACAATTCACTGAACATCTGTCTGCTTAGAATCACTGCGGCTACTCAGGTGGGGAACGTTTTCGCTTGACAATGGCAACAGAGTCTGAGTAAAAGTCATTAGTGAAACGTTACACCCTACCGAGACCGTGGTCGTCCTCCGGGATGGAGCTATGAAATCGGCTCAAGCTTGGTGGCGTAATCCGGGGATTGTCCGGCGGCTCCACGCAGTCGTTGGCCTCTTGGTTCTGGCAAGCATTTCACTCGTTGCTTGCAGCCGCAAGCCTGCGGCCACCGGAAATGGCCGACCCGATTCGACAATCGGTGTCACAACCAGCGCGAGTGGGCCGCTGCTGATCAGGACGTCCGCCGCAGAATTCCGCATCCTCCCCACCGGCTACATTCAAGCTTCTCTGTTGCGTGACGGTGGACGTCTGAGCCTGGACGATCCCCGGGCGGAACCCAGCGCAACTGCCGATAGCCTGATTAGCAGCGGTCAAGAAATTCGCGATTTCGTTCTTGATCTGGAGCACGCAAAGGTGGGGGGAGCGTCGGGCCGGCTTGGCATGCAGGGCAAGCGAGTTGAGCTCTCGGGCAAGAGCTCTTTGTCCCCCAGCCTGGAGAAGACCCTGTTTATTGAGGTCTATGACAACTTTCCTGCGTTGGCGATAGTGAGCACCTCCTACAAGAATGTTGGCAACAACGAAGTCGTGTTGGATGGGGTGAGCACGCAAGAGCACGTGCTGAATGCCTCGCTCAGCGATGCTAAAGCGGCGCCCTATGCCATGTGGTCGTTTCACGGCTCGAGCGAGGCCTGGGGAAAAGACGACGTGATGCTGGTCAACAACAAGTTCGCGCGAGCGAATCCGATGCAGGTGGTAATGCACAACGACGAAAACCAGACCGGCGGCGGGATTCCGGTGGTGGCATTCTGGAACGCCGCGGTCGGGGAAGCGATCGGCCATGCTGAGACCGTGCCCTTGCAGATGGCGTTGCCGGTGAAAACGCTGCCCGATGGTCGCGTGAGGGTGTCGATTGTGCTGGACTCGAGCACACGAATGCGGCCCGGCGAGACCTTCTCCACGCCTCTCACGTTCGTAACGGTTTTTCACGGTGATTTTTTCGAGCCGCTCAGCATGTACTCGAGGATGCTGCAGGTCCGCGGCCTTAGCCTGGCGCACCCCACCGCTGCCGATTACGAAGCGAACTGGTGTGGATGGGGATATGAGATGGACTTCACTCCCAAACAAATGCTCGGCACAATCCCAAAACTCAAGGAACTAGGCTTGACCTGGGCGACGCTCGATGCCGGCTGGTTTCGCGCGCGTGGTGACTGGGAACCGCGCTCGGATACCTTTCCCGATGATTCCATTCAGAAGGTAGTCAAGGCCTATCACGAGGCTGGAATTCGCATCACTCTGTGGTGGATACCTGTGGTGGCCGAGGATGGCCGGGGCAAAGATATCCTGAATCACCGTACCTACAAACTCTCCAACGTCGTCAAGCAACATCCCGATTGGCTCATCCTGGACAAGGATGGCAACCCGGCTCGTGCCACGGCGGATCTCGGCGCTCTCTGTCCAGCCGTGCCCGAAGTGCAGCAGTACTTCAAACACCTCACCGAGCGGTTCATCCGGGACTGGGGCTTTGATGGCCACAAACTGGATTTCTCCTACACGCTGCCTGCCTGCTACAACCCAAAGCACCACCACAAGTCTCCCAATGACTCCATCAGTGCGGTGAGCGACGTCTACAAGATCATCCTCGAGACCACCCGGGCACTGAAGCCGGAAAGTGTTACTCAGGCCTGTCCATGCGGCACGCCGCCGAGTTTGGCGTGGCTCCCGTACATCGACCAGGCAGTCACTGCAGATCCGGTCGGGGCCAGACAGGTCCGTCTGCGCACAAAAATGTACAAAGCGCTGCTCGGACCCTATTCGGCGGTCTATGGTGACCATGTCGAGCTCACGGATGTGCGCTTCAGCAACACCTTGCGGGAAGTGGACCAGGGAACGGACTTTGCTTCTGAAGTCGGCGTTGGAGCTGTGCTGGGGACGAAGTTCACCTGGCCCGCCTACGGCCCGAAGTTCAAGCTGGTCGAACTGACCCGCGAGAAGGAAGCCCACTGGAAAAAGTGGATCAACATCTATCACGACAAGATGCTCTCACGCGGCGAGTTCCTGGATCTTTACACCTATGGTTATGATTTCCCTGAAGGGTACGCCATCGCGAAGGATGGCCACACCTACTACGCCTTCTATACTCCGGACAAGCAGCAACCGTGGAAGGGCGAAGTCGAGCTCCGTGGCTTGGCCCCCGGCGCTTATCAGGTTGTCGATTACGAAAATGGCAGGCAATTGGGATCCGTCAACGCGCAGTCGCCAAAACTGCATGTTGAGTTTTCTGAGCACCTGTTGCTCGAAGTGAACAAACTGCCGGAAAAAGAGCGCCCATAGCGCATTTTTCCGGAGCGGTGTTGGTCCCGTCTGAGGAGGTTGCGATGACACGTTCTATCGATGATCGGTTTTCCCTTTTCTGCGCAGGCAGGCCCCAGACCGGAAACCATGCAACCGTTCGGGTTCCAGGTCGGCCCGGCACGACATCTCGGATGCGAACTCCTTCTCGGCTTGGCGATATTCCGATCCTGTTCGTCTTGCTGTTTCTGCTTGCTTCCTCCGGCTGGGCCCAGAAAGACATGGGCAACATTGTGGGCGTGGTCAAGGACAGCACCGGCGCCGTGGTGTCTGATGCAAAGGTTGCAGTCACAGACATGGACCGTGGGAGCACCTTCCCGACTACCACCAATTCCAGCGGGGAGTATGTCGCCGGCCCGCTGAGAATTGGCCAATACACGGTGACCGTCGAGAAGAGCGGTTTCAAAAAAGCGGTGGCTGGCCCCATCCCTGTGAACGTTCAAGATCGTCTTGCCGTGGACGTAACCCTGCAGGTGGGGACTATCAACGAAACCATGACCGTCTCGACCACGGGCGCGCAGCTTGAGACGGAAACTTCTGAACTCGGCCAGGTCGTCGGCAGTCGCACTGCCACTACACTTCCGCTGAACGGCCGCAATTTCGCGCAACTGGCGCAGCTCGCAGTTGGGGTCGCTCCCAGCGAGCCAGGGTCGCGAACCGAAACCAGCTTCGGATTCAGTTCCAACGGAGCACGTGCCTTACAGAATAACTTCCTGCTCGACGGCATCGACAACAACGCCAATCTGGGTGATGTGCTGAATGGGAGCGCCTACGTCATTCAACCTTCTGTGGACGCCATCGGCGAATTCAAGGTTGAAACCAACTCATATAGTTCGGAGTTCGGACGGGGAAACGGCGCCATCATGAATGCGGTCATCAAGTCCGGCACCAACGGCTTCCATGGCGATCTGTACGAATTCATTCGAAACGACAAGTTGGACGGCCGGAACGCTTTCGATTTCTTCGGCCGCCAGGCCTACCAGCAAAATCAGTTCGGAGCCACCTTGGGCGGGCCCATTAAGAAGGATCGTACTTTCTTCTTCGTGGACTACGAGGGTTTGCGCATTCGTCAGGCACTGCCGCAGCTTCTGCTGATCCCCACTCCCACGATGCTCGGAGGCGACTTCTCCAGTTTCCTCGATCTCGGTACGCCGATCGCGGGAGCTTTGGATTGCAGTGGCAATCCCACCTACCAGGGGGAGGTTTTCAATCCGCGTCTGACCCAGACTTCCGGACTCAATGCGAACGGCTTCTGCGGCGTGCCCCTCGGCGTTGACGGCAGTGGTGTTCCCACGAATATTTTTCCCAGCACCGGGCCGAGCGCGATCAACTCGGTAGCCGCGGGGATCGCAGCGTTGTTCCCGCGACCCAACGTCGACGTCAACGGGAACAACTACCTGGTCGATCCCAAGAAGAGCTTGCAGCAAAACAATTTCGACGTGCGCCTGGACCACAGATTTTCCGGCAGGGATAATTTCTTCGCCCGCTTCAGTTACGAAGACCAGCCGATTTCTACTCCGGGCCCGTTCACCAACGTTCTGGATGGCGGGGGCTTTACCGCCGGCGACCAGGACAACGCGTATCGCAGCGCGGCGATCAGTGAACTGCACACCTTCTCGACCACGCTGCTGAACGAATTCCGGCTCGGATACAACCGGATCAACTCTCATCGCGTCGAGCCGAATGCAAATACCAATGTGTCTGGGCAGCTGGGGCTGCTGGGGGTCCCCTTTAAGCCCGGAATCGGTGGCCTTCCTTCGATGTGCTTCGTAAACTATTCGTGCATCGGGAGCTCAGACTTTCTTCCCTCCGTCGAAAAGCAAAACAGTTTTGTGTTGAACGAAAACCTTATTTGGTCTCGGGGTCGTCACTCCATGAAGTTCGGGACCGAAATCCGCAAGGAACAATTCACGATCTTCCAGGACTCTGCGCCGCGCGGCGACATGGTGTACGGTCCGGATTTCACCAGCAATCCTGCACTTCCTACCAATCCGGATGGCTCTCCTACCGGAGGAAACGAGATCGCCTCGTTCCTGCTGGGCGTCCCTGACGGCGCCAGTATTGTCAATCTGCACGGAGTGGACTATCACCGCGTTACGTTTGCCTTCTTTGGGCAGGATGATGTCCGGGTGAACGACCGGCTGACGCTGAATCTGGGACTCCGTTACGAAGTTTTTAGGCCCGTCACGGAAAGCAAGAATCAAGAGGCCACATTTGATTTCAGGACAAACACTCTGATCGTGCCGAAGGGGCAAACCGCTCAGCTCACGCCGACCATCGCTTCGTTCTTGCCCCTGCAGGCGACCGCGTCGCCGGGATTGATCAGCCCCGACTACAAAGACTTTGCTCCACGCCTCGGCCTTGCTTACAAGCTCACCGACAAGCTGGTCCTGCGCGGCGGTTACGGGATTTTCTACGGGGGCCAGGAGAACGGTCCGTTTTCATTCCCCAGCCCGGGATTCAATCCTCCGTTCTTCATCACCCAGGCCTTCAGTTCGCCGTGCGGGAACCCGGTTCCTCCCAATGCCAACCCGGCCGACCCCGGCAACTGCGCCATCGGCGTCAAGCTCGGCCCGCCGGCGGACAGCAGCCTGATGATCAACAATTTCTGGACGCAGGGCTACCCCGCCAATTCGCTGGCCGACCCGAACAATCCGTCTCTGTACTCGATCGATCCTCATCTGACGACGCCCATGATGCAGCAATGGCATTTCGGCGTGGAGTATCAGTTGCCCAGCGACACGGTAGTCGAGCTTTCCTATGCGGGTTCTCATGGCCAGCGGCTCTACGGGTTCTACAATGGCAACCAAGCTACACCGAGTACCGATTCCAGCGCTCCTCTGGCTCCTCGGCGTCCCTTCCCCTTGGTAGATGGCACGATTGACTCTTTTCGCTCCGACACGATTTCCAATTACCATTCACTGCAGGCGCGGGTGGAAAGGCGCCTATCACACGGGCTGCAGTTTGAGGCCTCGTATACCTACAGTCATTCACTGGATGATGCTTCCAGCGCCAGCCTTGGCTCGCTGAATAACGGTGACTTCCGCGACCAGCGGCACCCCGAACTCGAATATGGAAATTCTGACTTCGATGTGCGTCACCATTTGGTGGTCAGCTATGCCTGGCAATTGCCGTTTGGGAAGGGCAGACTATTCGGGGGCAATGCTTCCGGCTTCTTGAACCAGGTGATCGGCAACTGGCAAATTGCGGGAATCACATCGGCTTCAACCGGCAACTGGTTCACCGTCACGACTCCCCTAGTGAACAGCTCGAATACGGACTGTGGCGGCACCGTCTCGTTCAATTGTGCCCGACCAAACGTGGTCGGGGATCCTAATGGCAGACCTTGTGCGCCGGGTACTTTCTTTAACACGTGTGCATTTACCACGACTAATCTCGTCCAGGGTGCGTTTGGGAATGAGGGACGAAACATCGTTCACGGCCCCGGCTACCAGACTTGGGACGTTACGCTGTTGAAGGCGTTTCCGGTTCGCGAGCAGATGCGGTTCGAGTTCCGGGCCGACTTCTTCAATATCTGGAACCACGTCAATCCGCTTTGGGGTCCGATCGGGGCGGCCGGCCAGGTGGAACCTGTTGCCATTGAACTCGGGACGCCCCAGTTCGGGCAAATACAAGCTGCCCGAGACCCGCGCTTCATCCAGTTCGCAATGAAGTTCTATTTCTAACGCGCGCTCCCCTCGCAGCGAGGGGCGAGTTCGCACCCGTCCTCCGTCTTGGACAACCGAATAGCATGACAGACCCTCAAACCGCCTGCGCAGCAAATGCACCCCGCCTCCGCCGGACTCTAAGCCTTTGGGATCTAATCCTTTACGGGATGATCGTCATTCAGCCCACTGCTCCCATGCCGGTTTACGGCATTATGAGCCAGCGCGCGCATGGCCACGCCGTGACCACAGTCCTCCTCGCTATGGTGGCCATGCTGTTCACCGCGATCAGCTACGGGCGAATGGCGCGAGCCTACCCCAGCGCCGGCTCCGCTTTTACCTACGTCGGTTCCGAAATTCATCCGGCGCTCGGATACGTTACCGGCTGGGGCATGGCAATGGACTACATGCTCAATCCCATTGTGTGCACCGTGCTGTGCAGTAAGTTCGCGCTTAATTTCTTTCCCGGGGTTCCCTATGCCCTCTTAGTGGTCCTTTTCATCGCACTTTTCACCGGCCTGAACCTGTTCGGTATCCGGACGTCCGCTCGCATTAATGAAGTGATGGCCGCAGGCATGGGAATGGTGATCGTTGTTTTCCTCGTGGCTGCCGCTTACTACGTCTTCGGAAGGCCGCATGAGGGGACGGCATTCTTCACGCGCCCATTGTACGATCCGCGGACCTTCACGCTGTCGGCCGTACTTGGAGGTACGTCCCTGGCCGTGCTGACCTACATCGGCTTCGACGGGATCTCGACCTTGTCCGAGGAAGCCGAAAACCCCAAACGCAACATCCTCCTAGCCACGGTACTGGTCTGTTTGATCACTGGCGCTCTGGCGTCGATCGAAGTATATGCCGCCCAGCTGGTTTGGCCGGGCTCCGAGCCGTTCCCGGATGTTGATACCGCGTTTGTGCAGGTGGCGGGGCGGGCGGCCGGACCCTGGTTGTTTAGCCTGATCAACCTCACGCTGCTGGTGGCAACAGTCGGCTCCGGAATGGGCTCACAGCTGGGCGCTGCCCGCCTGCTGTATGGCATGGGGAGAGCCAATGCCTTGCCGAAGTCGTTTTTTGGTGCCATCGAACCTAAGCGGCGCATCCCCCAGAACAATGTCCTGTTCGTTGGTTTGCTGGCGTTGGCTGGGACTGCCGTACTGACGTTTGAGCGAGCAGCCGAACTGCTGAATTTCGGGGCGCTGCTGGCATTCATGGGGGTGAATGCGGCGTCGTTTACGCGCTACTTCCTGCGCGAGCCGGAAAGAAAGTTGAGCAACTTGCTTGTGCCGGTGCTTGGCTTTGGCATCTGTTTGCTCCTTTGGCTGAACTTAAGTCGTCCGGCGAAGATCGCTGGCGTCATTTGGATGGCCTTGGGAATTAGCTATGGAGCGATCCGAACGCGCGGCTTTCGCTCGGACCTGGTCCGCTTTGACGTTCCCGACGATACTGGAACGTTGGCGAAGGCAGTCGTAGGGTAGCAGGCGCGTCTGTTATCCGTTCGTGGGGCATTGAGTGGTGAATAATTAGAACCTGAGGAGGATCTCGTGGCTGTAATCATGCGCCTGGTCCAGCAGTTTGATCATTCGAGGAGACAGGAATTCATTGCTCTGGAAAAGCAATTCGCAGCCCTGGAACATCGCGGGATCCTTCCCCAGGGAGAACGCTTGACCCCAATTGCCAGCCGCGATCCCGGCAACACTCTAATCTGGCAAGCTAGGTTCGAGAACCTCTCTGCTGCAGAGGCTGCTCTTAAGCTTTTCGATACTAATCCCGAACACACAGAGCTAGCCCGCAAGCAGGCCCCGCTCTTTAAAAATGTGTGGGTTGAATTCTACGAACTGATGGAATGTTGATCACAGTTCGAGCGTGGGGGGTCGGGCGTTGGCAGCGTGGTTTGCAAGCTGCCCTGGACTCGGCACGGGGATCTCCGTCGGCATCCCATCTAGCGCTGTGCCACCGGCCCCGTGACCCTCCTGCCTCGCGACGGTAAGGAATTACCCCAGAAGCCCGACTCCCTGTCCCGAGCCAGGCGCACTACTGTTCCGTGTTGCTTCTTCAGTTATTCGCCCTGCCGCGGATTGGGTAAGCCCAACCTGGGGGGCGCGGGCCTGTTCCGATTCGAGCGCACTCACTCGGCGGACTGCCGCAGGTTGCGCTCAGCCGCAGAGCGGTCTTGGACGGCCAGCGCGATCTCAGCGGCGTGGCGCAAGATTCTGGCGTCGCGGATGCCGATGGCCAGGGCGGCGTTGATCTCCCGGTATGCTTCCTGGTTCTGCCCATTCACGTGCAACGCCCAGGCGTAGCAATCGAGAGTGAATACGTCGTGGCGCCGAGCCAATTCTCGCTTGGCGACTTCCAGAGCCCGGGCTGGCTGGTTAGCGTAATCGGCGTAGTAAGAGATCAGTTCGTGGTTAGAGTTGTCCGCTCGGTTCGTTTCCAGCAG
>Ga0209526_10001187_pt1 | contig 17291 bp, 13 predicted proteins | sample JacPinW_OM2H0_M1_FD_188566 | JGI IMG/M metagenome (GOLD analysis project Ga0209526, IMG submission 188566) | Forest soil microbial communities from Algoma, Ontario, Canada - Jack Pine, Ontario site 1_JW_OM2H0_M1 (SPAdes) (version 2) | ecosystem: Environmental > Terrestrial > Soil > Boreal... | reverse complement strand
TCGGGAGTGGGTGGGGGCGATCACCCACCACACCCTGCTCCACGAGAACATCAAGAAGCTGATCGACGCCTTTCATCACGACGCCCACCCGATGGGGATCCTGGTCGGTACCGTCGGCGCACTCTCGACCTTCTACCCCGATGCAAAGGACATCTTCAACATGGAGGGCCGCCGGCTCCAGATCCTCCGGCTGATTGCCAAGATGCCGACCCTCGCCGCCTTCGCGGCCCGCCACGCAACCGGCATGCCCTATGCTTACCCGGACAACGACCTCTCGTACGCCGGCAACTTCCTCAACATGATGTGGAAGGCTACCGAGCTGAAATACGAACCCAACCCGGTGCTGGAGCGCGCCCTCGACGTGCTGCTCATCCTGCATGCCGACCACGAGCAGAATTGCTCGACCAACGTGATGCGGGAGGTCGGCAGCTCCCATGCCGACCCCTTCAGCGCCACGGCCGCCGCCGCGGCGGCCTTATACGGACCGTTGCACGGCGGCGCTAACGAGCAGGTGCTGCGGATGCTCAAGGAGATCGGGTCGGTCAGCCGCGTTCCCGAGTACGTCAAGCGGGTCCGCGCCGGCGAGATGCGGCTGATGGGCTTCGGTCACCGCATCTACAAGAATTTCGACCCTCGAGCCCAGATCATCAAGAAGGTCGCCGACGACGTGCTGGCGGTCACCGGGCGCAGCCCGCTGCTCGACATCGCGCTGGAGCTGGAACGGGTCGCCCTGGCCGACGACTATTTCATCAAGCACCGTCTGTATCCGAACGTCGACTTCTACTCCGGCATCATCTATTCGGCGATCGGCTTCCCGGTCGAGCTGTTTCCGGTGCTCTTTGCCGTCGGGCGCACCCCGGGCTGGCTCGCCCAGTGGCAGGAAGGCCTGGTCGACCCGGAGCAGAAGATCGCGCGGCCACGCCAGGTCTATACCGGACCGGCCGAGCGTCACCTACCCGGCGTCCGCCAGCCGGCCGCCGCGCGCTGATTTAGGGCAGCAGCCGGAACCAGCGGAGGCTGAACAGGCCGCCCACTACCAGGATGATCGTGCCGAGAGCCAGCAGCGGCACCGTGAGATCGAGCTTGGTGGTGACCCACCCGATCCGCGATCCAAGGTCGCTGTAGATCTTGTTCAGCTGGGTTTCGTCCGCCGCGTAATAGTAGTGACCGCCCGTCGTGCTGCTGATCTGTTGCAGCGCCTGCTCATCGACACCGTCAACGACCCGGCCTTGCACCATCGTCGTCTGGTTGCGCGCCCCGATGCCGACCGTTTGGACGGGGATTTTGGCCTGGGCCGCGTTGGCGGCGGCGGTCGCCGGATCGACACCGGTATTTGAGGAACCGTCTGTCAGCAGGACGACCATGGCGTAGTTTTGGGACTTCGTGCTGTTGGGGTCCGTGATGTTTGCGAGCTGGGCGACGGCGACCTGGATGGCGTCACCAATCGCGGTGCCCCCGCCCGGCGCCAGGCTTCCCAGCGCATCTTTGACTGAGCCCTTGTCGCTTGTCAGCGGGGCGATTACCTGGGCGCGCGAGTTGAAGATGACGAGGCCGACCTGCGCGTTGCTCGGCAGTTTGTCGATCAGCGTGCGTCCCGCCGCAATCGCGGCTTCGATCCGGGTTGGCTGCACATCGGTGGCCGCCATCGATCCGGAGACGTCGACCGCCAGCATGACGTTGGTCTGCCCTTTTGGAATTCGGATGGTGGCCAGCGGCCCGGCAATCGACAGCAACAGGCCGGCGACACCGGCGATGAAGAGGATCGCGGGCAGGTGCCGGCGGAATCCCGGTCCCTTGCCCATGACCTGGTTGAGCAAGGCGAGGTTCGTAAAGCGCACCGCGTAGGCGCGGCGGCGTTGCTGGCTCGAGATGTAGAACCCGACCAGCAGCGGAATCGCGAGCAGCCCGAGTAACAGCCAGGGGGAGCGGAAACTCATGCGGTTGCCGGCGCCAGCCGACGGCCGCGCTGTGCCTCCCGTTGCTTGATGAACGCCACGAGCTGCGGCACGACCTCCGCGGCGGTGCTCAGCTCGGCGACGGCGGTGCGAGCCCGGATGAGATCGGCTCGGATGGTCGCCCGCTGGGCATTCGCCGCCTCCTCGAAACGTGCCCGCAGGGGCGCGCTCCGTGTGTCGACCAGGATCTGCTGTCCGGACTCGGGGTCTTCGAAGGTGACGACCCCCACGTCGGGGATGTCGCGCTCTCTCGGGTCGGTGACCCAGGCCGCAATGACCTCATGTCGGATCGCCAGCGCGCTCAACGGCTGCTGCCAGCCGCCCGGCGTCATGAAATCCGTGAGGATCACCATCAACGAGGGCCGGCGGATCAATCGTCCCGCCTCCGTCAGCGCCCGGCCGAGGTCCGTGGAACCGTCCGCCGGCTGCTCGGCCGCCCGAGATATCCGGGCGATCAACTGCAGCAGGGCGGTGCGACCCGCCGACGGCGGGATGATGGCCCGAACGCGCTCGTCGAACAGCAGAGCACCCACCCGGTTGCCGCGGCCAATCAGCAGCTGCCCGACCACGGCCGCGAACTCGAGCGCCAGCTGCCGCTTGAGGCAGCGTGCGGTGCCCCAGTCGAGGGAGCGCGAGACATCGATGAGCAGCCAGGCGTCGAGGCCGCGATCGGGCAAGGACTCACGGACATACGGGCGGTCGGAGCGAGCCGTGATATTCCATTCGATGGTGCGTGGGTCATCGCCTGCCTGGTACTCGCGGACGTCGCTGTACTCCAGTCCCGTGCCGCGAAAAGATGAGCGCTCATCGCCACCGGGGTGAAACCCGAGGCGGCGCAAGACCGGCCAGCGAGCCCGGCGGAGCAGGTCGTCGACGGCGATACCGCCGGCGATGTCAGGAGGCAACCCGATCTCCGAGATCGATGCGGGGCGGGGGGAAGCGCTCGAGCACGCGGCGAACGACGGTTTCCGCCGTCACGCCCGCCGCGATCCCCTCATAGGTGAGGACGAGCCGATGGCGGATGACTTCGGGCGCGACTTCGCTGATGTCGTGTGGCAGGACGTACGACCGGCCGCGCATGAAGGCCAGCGCCCGACCGGCGATGACGAGGTTGATCGATGCGCGCGGGCTGGCCCCGTAGGCGATCGCCGACGCCAGGTCTTCGAGGCCCTTCACCTTTCCAGGGCGGCTGGCGTAGGCGAGCGTGGCGGCGTAGGTCCGTACGGCGGGGTCGACGTAGACCTCACTGACGGCTTTCTGCATCTCTTTGAGCTGATCGAGGGTCACCACCTGGCGGAGCTCGATCTCCGGTCCCGTGATCCGCTCGACCACGACCACCTCTTCCTGGAAGGTGGGATAGTCGACCAGGACTTTCAACATGAAGCGGTCGAGCTGCGCCTCCGGCAGCGGGTAGGTCCCGTCGGTCTCGATCGGGTTCTCGGTGGCCAGCACGACAAAGGGATCGGGAAGGGGATGCGTCTCCTTGCCGATCGTCACCTGCCGTTCCTGCATCGCCTCGAGCAGCGCGGACTGGACCTTCGCGGGAGCGCGGTTGATTTCGTCCGCCAGCAAAAGGTTGCAAAACACAGGGCCAAGCTCGGTTGAGAACTGGCCGTGCCCAGGGTTGTAGATCCGCGTCCCGATCAAATCGGCCGGCACCAGGTCAGGGGTGAACTGGATGCGGCCGGCAGCGCCACCAATCACCTGTGCGAACGCTTTGACGGTGACCGTCTTGGCCAGCCCCGGAACCCCTTCCAGCAGGACGTGTCCGCCAGAAAGGAGCGCGATCAGCAGGCGCTCGAGCAGGCGGTCCTGGCCGACGATCAGTCGTTTGACTTCGAACAGGATCTGCTCGATGGGCGCCGGCACGCGGGCCGCGAGCTCCCGGGCGGCTTCAGTCGGGCTCGCGGCTTCTTCGCGAGCGACGAGCGGTCGATTGATCATGAGATCCTCCCTGGCATTTGGCAGTCCTCCGATTGAAGCGGGTCGAGATGAAGTGTTTCTGAGCGACCGCTAAGGGAGATCTAAGATTGTCTCATGGGGTTGGAGCGGCTCACACCGGCGGGTCTGTTCAAACCCGCGGCGTACACGCAGGTCGTCGCGGCCCGCGGACGCCGGATGGTCTTCGTCGCCGGCCAGGTCTCGATCGACGCCCAGGGCACACTGGTCGCGCCGGGCGATTTCGCGGGCCAGGTCAGACAGGTCTTTGCCAACCTCAGAACCGCGCTCGTAGGCGCCGGCGCGACCCCAGCGGACGTGACCAAGATCACGATCTATGTCGTCGACTACAAGCCGGAACTGAGACTCTTGCTGGGCGAAGCGCGGTCCGCGGTTTTCGGCCCAGGGACGTTGCCCGCGTCGACGCTGGTCGGCGTGCAAGCGCTGGCCGAGCCCGGCTTTCTGATCGAAATCGAGGCGATTGCCGTGTTGGACGAGGCCTGAGCCGGACCCCATTCGGAAGCCGATCGCCGCGCCGGCATACGGTAGGGTAGCGCCGTGGGAATGATGCCGCCGGGGCATGGCGCCCCATCGATGGGTTGGATGTGGGGTCGCGGACGCTCCAAGCCTCCCGATAGCGGCCAGGCGAACAGCGGCCTGACCGGCAACCCGGTGATCGAGGAGCCGCAGGAGCCGCAGGGTCCAAAGGACCTACGCAGCCGCTGGCGCAATCTCAAGGCGTCGGTCCGGGGCACCGCGGCCGCGCTCCCCAGGGTCATTCGGCTGGTCTGGGACGCCAGCCCGCGCGTCACGGCCGGCCTGTTCGCGGTAACGGTCGTTGCCGGCGTCATTCCGGCCATCTCCGCCTACACCTCGAAGCTGCTGGTCAACGCGGTCGTGCTCGGCATCGAGGTTCACAACCAACCAGCCACCGTTGCCGACGCGGTCCGCTTCGACTTCGGACCCTGGCGCACCCCGGTGTTTACGACCGTCAACGGCATCATCTTTCTTGCCGTCCTGCAGTTGCTGATCTTCGCGCTGATCGCCTTTCTCAGTACCGCACGCAACATCACCCAGCAGCTCCTGCAGAACGCGGTCTCGATGCGCATCCAGTTGATGGTGATGGAGAAGGCGGCCTCGCTCGACCTCGCCTTTTATGAGGACCCGGCGTCATACGACCTGCTGCGGCGGGCGCAGACCGATTCCATCAACCGACCGGTGCAGATGATCTCGACCGCCTTCGGGCTGGTCCAGACAGCGCTGACCTTCGCGACGATGATCGCGCTGCTCGTACTCGTGAGCCCGCTCCTCGCCCTCCTCGCGCTCCTCTCCCCTGTCCCGGCTTTCATCGCCGACACTCGCTACGGGTGGCGGGGCTACAACATCGCGCGCTGGGGCTCGAGGCTGCTCCGCCGGATGAACTACCTCGTGACCCTGCTCACCACCGACAGCTACGCCAAGGAGGTCAAACTGTTCGGGCTCGGTCGCTACTTCATCGACCGTTACCGCCTCATCGGAGAGACCTATTACGGCAGCCAGCGCCGCCAGGTGGTTCGTCGCTACTTGACCGGGTTTTTGTGGGGCAACCTGAGCACGATCGCCACCTCGGTGACCTATTTATATGTCGCGCTGCAGGCGATCGCCGGCAGGCTAACCTTGGGCGACCTGACGCTCTACACCACCGCGGCTCAATCGGTGCAGGGCTCGATCCAGGGCATCCTCGGCGGGTTCTCCGGCATGTACGAACACAACCTTTATCTCAGCAACCTGTTCGAGTTGATGGAAACGACGAGCGCGCTGCCGACGCGAGCCAACCCGGTGCGCGTTCCCATCCCGGTCAGGGGTGAGATCACCTTCGATCACGTGAGCTTCGCCTATCCGGGGGCCGCCGAGAACGCGCTCAACGATTTGAGCTTCACCGTTTCGCCCGGAGAAACGATCGCGATCGTCGGCCGCAACGGCGCCGGCAAAACGACGCTGTTCAAGCTGATCTGCCGGCTCTACGATCCGAGCGACGGCCGCATCCTGATCGACGGCGTCGATATCCGCGACTATGATCCTCCCGAACTCCGGGCGCAGATCGGCGGGATGTTCCAGGATTACGTGACCTACCAGGCGACCGCGGCCGAGAACATCGGGCTGGGAAGCCTCGACGCCCTCGCCGACCGCGAGGCGATTCGCAGCGCCAGCCGGCAGGCCGGCTCGGACCAGCTGATCGCCGGTCTTCCGCAGGGCTACGACACCGCACTCGGCAAGTGGTTCGACGCCGGGGTGAACCTCTCCGGCGGCGAATGGCAGAAGGTTGCGCTGGCCCGCGCCTTCATGCGCGACGCGCGGATCCTGCTACTGGATGAACCGACCTCCGCGCTCGACGCCCAGGCCGAGTACGAGCTGTTCGAACGCATCCATTCGCTGACGCGGGGCCGCACGGCGGTCTACATCTCCCATCGCTTCTCCACGGTGCGGCGCGCGGATCGGATCCTCTTCCTCGAACACGGCCGTCTCGTCGAGCAGGGCACGCACGAGCAGCTGATGCGACTCAACGGACGCTACGCGCGGCTGTTCCGTCTGCAAGCGTCGGCCTACACAGGCGAAGACATCCTCCCCGAGGACGTCGAGCTGGACATCGCGCCAACCGCGTGACCCGCCGCGGATGGGCGCTGTTCGCGGCGATGGCCGTCATCTGGGGCATCCCGTACCTTCTGATCAAGATCGCCGTCGGCGAGCTGACACCGGCCGGCCTGGTGCTGCTCCGCACCGCGGGCGGCGCCGCGATCTTGTTGCCGGTGGCCGCCGCGCGCGGCTGGCTCGCCCCTCTTCTGCCCTACTGGCGATGGGTGATTGCGTATACCGTGGTGGAAGTCTCGCTGCCGTGGTTCCTTCTGTCCGATGCGGAACGACGGCTCTCCAGTTCGCTGACCGGCCTCCTGGTCGCCGCCGTGCCGCTGATCGGCGCCGTGGTGCAGCGGCTGACCCGCGGCGACGACCGGATGGATGCCGGACGCGTGGCCGGACTGGTCGTCGGCCTGGTTGGGGTCGCCGTCCTGGTCGGCCTCAATGTGTCCTTCCGGGACCTCGGCGCGGTCGGCGAGGTCGGGCTGGTCGCGATCGGTTATGCGACCGGGCCGATCATCATCGCCCGCCGCCTGCCGCGACTCCCGGCGGTAGGGGTGGTGGCGGCATCGCTCGCGCTCACGGCTATCGCATATGCGCCCCTGGCCCTGCCGCAACTGCCACGCGCGTTGCCGTCTGGGCGTGTGCTGCTGGCGGTAGCCATTCTGGCGATCGTCTGCACGGCGCTCGCCTTCCTTCTCTTTTTCGAATTGATCGGCGAGGTCGGCCCGGTGCGGGCGACCATCATTACCTACTTCAATCCGGCGGTCGCGCTGCTGCTGGGCGTCGCATTGCTACGCGAGCCGTTGACCATCGGAGCCGTCATCGGCTTCGGCCTGATTCTCGTCGGATCGATACTGGCGACTCGGCGGTCTAGCGCGCTTGCTGGCGCCGCGGCATCCCCATCAGCGAGTCCTTGGGCATCTGCAGCACGGTATACACGCGAGCGGCTGCGCCGATTCCAAGGATGAGGAAGATGGCGGCCATCGTGAAGAGCGCGACGAAAGCCAACCGGTCGCCGGTGTAGACCGTCAGGTACAGCACGGCCGCCACCGCCCAGAACGCGGCAAGCGCGGCCGCGAGCCGCCCCCACAACGGGACCGCTGTCTGGTAGCGCTTATCGGAGCCCAACCCAAGCGGGAGACGCGCGGCCCACGCGGGCTTGACAGCCCAGGTCCACGCGAGGAGGGCCCAAAAGACGACGTTGAGGATCGCGAAGACGCTCAGGGCAACACGAAGGAAGGTCATGGCAGTGAAACGGTACGATCGAGCCAAAACCTGCAACTTAACTGAGGGAGGAGGGATTCGATGAGCGGCCGGACGAAGGTAGCGGTCCGAGTTCGTTTCGAGGGCTGGCCCAAGCCGGCGTTACAGTTCTTTCACGGCCTGAAGCGTGACAACAGTAAGGCCTACTTCGAGGCCCACCGATCGGTCTACGAAGACCAGGTGCGTCAGCCGATGGAAGCGCTCCTTAGCGAGCTCGAGCGGGACCTTGGGTCGGATGTCGAGGTCAAGATCTTCCGCCTCAACCGCGACCTTCGCTTCTCTCCCGACAAGCGTCCCTACAAGGAGCATCTCGGCGCTTACCTGTCAAGCCGGCGAGCGGGCGGCCTTTACCTCCAGGTCTCGGACGACGGGTTGTATGTGGCGATCGGCTCCCATGAGCTCGCGCCCGATCAGCTCAACCGCTTTCGCGATGCCGTGGCGGCAAAGGAGGGCGAGAAGCTGGCCCGGATCGTCGCCGCCCTTCGCAAGGACGGCTATGAGGTGACGGAGCCGAGCTTCAAGCGCGTCCCCTCCGGATACCCGGCCGACCACCCGCGCGGCGAGCTGTTGCGATGCAAGGGACTGATGGCAAGCCGGAACTGGAAGCCCGGCCCCTGGCTGCAGACCGTCGAGGCGAAAGACCGCATCCGCGGGGCGATCAAGGACAGCAAGCCGCTGACCGGCTGGCTCGACGCCCAGGTGGGGCCGAGCCGGCTTCCGGCGCGACCAGGGCGCTGACTAGAACTTTGCGAAGAACTCGAGGGCGCGATTCTCGTCGGCCGGCACATCGATCTCAGCGCGCCGTGGCCGATGTGACACCTGCCCGCTGAGCGCCTGCTGATCGGACGTCAGCCAATCGGGCACCCGAAACCCGAGGCTAATGGCATCGCGAACCAGGGGCTCGATCGAGCTGCCCGGCTTGATCGAGATGGTGTCACCGGGGCGGACCTCGTAGGACGGACGGTCGGTGCGGCGCCCATTGACCTGGATGTGACCGTGCGTGACGAACTGACGGGCTTGCGCGCGCGTGCCGCTGAAGCCCAGCCGGTAGACGACATTGTCGAGGCGCTCCTCGAGCTGCCGCAAGAGCTCCTCGCCGGTCGCCTCCGGCTGACGGCGGCTGGCTTCGACATAGCGCTGCAGCTGGCCGGCCGCGACGCCGTAGAACCACTGGATCTTCTGCTTCTCCTTGAGTTGCAGCAGGTAGTCTGAATCGCGCTTTCGGCGTCGGCCGAATTGCGCCGCGCGACCCTGTTGCCCAGGCGGAAACGGCCGCCGGGTGCGGCCGCTCTTACCGGCGACCTGGCGGGCCCCCTTGAGCCCAAGCTCGACGCCGGCTCGCCGGGAGAGTTTTTCGAGAGATCGACGCGGAGCCATGAGGCACCTATACCTCTATCTATCGGCCGCTTAAACCTTTAACCCGAGGACGTCCGATCCATAACGTCGGATGCCTAGGGTGGTCCTGTCGCCGACATCGACGGGGAGGTGGCCGGCTCTTCGGCCGGTCAAGGAGGATGCATGCCTCGTTTGTCTACGCGCGCCTTGATTCTGACCTGCGCCGGGGGGCTCGTTGTCAGCAGCCTGGCCGCCGCCGGACCGCTTGCGGCGAGCGCCCAGGAGTCGAACGCGAAACACGTGCTGCTGCTGTCGGTCGACGGACTCCACCAGAGCGACCTCGCCTGGTACGTTCGCACGCATCCAGCCTCGGCCCTCGCCCGGCTGGTTGATCGTGGCGTCGAGTACTCGAACGCGCACACGCCATTTCCTTCGGATTCGTTTCCGGGGATGACGGCCCCGATGACCGGCGGCAACCCCAAGAGCACCGGTATCTATTACGACGACAGTTGGAACCGGGCGCTGTTTCCCGCGGCCGCCAATTCCAATAACGACTTGACGACATGCGCGGGGCTGGCGCCCGGCGCGGAGGTCACCTATTTCGAAGCGGCGGCCAAGGATCCGAAGCGCCTCGACTCCGGACAAGGCCTGGCGGGCCTGCCTGGCAGCATCCTGCAGCTCACAGCGAACGCGACTTCGCTGATCGATCCGGCCCAGCTCCCGCGCGACGCGAATTGCAATCCCGTCTACCCGCACAGCTACATCAAGGTGAACACCATCATGGAGGTAGCGACCGCCGCCGGGCTGGGCACCGCATGGTCGGACAAGCACGCGGCCTATGAGCTCTTCAACGGCAATTCGGGCAGCGGCGTCAAGGATTACTTCACGCCCGAAATCAACAGCAATGCGCCGCTGACGACGTCGACGACCGGCGACTGGACCACCGACAATGCGCTCACGATGCAATACGACAGCTACAAAGTACAGGCGGTCATCAACTGGATCAACGGCTGGGACCACAGCGGCGCCACCCGCGTCGCGACGCCGGCCATCCTCGGCATGAACTTCCAGACCATCTCAACGGCCGAGAAGCTGCCGAGCTCCAACGGTCTGACGGGTGGCTACATGGCCGACGGCAAGACGCCGGGCCTATTACTGCAGCGGGCGCTCGACTACATCAACGCCAAGGTCGGCTCGATGGTCGACGCGCTCAAGGCCCGCCACCTGGATCGCAACACCGTGATCATCCTCACGGCCAAGCACGGGCAGTCGCCGCAGACGCCGTCAGCGCTGACACGGATCGCCGACAGCAAGGTCATGGCTGACCTGAACGCGGCCTGGGTGAGCGCGGGTCACACCGGCGACCTCGTCGCCTTCTCGATCAATGACGACGGCATGCTGGTCTGGCTCAACGACCGGTCGGGTGCCGGGTTCGCAAAGAACTTCCTGCTCGAATACACCGGCAGCGGCACCGGCGTTGACGGCCACGCGAAATCGACCGACATCAACGGCAATCCCAAGCCGTACACAAAGGCCGGACTGGCGACGATCTACGCCGGCGGGGACGCCGCGGCCCTCCTGGGCGTCAGCGTCAACGATGCCAGGGTGCCGGACCTGATCGGGATTTCGCAGTACGGCACCGTCTATACGGGAAAGAAGGCAAAGATCGCCGAGCACGGCGGCAACAATCCCCAGGACCGCAACGTGCCGATCGTCGTGGCGGGCGGACCCATTGAAAACGGCGGCGAGGTCGTCAAGACCTGGGTCGAAACCACCCAGATCGCACCGACGATCCTCCGCCTGCTCGGGCTCAACCCGAATGATCTCAAGGCCGTCCAGATCGAACACACCAGGGCGCTCCCTCTCGACGGCGGCAATAACCAGAACAACTGACCCAACCCGACATATCTCCCCACCCAAACCCTCCCCTCCGGGGGAGGGCAGGGTGGGGTCGGCATTTCAGGCGACCATGCGGTCGATCAACCGGGCATTCGCCACTGACAGGGACATCTGGTTCGCCAGAATCTTGAGCACACGAAGGTGGCTTCGCGAGTACTGGTTCACGCCGAGCTTGACCACCTCGATCACCCCGACGATGTCATCGTGCAGCAAGACGGGCACTGCCACCGCCGACACGCTCATCGCCGGGGCTTCGAAGCCGGCGAGGCCCGGATCGGCGTCACCGACCAGGATGGCACGCCGGCTCTGGAAGACCTGTCCCGCGATGCCTTCCCCGGGCAAGAGGATCCGGCGCTCCAGAGCCGTGCGTGAAGACTCCTGCCGATCGGGCGGGCTCACGTAACTCGGCACCAGACGCCGCTTGTCATCCGCCACCAGATACACGCGCGCCTGGTCATGCGGCAGGAGGCTGGCGGCGACCTCGGCGGTGAGCCGGCAAATCTGCTCCACCCCGGTCTCCCGTCCAAGCCGCACACCGACCTGGTCTATGGTCTCCAGCTGTTTGAGACCCTGACGCGACGGACTCGCAGCCGCCGGCTCCGACTCGAGACGGAGGTTGGCCAGATCGATCTCGCCTTGCTCGACCACGGCGATCACCGCCTCGACGACGCGAGGATCGAACTGCGATCCGGACTGCCTGCGCAGCTCGTTGATGACCTGGTCGAGGCGAATCGCGGCGCGGTACGGCCGCTCCGAGACCATGGCATGGAAGGCGGCACAGGCATGAATGATGCGTCCCCCCAGAGGAATCCTCTCGCCGGCCAGCCCATCCGGGTAGCCACTGCCGTTCCAGCGTTCGTATTGCGACCTGATGATGGGACAGATCGACTGCAAGGCGGGCACCCTGGACAGAATCCGCTCCGCAATGACCGGGTGCTCGTGCACCATGGCCAGCTCCTCGCTGGTGAGGGGTCCCGGCTTGTTCAACAGCTGGCTGGGAAGGCCGGCTTTGCCGACGTCGTGCAAGAGCGCGGCGAGCTCGAGTTCGCGCAAGGGAGTGCCCTTGAGGCCAAGCTGATGCGCGACGGCCACGGCAAGCGAGGCGGTGCCCCGGGAGTGGGCTTCGATCGGCCGGTCGTTGCCAAAGCCCGATGCCGCGAGCGCGCCCAGGGTCGCCATGAAACTCTCCTCGATTTGCCGGCTCCGACCCTCGGCCTCACGCTGCCTGCGGCCGAGGTTGCCCAGCATGCGCGCCTGCGTATAGGTGAGCAGCCCCACCACGGATACCAGGACGAGCAGGGAGCGGTCGTAGACGCCTGACCAACCCGCCAAGAGCGGGATCGCGGCGGCGATGGTCCCGAGCACGCCGACCGCCATCGCGATCCGAAGCGGCAAGAGGGCCGCGGTGAAAACGGCGGCGGCGATGTACACCGGCAGCAAGTCGCCCCCTTGCAGGTTGCCGGCAAAGCTCAAGTAGAGCAGGGGCAGCGCGATCCCTATGACGATGCCGGCCAACAGGTGGTCCACCGGAACCCGCAACCACGGCAGCCCCCAACACACGACGCCGAGCACGAAGCCGGCCGCTGGTATCGCCCATGCCGAGACAAAGCTAACGTGAAGTTGCCCACCCGAATGGATGCTGATCAGTCTGACGGTCGTGATCGCCCAGAAGGCGACCCCGAGCACTCGAAAGGCGGGTCGTTGGCGCGCACCGCCAAGACGCCGCGCTCGCTCCACGAACCACGGGCCCACGGTCGCCAACAGCGGAAGCTTGAACCGCAACGTTTCCCGGGCCGACGTGACAAGGCGTCCCGCGTCGAACCGCGGGGACGACCCCCGATAGACAACTTGTCCTTTCCTTGCCACCGGCGGCAAGCGTCTGGGCAGCGGACGCTTCTCGTTGCGGCGGCTCATGACTATTCCAAGCCTACGTTCGGCCTAATCCTTCGATGGCATGCCGTCACCCCGGCTACCGGTCGGCCCAGCTTCGATGACCACCAGCGAATGCAGGTGGCCGGGCTCAACGAATTGGGCCCGAGCCTAGGGAGCGACTTCGATGTTCACCCGCACGCTGGTCGCGACCGCGACCGCTTTATAGAGCGGTCAATGGTTTTTGTAGTGCTCGACGAGATCGTTCGCTTCTGTCTCGGTCGGACCGGCAAGCCGGAACAGCATATCGATTCGCTGAAAGACGGAGGTGTCGCTGCGCTGACGGGTGGCTTCGATGTTGACCTCGACCTGTTCCAGACGGATGCCGGAGTCGCGGGCCCGACCTTGTACCAGCAGCACGCCGCAGGCGGAAACGCCCGCCAGGAACGCCTCGGCTGGTGTGATTTGCTCACCGGGCCCGCCAAGGTGCGTCGGCTCGTCGATGACGAGTTGATGATCGCGCACCTTATTGATGGCGCGGCCAGGGGTCGAGGTGCTGGCGGAGTGAACGCGGTTGATGACGAGGTCGTCAGTGGACATGCGAGCTCTTCGATTTCACGCTGACAAGGAATCGGTCGAGATCGAGAACGAAGCGCTCATGGGTGCCGCGCGCAACGAGCTCGACCTCGTCGACCGCCTGGGCCTCGAACACGATCCGGCGTCCCTCCACCGCGACGACGCGGGACTCGACACGAACCCGCATACCGAGCGGGGTGGCCTTGAGATGCTCGATCGTGAGCCGGGTTCCGACGCTGGCCTCACCGGGCTCGAGCTGTGGCGCAATCGCGCGAACGGCCGCGGATTCGAACCACTGGCAGAGGACGGGGGTCGCCAGGACCGTGACACCGGTATTTTCGAACCGGTCCGCTGCATAGTCGGGTCCGACCACCTGCTCGAGGCTGCCAACCTGACCCACGCTCACTTCCCTCACGAATCCACTCTACCGGGCATCGCGCATCGACGGCGATTCAGGCAGAATTCGAGCATGCGGGAGGAGCGCCGCTTGCTCAGCGTGCTCTTCGCCGACGTGGTCGGTTCAACTGAGCTCGGCTCCCAGACCGATCCGGAAGTCCTGCGGCAGCAGATGACCCGGTACTACGAGCGCATGAAAGAGGTCGCCGAAACGCACGGCGGCATGGTCGAGAAGTTCATCGGTGATGCGGTCATGGTCGTGTTCGGCGTGCCCCGGCTCCACGACGACGATGCGGAGCGAGCCGTCCGCTGCGGACTGGCCATGCAGGAGGCGATGGCTGAGCTGAACCAGGAGCTTCAAACTGAGCTCAGCCTCCGGATCGGGATCAACAGCGGCGAGGCCGTTGTCCGAACTGGCGATGATGGCCAGTTCATCGTCGGCGATGCGGTGAACGTCGCGGCGCGCCTGCAGCAGAACGCTGAGGCCGGCGAGGTGGTCGTGGGACCGCTGACCGAGCAGCTGACCCGGGCTGCCGTCGAATACGAGCGTCGCCCTTCGATTCTGGCCAAGGGCAAATCGGCGCCGCTCAGGGCGTTCCGCGCCGTGCGGACCACGACGGCCGTCCCTCGTCAGTTCCGCGGAGTTGCGGGTCTGCGGGCGCCGCTGATCGGCCGAGACCGCGAGCTGCAGTTCATGGTCAATACCTTCAGCCGGGTCGTCGAGGACCGACAAGCCCATCTCTTCACTCTGCTCGGGGCTGCCGGGATCGGCAAATCGCGCCTGATCGAGGAAGGCCTCCGTCGCATTGGCACGGATTTCAGCCCTCACGTCGTACAGGGCCGCTGTCTGCCCTACGGCAAGGGCATTACTTACTGGCCGTTCATCGAGATCATTCGCGAAGACGCCGGCATCAGCCTCGAGGATGATCGCGAGACAGTGATCGGAAAGCTGCGCCAGCAGCTGGCCTCCTTGCCATTGCCAGCTGAACAGGTGCGAGCGGTTGAGCAGCGCCTGGCAGTCGTCCTCGGTGTGGCAGCCGCCGATGCGGCCATCCCAGACGTGCCTGCCGCTCGGGTAAACGCCGAGCTGGCCTGGGCGATCCGACGGCACATCGAAGCGCTGGCCGCCGACAACCCGGTCGTGGTGGTCGTCGATGACCTGCAATGGGCCGAGCCGGCAATCCTCGAGCTGATCCAGCATGTGACGCAGCGGTCGACCGCGGTGCCGGTCCTCTGGGTTTGCGTGGCCAGACCTGAGTTCCTCGAGACTCATCCTCACTGGGGCGCCGGCCGGTCCAATACGTCCTTGACCACGCTCAACCCGCTCAATCCAGACGAGACCTCGACCTTGATCTCACGCCTGCTCGAAGTCGAGGACATTCCCCGAGCCCTTCACCAACGGCTCCTGGAACGGTCCGAAGGGAACCCGCTCTTTTGCGAGGAGTTCCTCCGGATGTTGATCGATGAGGGTCAATTACTGCACGTCGAGCAACGCTGGAAAGCCGAAGTTGGTGCCGAGGAGATTCGTGTTCCCGAATCGATCCAGGCCCTCCTCGCGGCACGGCTCGATTCTCTTCCCGACGGGCAGAAGCAGATGCTTAAAGAAGCCAGCATCATTGGGGAGCGCTTTACGTCTGAACAGATCGCCGCCTTGGGTGGTGACGTCGACGCCGCATCGGCCCTTGACGACCTTTTGAGGACCGGTCTTGTCCTCGAGGATGCAGCGGCACCCGCCGGTAGCACCTTTCGATTCAAACACCTGCTGGTGCGCGACATGGCCTACAGCGCCCTCTCCAAGAAGGATCGCGGCGACCTGCACGAGCGATTCGCTCGACACCTTGAAGCCGTCACCGGCGACCGCGCCGACGAATACGCCGAGATCATCGCTTATCACAGCGATCGAGCCTATCTTCTCTCCCGAGAGATGCGATTAGCCGTCGAGGCCGTTCGTCCCCGGGCGCAGATGGCTCTTCGATGGAATCTCTTCCTCGCGGAGCGAGCTCGTTCCCGCGACGACTGGTCTGTGGCGGCCGATCGGATTGCCAGCGCAAGGGCGACGATCGAGGATCTTCACATAGATGACCTCGGAGTGGACCATCTGCGCCTCAGACTACTGGAGGCTAATCAGCACGCCAACCTCAACCAGTACGATGCGGCGGTCGCCGCCGCAGAAGAGGTGCTCGAGCAGGCGACCGGCATCGCGCGTTGGGATCTGGCAGCCGCTGCTCAACTCTGCATTGCTCGCATAAAGCAGCGACGCGAGCCTACCAGCGCCCGCAACGCTGACCGGATTGCCGAAGCCGCGCGCTTGTTTCGCCTGGCGGGCGACCCGGTCGGCGAGCTGGAAACCGACTGGATGAACATCGTCTCACGGCTCGGAGAGAACGCGTGGTCGTCGACCCTCGCTGAGGGTGCTTCGCTGGCTGAACGAGCGGCCACCCTGAACGCCCCAGCTCGGGCGGGAGAGTGGTTTTCCATCATTGCGCTGTTTGCTGCCAAGGCAGGGCAGCCAGAGAACGCCCGCCAGTACATTGCGAGAGCGGCGACGCTTGTGAAGCAGGCCGGTGTTCGGTCCGCTGGCTTTCTCGTCATTGCCCAGGCCATGCTCGATATGCTGTCGGATAGAGTCGAGCAAGCCTCCCAGCGACTGCGCGACGCCACCTCTGAGGAAGAGCATGAAGGTTTTGAATCGCTCTTCTTGCAGCGCACGCTCGCGGAATGCTTGACGAGGACCGGACGGCTGGTCGAGGCGGATGCCGTTCTCGAGGACGCCCTGAAACGAAGCAGCGAGAGCGGAGAACTCTGGAATCGGTGTGAGCTATTCGCAAAGAGGGCCGTAGCGGCCGTGCGCAGCGGAAATCTCGAAGCAGCCGAAGGCTACGTCCGGCAATCAATGGAGACGGCGGTGCCAGGGGACATGAGTGGCGCCGCCGAGTCGAACTGGGCGCTTGCCGAGCTACGGGCTGCCCAGGGCCGCGATGATGAGGCAGAAGCTGCATACCGCCGGATTCTTGCTCTATCGGCGGACTACTACGACGTCCTGGAGGAGGTGGACCTCAGCTTTGCCCGTTTCCTGATTAGCCGCGGCCGGGGCCGCGAGGTAGTACCGGTCCTCGACCGGATTGAGGGCTGGCTTGATGCATCGGGTTACCGTATGGGCCGCGTCGAAATCGCCGAACTGCGGCAACGGACGGGGATCAAGGGCCAACTGCAGTAAGGCGAGCCCGCACTTTGGCTGCGGCGATCTGGTTCTCCTTCTCGTCGAAAAGTCGGACCGCCTCTTCGAGATGTGGGAGTGCCTCGGCGCGCCGGCCGGCCAACCCCAAGATTTCGGCGAGGTCAGTTTCGACCCCGGCTCGGGCATTCAGCCAGTCAGTCTTTTGGATCAGCTTCGCCGCTGCACGAACCATCGCCTCGCCTGCGTCGAACTCACCTCGCTGCGCC
>Ga0209526_10001186_pt1 | contig 17294 bp, 13 predicted proteins | sample JacPinW_OM2H0_M1_FD_188566 | JGI IMG/M metagenome (GOLD analysis project Ga0209526, IMG submission 188566) | Forest soil microbial communities from Algoma, Ontario, Canada - Jack Pine, Ontario site 1_JW_OM2H0_M1 (SPAdes) (version 2) | ecosystem: Environmental > Terrestrial > Soil > Boreal... | reverse complement strand
TGGCCTGAAAATACCACTTCCAGGCCGCCGGATTGATCGGTTCGCCGACCGTGCCGAGAAGGCGAAGGCTGCTGAGATCGTGCGGGTTGATCCAGTCCATTCCCCACGCCATAAAAGCCCGGACGGCGGTGGCAGAGCTATAAAAAATCGTCACCTTGTAGCGTTCGATAATCTCCCAGAAACGGTCCTTGCGAGGCTGGTCGGGTGCGCCTTCGTACATCACCAGGCTCACGCCGCTCGCGAGCGGCCCATAAACGATGTAGCTGTGGCCGGTGACCCATCCGATATCGGCCGTGCACCAGTAAACGTCGTCATCGCGCAAGTCGAAGACAAGCTGTGTGGTCCACATGCATTGCAGCAGGTAGCCCGCCGACGTGTGCAGCACTCCTTTGGGTTTCCCCGTCGTGCCGCTGGTATAGAGGATGTAGAGCGGCTGCTCGGAATCAAGCGGCACCGCCGGGCAGACTTTCGAGGCTTCCCGTTCAAGCTCGTGCCACCAGAGATCGCGGCCCTGCCGCCAGTCGATTTTTTCACCCGTGCGCCGCACCACGATGGATGTCTCGATCGTCGGGCAGTTCTTAAGCGCCGCGTCTGCGGTTTCTTTGAGCGGAACGACCTTCCCGCGGCGAAAGCCGCCATCGGCGGTGATGAGCACTTTCGCCTTGGCGTCGGCGATGCGGTCTGCCAGGGCCGTCGCGCTGAAGCCGCCAAACACCACCGAATGCACCGCGCCGATGCGCGCACAGCCGAGCATGGCGACGGGGAGTTCGGGGATCATCGGGAGGTAGATCGCCACGCAATCGCCAGCCTTCACGCCGACCGACATCAGCGCATTCGCGAACCGGCACACGCGCTCGTGCAGCTCGGCAAACGTGAGTTGCAGCGTCGAGCCATCTTCGGCTTCCCAGTAGAGCGCGGGCTTGTTCCGGTTCTTCTCGAGGTGCCGGTCCAGACAGTTGTGGGCGACATTTAACTTGCCGCCCACGAACCATTTGGCGTGCGGCAGATTCCACTCGAGCACTTTGCTTGGCTGCTCGAACCAGTCGAGCATCTTTGCCTGCTCGCCCCAGAATCCCTCGGGGTCGTTCTGCGCGCGGTCGTACATTTTGCGGTACTCATCGAGTGAGCGGACGCGGGCCCGTTTGCTGAATTCCTCCGGCGGGGGAATCGGCTTCTCGTCCAGAACTCGTGGGTCGAACTCGAACATCGCTCCTCCTATGCCGGACAGGTCCCGAAGTTCTCGTCGCGTGGCGGTAGCCGAAGGTATCGCGATCGTCGGTTCGCGCGCCCCTACGTTATTGAACCTCAGCGATTTGGTCAAGAACCGCGATTTCGACAGAACCGGGGTCAACCGGGCTTTGCGAATGACCCCCGATGACTTACCGATTGCCGAGAGCGGGAGGCAGGATTTCGGAACTATTCAGCGCCGCAAACGGAATATGTAACGAGAACCAGGGCGGGCCGTCCAAGGGTTGAAATGACGAGGGCCACCGAACTGACAGATGACGGCCTCCTCCGGCGGATGATTGCTGGCGATGAGGAAGCCTTTACCCTCCTCTACCGCCGCCGGCAGCCATCCATCTATCGGTTCGCCTTGCATATGAGTGGCAACAGGGCAGTCGCCGAGGACGTTACGCAAGAGGTTTTCATGACGCTGATTCGCCACGCGAGACGCTTCGATCCGGCACGCGGAACTCTGGGAGGGTTTCTGTTTGGCGTCGCCCGCAATCACCTGCGGAAGCGCGCAGAGCAGGATCGCCGCCTGGTGCCCCTGGTCGTGGACGCCGACCACCTCGGTCCTCTCGCTCCGGTTCGGGGCGCGGCGGGGGAAAACACAAATGGAAATGGAGTCTCAAGCAACGGTAACGGCTATCGAACTCTACAGGGGGCAATTTCGACGAGCGGTGATGAATTTGCCTCGTTTGAAACGGTCGGACGCGTCCGTCAGGCGATTGCCACGCTACCGGAGAATTATCGCGAGGTTGTTGTCTTGTGCGAGCTCGAAGAAATGAGCTACGAAGAGGCGGCTGCAGTGCTTGATTGCCCGGTCGGAACCGTTCGCTCGCGGCTGCACCGGGCGCGGGCAACGCTGCTTGAAAAACTTCGACACCTATATCCGGAGCGGCGAGCGTCGGCGGTGGGATCATGAACAAAGAAGCGAATCGCATGGACTGCGCTCAGTTTGAGGAAATCGTCCACGATCTCGACCGCCGGGGAACGCAGGTAACGATGCTCCGCGAAAGCGCGCTCGCTCATGCGGAATCCTGCAGCGGCTGCGCCAAGCTGATGACCCAGGCCGAATCGCTCGATTTTGCCTTGCGGTCGCTTGCTGCGCGAGAGGTGAGCGCGCAAGCGCCCCTGCGTGTTGAGGCCGCTCTGCTAGAGGTGTTTCGGCGGGCCAAGGTCAGAGCCTTTCGGCGCAGCGCCCAGCGGCGGCTCGCGGCTCTCGGTGCTGCTGCGATGGTGCTTGTCTCGCTCGGCCTCGCTGTGCGCCGGAGGCCCACGCCCAAGCCGAATCCCGCACCGGTAGTCAATGTCGGAGCGGGCCAGTCGTTTCGAGTTGACGTCGGCTCGCCGCAGGTTCCGCCTCAGGCTAGAGAAAAGAAATCAGCGGCGACCAGGAATGGTGCCGCATACGCGACGGCTTACGTTTCGCTGCCGTACGCGAGCGACCCGGAGACACTCGAGGGAGGAGCCGTTGTTCGTGTCGTCCTGTCCCGGCCCGCACTTGCCTCGCTGGGTTTGCCCGTGACGGATGTGGGATCGATGGACCGAATTCCCGCCGACATCGTTTTGAGCGAGGACGGTGTGCCCCAGGCGATTCGCTTGGTTTCGCAGGCCACCATTGACTAGCAGTTCGATTGGCAGTTCGCCGGTGAAGAAAAGAAATGTTTGGAGGAATCGACGTGACGAGAGCTGGACGTAAGCTGGTATGTATCGGGGGTACCGGAATGACGGTGGCTTTGCTCAGCATCGGTGGCATGGTCCGCGCGCAGTCAGAACCTGCAGCCCCGCCTCCGGGCCCACCGGTTGTCGTCGAAAGAGTTGAGCCGGGGTCGGGTGCAAATTATCAACCGTTCAGGCCAGGGCCGTTTTCGCCCGACGATGCGATTGGATTCGTGGGCGTCGAAGCCGGCCTCGGAGGTAAGACGGTAGCGGGCGCTCCGTTCTCGGCGAGCTTATCGACGCAAACGACGCAGGTTCTTGCCGACGGCAATCGCATCGAGCGCGGCACAACCGGAATGCTTGCACGCGATAGCCAGGGTCGCACGCGCCGGGATATGACTCTGCCCGCCATCGGTCCCTGGGCTACTTCGGGGAAGGCCGCTCCGCACGTGATTCTGCTTAACGATCCGGTCGCCCAAGTGCACTACATCCTCGAACCCGATCAGAAGATTGCGCGCAAATTGGCCTCGTTTCCGGGTCTGCGAGACAGACTCGATCGTATGCCTCCGCCTCCAACGGTTGTGCAGAATCGGAACGGGGTAACGACCACCTCGCTCGGCACCCGAACCCAGGATGGATTGACGCTCGAGGGCACGCAGACCAGGCGCACGATTCCGGCCGGTGCGATCGGCAATGAACGGCCGATTGAAATCTTGGTCGAGCGCTGGTTTTCACCGGAATTGCAGGTCAACGTGATGATTAAGCGCAACGACCCGCGCACCGGTGAGACACTGTTCCAGTTGACCAATATCGCGCGGCAAGAGCCGGACGGATCGTTGTTCCAGGTACCGCCTGAGTACACCGTGAAGGAGGGCCGGAAGATGGACTTCCTCGGGAAACGGGGGCACGAACACCAGCCGCCGCCACCCGGGGATGGGCCTGCGCCGCCGTCGCCCGAGCACTGAGTTTCTCCCGGGAAGTAGGGCGGGAATTACGGGAGGCTCGCCCTGCGAGGCATCCTCAGATCGCTCGCGATTGCCGCCTGATGGAACTGTCCTGGTATAATTTCTCGCGGCATATGTCCCCACTCGACGAAAGCGTTTTTCGGAAGCAACTCGAGGCCGAGGGCTTTTCACACATGTTCGTCTGGCAGGACGAACCGCGGGCCTTCTACCCTGACCACACCCACGCGGGTCTCACGGCGCATATCATTCTCGACGGCGAGATGACGCTCACGATCAACGGCGAATCGCAAACGGTTCGCCCGGGTGAGCGCTCGGACGTTCCCGCTGGCGCCGTCCATTCCGCCCGCATGGGTCTTCAAGGCTGCCGGTATCTTGTCGGCGAGAAATAGATTTCAACTCGCGGCGGATGCGCGGTCGAGGAGTTCGATGACGTGGAGGACTTCCTGGCCGGTCTGATGAATCGCGGCGCCCGCGCGGAGCTGCAAGATACATCCGGGATTCGCGGTGACGATCGCCTTGGCCATCGTTTCGGTTGCGGACTCCATCTTCCTCGCTAGTAGTTCAAGCGAAGCGTCGGTTTCTGTGACGTTATAGACTCCGGCTGACCCGCAGCATTGGTCCGCAAGAGGCATTTCGACCAGGTCCACGCCAGGGACCGCGCGAATCAGCTTGCGCGGTGCTTCCCGGATTTTCTGCCCGTGGGCAAGGTGGCAGGAATCCTGATATGTGACGCGCAGCGGAACGGGCCGAAGCGGTGCCGTGAGCCCAAGCTCTGCGAGGAACTCGGTCACGTCGCGCGTCTTGCTGGAAAATTTCTGTGCTTGCGGATGGGCCGGATCGCCTGCACCAAGCAGCCGTGCATATTCCTTGAGTGTCGAGCCGCACCCGGCAGCGTTGGTGATGATTGCGTCGAAATCTTGCGCCAGGAACACGGGAAGGTTTGCGCGCGCAAGATCTTGCGCCACGTCGCGCACGCCCGCGTGGGCCGCGAGGGCCCCGCAGCATACTTGGCCGGCGGGCACGACGACCTCGCAGCCGTTTGCTTGCAGCACTCGGATCGTCGCACGGTTAAGCTCGCTAAACGTCACTTGTGCGACGCACCCAGCAAAAAATGCGACGCGGGCGCGCCGTGGTCCCTGTGCCGGGAACGTCTGTCCGAGCTGGGCAAAGAAAAAATGTGAGTCGATCTTCGGCAGCAGCCGTTCCCGATCCTGCAGGCCCAGCAAGCGCAGAATTCCGGTCCCGCGGGCTAGTCCGGCCAGTCCCGATCGCTGGTAGAACTTCAAACACCTCGCCGCCACCGCAATCCGTTGTGGATCGGGAAGCAAGCGGCGATACACGAAATTGCGCAGAAGGCGAGAAACGAACGGCCGCCTGTAGTTCTGTTCGATCTGCGCCCGGGCCATCTCGACCAGCTTGCCGTACTCGACGCCCGAAGGGCAGGCGGTCTCGCACGCGCGGCAATCCAGACAGCGGTCGATATGCGTGACAAACGCGTCGCCCAGCTCGAGCCTCCCCTGGTCAACGAGCAGCATCTGCCGAATTCGTCCGCGCGGCGAATCGGCTTCTTGGCCCCATAGGCGATACGTCGGGCAATGATTCAGGCAGAGCCCGCAGTGGACGCACCGCGAGTAGTCCTCGTACTCCGGTTTGTCGACACTTGAAAATCCGCGGAGCGCTCCCGGAAAGTCACTTTGGACTTCCTCCTGGGACGGTGAAGGATCGCCGGGCATCGTTCAGAGTCCTCCCACGAATCGGCCGGGGCTCAGGGTGCCGTGAGGATCGAAGACTTCTTTCAGTTTCCTCATCTGGTCAAGATCCCGGCGATTGAGTCCCCAGACTTTCAGTGCGCTCTTCCATTCGGCCGGGCACCAGGGAATGGTGGCCTCGCCCCCCGAGTCTCTACATGTCAGAAGGATTTGATCGGTAGCCTGCGTGACCCGGCGCCGGCTATCCTGTTCGCCGTCAGTTGGCAGCAACGCAAAGTAAATCACGCCCAGCCCTCGCGCCAGCGCTGCCCAGAGCAGGGAATTGGTTTCGGCCGCCCGCTCCGCAGAAGCCAGAACTTGCTTCATCTGCGCGGGCAGGACCATCATTTTCACGATCGTGGTTGCGTCAGACGATGCCAGCGCAATGGGAATGAACTCCCGGACGCGGCCAAAGGCGCCCGCGGTTTTATCCTCCTCGAGGACCGCAGTACTGGTCGCACCCGATAGCTGGGCCATTTGGCAAAGATCGCGCTCGCATCGCCCAAGCACCTGTGGATTCCCTGCAAAGCCTGCCATGAGCGCCCAGTGCGTTTTCCGAAGCAGACTTGCGGGGATCGGATCGGACTCGATCCGGGCGGCGACATCGCCTGATAACAGTTCGGCTACCCGAGGACTCATGATTTCTAGCGACAGGGGCGTGAGCGGCGATCCTGCCACACGATGACGCAGTTCGAGTGCTCGCTCGGCGCTCTCGAAAAGCGCCACGAAAGCTCGGGTAGCTCCGGGCAGCGGAAACGTCCGGAAATTGATTTTCGTGATAACCCCGAGAGTCCCGAGCGCGCCAATCATGAGTTTGTGGATGTCGTAACCTGTAACGTTCTTCACGACCCGTCCGCCGCTTCTCGCCAGAAGCCCTTCGCCGGTGACGAATTCGGTCCCGAGCAGGTAATCCCGCGCCGTACCGTAGAACTGCCGCAGGGGAGAATCCACCCCTGACGCGATCGTACCGCCGATCGTCGTGCGAAACCCGAACGGCACCGGCAGGGGGAGAAATTGCCGATGTTCGGCGAGCACGGCCGCAAGCTTTTCAAGCGGAACACCCGCCTCGACACCGAGAGTCAAGTCGCCGGGTTCGAAGGCGATGACGCGATCGAGTTGCGTCATGTCGAGCGCAAGATCATATTGCCGCGGCGGCATGCCCATCCCGAGTTTTGTGCGCGCCCCGGTTGGTACGATCGCAAGCCGCTCGGCGGATGCGAACTTCACCAGTTCGGCGACTTCTTCGCCCGTGCGCGGACGCACAACAGCTCGAGGAATCTTGTCGCCGATCTGGTAGGCTGCAAGTTCGGCGGGATCGGTGATCACGCCCGAGGGACCAGCAATCCCCGATAAGCGCGAGGAGATAGTCATGCTGGCCATGTTCATGCGGGAATTGCGCTCGCATCCGGGGAGGGCCGCACGTAGATCTCGCCGCAACCTTTGGTGGAGGGGAAGATCTTTCCGGGGTTCAGCAAGCCGGCCGGATTATACGCGTCGCGGACGCGCCTCATCAGATCGAGTTCCGCTTCACTAAACAGCAGCGGCATCAGGCGGTCCTTCTCCATCCCGACCCCGTGCTCGCCGGTGATCGAGCCGCCCAGTGAGATGCATAACTCGATGATTTCGTCGGCGGCTCGAATGGCGTTCTGGAGTTGCCCTTGCTTGCGGTTATCGAAAGGAATCAGGGGATGCAGATTGCCGTCTCCGGCATGAAAAATGTTGCCTATCTCGAAGCCATATTTCTTGCCGATCTCGCTGATGCGTCGCAGAGTTACCGGCAGTTTTGTCCGCGGGATGACTCCGTCCTGGCTGTAATAGGTCGGCGAGATCTGACCGATCGCGCCGAACGCGTTTTTTCGGCCCTTCCAGAGCAGCTCCCGCTCGCTTTCATCGCGCGCCACGCGCACTTGCCGTGCGTGGTGCACTCGGCATACGTCCGCCACATCCTCTGCCTGCGCTTCGGCTGACTCGCGCAACCCGTCCACATCGATCAGCAAGACCGCGGCGCAATCGACGGGATAGCCCGCGTGCACATAGTTCTCGACGGCGCGCAGCGTCCAACCGTCAAACATTTCGCACGCCGCCGGCGTAATCCCTCGCGCCGTGATATCGACCACGGTTTCGGTCGCGTCGTCCACGGTTTCAAATACCGCGAGCAGCGTCTTGATCGCCTCCGGCAAACGCGTCAGCTTCACGGTAACTTCCGTTACCAGGGCGAGCGTTCCCTCGGAGCCGACGAACAGGCCGGTGAGGTCGTAGCCGGGAGGGTCGAGCGTCGGGCTGCCCAGACGGACCAGTTCGCCTGTCGGAAGCACGACTTCTAACCCGAAGACGTGGTTCGTGGTCACCCCGTAGGCGAGCGTATGCGGTCCGCCGGAGTTTTCCGAGACGTTCCCTCCAATCGTGCAGGCCTTCTGGCTAGAGGGATCTGGCGCGTAATGAAGCCCTGTGTGCGCCACGGCAACGCTCAAATCTGCGTTCACCACACCCGGCTGCACGGTTGCTCGCTGATTGTCGGCGTCAATCTGGAGGATGCGATTCATGCGCGAAAAAACGGTGACGATGCCGCCCTGCCGAGCGAGCGCGCCGCCGGAAAGACCGGTTCCCGCGCCTCGCCCAACCAGAGGGGTGTCGTAACGCTTCGCCAGATTGACAATCGCGACGACGTCGGCTGTGGTGCGCGGAAACACCACGCAATTTGGCCGAGCGACTTCGACTGAGCCGTCGTATTCATACAAAATCAGATCTTCGGGTTTCTGGAGGATGCCGTCCCGGCCCAGCAGCTTTTCGAGATCGTGGATGAGTCGCGAATCCATTTGGCGTGGCGCGAGCTGTGTCCTCCCGCGCTTCACGACACTATAGCCGCCAGCAACGACGGCAGTCAACGCGGCGCGTCATCGTGGTCATCGTAGGTGCGAAAACGCGTATCTGCCTTTGCCCGATTCCAGCCGTGCGTTGCCACGCCCGCCCGCGTATACTACTTCCCCGGCGAGGGACTTTTTTTGTGCGAGGTGTGCGGTGAGCAAGCCGAAGGCTCTTTCGACTCACCCGCTTTTTCCTGGGGCGCGGTCGATCCTCGACGAGCATTTCGAAGTCGAGTACTGGAAGCAACCAGAGCGCCTCAACCGCGCAGAGCTGCTAGAGCGCATTCCCGATAAAGAGGCGCTGGTCTGCTTGCTCACGGAAAAAGTCGACGAGGAGCTGCTCCAGGCGGCGCCAAGGCTGCGCGTGGCGGCCACCGTATCGGTCGGCTACGACAATATCGACGTCTCCGCTTGCACCCGGCACGGGGTAATCGCCACGCACACGCCTGGCGTCTTAGACGACACGACCGCGGATTTTGCATGGACGCTATTGATGGCGGTTGCCCGCCGCCTAGTCGAAGGCGACGCATGGATGCGCACGGGCACATGGCCGGGGTGGGATCTCGACCAGCTTGTCGGTGCCGACGTTTGGAACAAGACGCTCGGCATCGTTGGCTTTGGGCGAATCGGGAGACGGGTCGCGCGGCGTGCGCAGGGCTTCGAGATGCGTGTGCTCTATAGCGATCAAATTCGAGGCCCGCTCGAGGCCGAAAAGGAATTGCACGCCGAATTCGTGGACCTCGATCGTCTGTTTGGGGAAGCCGATTTCGTCACTCTGCACGTCCCATTGCTTCCCGAGACGCGCCATCTGATTTCGAAGGAAAGCCTGGAAAAAATGAAGCGCACCGCGTTTCTCATCAATACGTCGCGTGGGCCAGTTGTGGACGAAGACGCACTCGTCGAAGCCCTCGAGAACAAGAAAATCGCAGGTGCGGCGCTCGATGTCTACGAGCACGAGCCGCGGGTACACCCCGGCCTCATCGCGCGCCGCGACGTCATTCTTGCGCCGCATCTCGCAAGCGCTTCTCTCGACACTCGCACGAAGATGGCAGTCATGGCAGCCACGAATGCAGTCGCGCCATTTTCCGGCCGCCGCCCGCCGAACGCGCTCAATGCGGATGCCCTCGGCTTATCATGAGGAAAGGAATCTGAGATGACCCTGGTCACACGCAATCATGTGAAACTGACGCTCGAGGGCGCCCGTGCTGTTCTCGAAGCGGCGAAGCGGCGGGCCGAGGGAATTCACATCCCCTTGGTGCTTGCCGTCGTCGATGACGGCGGTCATCTGCTCGCGTTCGAGCGCATGGACGGCGCAAAGCCGTCGTCGATCACCATCGCGATTATCAAGGCGCAAGCCGCAGCCGTCCGCCGCGCGCCCACGGGCCCCGTTTTGACCGGCGAACAGATGAATCTGCCAGTCTCGTTCGGTCTTGCCATTGCGAGTCCCGCCCAGCAAACGCCGCTTCGCGGCGGCGTGCCGCTCGTCGTGGATGGACAAGTGGTCGGCGCCATCGGCGCGAGCGCGGGAACCGAAGAGCAGGACCTCGACGCCGCCCGCGCCGGCGCCGCCGCAATCGAACGGGTGTGAAACAGACTGCGCGTCGCATCTTCCGCGAAACACTTGCGGCTATCGATATCCCCGCCTCGGTTGAGAGACAGCTGCTACGGAGCGGCTCCCGCATTCGTGTCGGCGGCGACCGGATTGATCTGCGAGCGTTTAGTCGAATTGTCGCCATCGCCTACGGCAAGGCCTCTTTCGCGATGGCCCAGGGCCTGACCGCGGTCCTCGCTCCCGAATATCGCCCGGAAGGAATTCTCGTTGTTGCCGCCGCGATCTATGACCAGTTGGCCGGATGGGAAACATTCGTTGGCGGCCATCCCGTGCCGAACGCTATGAGTTTTGCCGCGGGCCGCGCGATCCTGAGACGCCTCGCGCGATGCGATGAGCGTACGCTCATTTTCTTTTTGATTTCAGGAGGTGGTTCGTCGCTGGTCGAACAACCGCTTGATCGAGCGACCACACTCGAAGATTTTCAGAAGCTGCATTCTGCACTGGTCTCCTGCGGCGCCTCGATCGAGGAAGTCAATACCGTGCGCAAGCACCTGTCGGCCACAAAGGGCGGCCGGCTCTCCGCTGCCGCCCCGCGTTCGATGAAGTTGACCTTGGCCATCAGCGATGTGCCGCCGGGCCAGGAATCCGCGCTTGCGTCAGGACCCACACTTCCGGACCCGACCACGATTGAGGATGCCGAGCGCATCGTGCGGGAATACAAACTCCTCGATAGATTTCCTCCCTCGCTTCGCGCCCTGTTCGAGGATCGGGCAATACTGGAGAGCCCCAAAGAAGGCGATCCTGTCTTTGCGCGTTCTCGCTTTGCGGTTCTGCTTGGCCAGCAGGAATTGATGCATGCCGCACACCGCTGTTGCGAGACCGCGGGCTACGTTTGTGTCTGTGACAATTCCACCGACAATTGGCCGATCGAGAAGGCCGCCGACCACCTGCTCGCCCAGTTGATAGCACAGAGGAGGTCGTACCCGGGCAGGCCCGTCGCCGTTTTGTCGGACGGAGAACTGAGCAGTCCTGTGACGGGCGATGGAACCGGGGGACGCAACTCGGCCTTCGTTCTCGCGTGCGTTTCAAAGATTGCGGGACGAAAGATAGCGGTTCTGAGCGCGGGAACCGACGGAATCGACGGCAACAGCCCCGCTGCCGGTGCGGTCGCCGATGGTGAGACATGGTCGCGAGGCCACACCGCCGGCTTGGATGTGGTTGATTTTCTGCGTCACAGCGATGCCTATGGTTTCTTCGATCTCCTCGAAGACACGATCGTTACAGGCCCGACCGGAAATAATCTGCGAGACTTGCGAATTCTTCTCCTAAGCTAGCCAGAGCGTATGAGCGCTCATTTCGAGCCCGCCTCTCCTTTGAGCGCCGCTATCTGCCTCTTGATCACCGATTTTTCGCTCATGCTGAGATCGCCACTTCCGAGCAGCTGCTCGAGTGGCCCGATGGCGTCTGGGTCGCCGCGGCTGCCGAGCGCGTACAACACCCAGAACTTCACGTCGAAGTAGGTTTCATGCAGATAGGAAACGAGCGTCCTGGTGATGTCCTTGTTCTTTTTATCGAGACCCGCGACCGCCAGTATCGCGGCTTGGCGGCTGCGGTAGCTCTTGCCCTGCGCCGACCAGTCAAGCAGCAGCGGCACGGCGCGGTCATCGCCGAGTTTGCCGAGGCCTTCCAGCGCCGCGACCCGCAATATCTCGTCGGGCGAATCCGATTTCACCGCTGCGACAAGCGTATCGTACGCATTCGGCGCCTTCATCTCGGCAAGCGAGTTGAGCGCGGCGGCGCGAACACGGTAGGCTTTGTCGGTCGCCGCGATGTCGGCGAGCTTCGCAGCAACCGATCCATCCTCCCGGAAATGTCCTAGCTGCTCTACGGCGACATCACGAACCCATGGCGCATCGTTGCCGAGCGAAGTTAAAATTTCCTTCTCCGCAACCGGACCTCCGATTTTGCCGAGTGCCCGCAGCGCTTCGACGCGGATTCCCCAGAAAGGGTCATGTTGCGCTCGATCGCCGAGAGCCGCAATCGCCTCAGGGTTGTCCTTTATGTCGCCGAGCGCGACGGCAGCGTCGGCGCGGTCGGGAACCGTCTCGGCGTTCTTCACTTGATAGATCAGCTCGGCGGCGTCCTTCTTAAAGTCCAGGGTCTTCAGAATCTGGTCGCCTTTGTCGAACAGCACCACGAGCGGCGTCGAATCGACAGAAAAAGTGAAGCTCTGGCTCGCTCCGCTGACCCGAATCGGGAAGGTCTTGCGGCCGCCTGCGGTCGTGACTTCGACGGCGATCGGCGTGTCGAACAATTCGACGAGTCCTTCGACCTTTTGTGTTTGGTTCACGTCGAGCTTCAATTGGCGGCCGACATTGTCGTAGGTGTAGCTCACTTGGTATTCCGGGGCGCCGGCTCGGTAGACCCACTGGTGGAAGAATTTATCTACATTGATGGACGTCGACTGCTCGATGGCCTTTTCCAGGTCGGCGGTCACCACGTTTTGCCCGCGATTTGTCTCGAGGTAATTGCGTAGCCCCCGGAGGAAATCGTCATCGCCGAGTGTTTCCCGCAGCATTTTCAGGACCCAGCCGGCCTTTGTGTAGATGTTGCCCTCGTATTGCGTCGAATCGTCGAAATTGCGATTAACGATCGGCACCGGGTACATGGCTTTCTGCCTGAACCATTGGCCCTGCTCGCGCCAGAATTCATAGGCGGCATCGTCGGCACCGTAATGCTGCTCCATCCAGAAGTGCTCGAAGTAGGTTGCAAAACCTTCATTGAGCCAGAGGTTCGCCCAATCCTTGCACGTCACCAGGTCCCCGAACCATTGATGCGCCAGTTCGTGAGACTCAACGGTGTCGGCTCCGGTCCGCTCTTCCGGGGCGAGGATGGGGTTCACCAATTCACGAACAGCGAGAGTAGTCGCGCTCGTATTTTCCATGCCTCCCTCGACGAAATCATCGACGGAGGTCTGGGCGTATTGCGCCCAGGGGTATGGCACGCCCAGTTTGTCAGCGTAAAGGTCCAGCATCTGCCTCGTGCGCACGAAGGTTGAATCGATTTTGTATTCCTGTCCCCGAGGCACCACATAACGAATCGGGATGCCTCGCCAAGAATCTTGCTTCTCGACGAACTCCCCGGCAATCGCCGATATCAGGTAAGTCGAGAGCGGTTCAGACTGCTTCCAGTCCCACGTCTTGGTGCCGTCGGCCTCGTCTTTCACGCCAACGAGCCGGCCATTTGAAATCGTGATCCACGTTCTCGGGACGGTCAGCACCATTTCCGATGTCGTACGGTCATTCGGATAGTCGTAAATCGGAATGTAATAGCGGGTGTCTTCGGCCTCGCCCTGCGTCCAGATCTCTTTCGGCTGCTGCGGGTAGTTCTTGTCGGGAACAATGAAGTAGATGCCCTTCTTCGGCTGCCCTTCGTAGCGGATGAAAACTTCGTGCCCCTCCCCGCGTTTGGCGGGGCGGCCGAGCCAAACAATGAGATCATTTGCCGTGGTCGAAAATTTAGCCACCGTGCCGTCGACCGTAACGTTCTGGATCTTCAGGTCCACGGAGTCGAATTTGAGTTCCGAGACGTCGTCGCGGAGCGCGGAAATGCTCTGGCTCACCTCTCCGCGGATCTTGCGCTGATCGATGTCAAACCACAAGTGGGTGCGAACATTTCTCAAATCGTAGTCGCGGCTCCGGGCATACGGCTCGTCGGCACCTCCGCGGGGCGAAAATAGCAGGAGCGCTGATAGCAGCAGGCCCCACCGCGCCCACGCTTTGGTGTGCCTGGAATGCCCGAAAGCCTCGATCATTCTCTTTCCTCTCGGCCGGGAGAAACGCGGTCGATGCAAACAACCATTATAATCTCGTGAAACGCGGGATGCCTCCGGATTTCACTGGTGGGAGCACAGGAGGCGGGATTGATGGGCCGGCCGGCTTCCTCTGGGCGGCAAAACAGATTGCCGCCCGAGCGTGGGTTCGATTACCATGCGCGCGTGACGCCTCTTGGTTGGCTCGCGGCGATCGTGCTGTTCTTGCAATTGCCGATTCCGTTGTACTGGTTCGTCGTGCATCCGCAAGTGAATTTCTGGCGACGGCACAAGAGAGCCAGCTACATCACGGGCCTTCTGCTTTCTTGGGTGCCAGCGACCGCCGGCATCGTCTTCTATCACCAGGAGCTTTTTCGTCGCGACCGGCCGCCCCTATGGAGCATTGTCGCCGCCTTGGCTCTGATCATTCTGGAAGCGTGGATTTTCTGGCGGGTGAAACGCGATTTGGGTGGTGCGCGGCTGGTGGGGAAGACCGAACTAACCGGTGGTGGAGAGCTTGCGCAGGGCGGGATTTACGCGCACATTCGCCATCCGCGTTACCTGGGCTCTTTTTTCGCGATTCTCGGCGCCTGTTTGCTCGGTGGCACCGGTGCGATGTGGATTGTGGCTGCTGTTTGGTGCGTATTGACGCTCAGCACAGTTTGGTTTGAGGAGCGCGAGCTTCGCATGCGCTTTGGGGCAGAGTACGAGCAGTATTGTCGCCGCGTGCCTCGCTTTCTCCCGCTGCGCTCAGGGCGTGGCGCATGGGGGCTTCATCGATGAACCTCCAACTTGGGAAGGCGGAAACAAACCTTGACGCGATCGCGATCAGAGGCAAGCCACTACCACAGGCGAGGCTGCAGCGGCGCTACAGGCTCATGCCCGAACGGACCTTGACACTTTCTTTGAAAATGCGCCCAGCGTTAGGACTCTGCAGGAAGGCGCGATGACCGGCAAGCGGTGGTGAAACAGGCCTGGTGCAAAAGCACATGTGAAGGTGATTCTTCGGTCTGCCCTTTACGACGAGGTGCAAGCGTTCTGCTGCTTAGGCTGGGCACATCACCGGGCACATGAAATCTTTCGCTACTCCTTTTGGTTAGACTCCGCTATCAATCCCTGAAGATTTCGAAGCCCCAGAACCGTCATACCAACAAACTCGAGGCCCGCCGAAAAGTGACCATCAACCTCTACACTCCTTATCTCGGCGATTACCCGCACCCTGAGAGTGTTCACCTGAAGAATCACGGCGAGTTGCGGGCCGCGTTCGAGAGGGGCCTGTGTCTCGATGCAACATCCCTCCAGGCTAAGATTGCGAATTTTGCCTGTGACAAATTCACCCGGCGTCTTTTGGATGCGCAGGATTTCGACAACACCTACGCAATTGTACCGTGTGCTGCGGCGGCGCTCGCCGCTACTGGGCGCCCATTTGATCGCAATTGGCTGAATCTCAAGCATGTCTTCAGCGATGTTGTTACCCTTGGTTGTTGGTGGCATAGAGATTGGTAATCGGCATCACGGTCGAAAAGTTTCAGTTACAATGGTCGGCCCCGCGCACCTTGCGGGAGCCTGCTGGTTCTGCCTGGCGTCCGTCGAATGGGCCCCGAAACGATTCACAAAACTCCATTTCGATTCGTTTGGACGACCACACGGCCTGGCACGATCCAGGCAGTTCTGAGCGTGTCTCGTCGAAGTGGCACAAGACTGAGCGGCGCGTGGGGAATCCCGGCGCCTCTTACGGCGTGCATCGCGCTACATCGGGTCGGGGCCTCGCACATGAACTCACCTTCGGTTTGCCGAAGTGCCAGACGCGCTCGCGAGCGGCACCGAGGCTCGACGGAATCACCAGATAATTTTCAACGCAAATTGGATCTGCCTCGAAGCCGTTGCCGTCGAGGTGATCACGCCTGCCCCGGGGACCCGGTCGCCGTTGCCATCGAAGATCGTCTCGTTGGCCGTCGGCGGATTGAAATTACTGTGATTTAGAGAGTTAAAGACTTCCAACCGGAACTGCACGTTGAACTGTTCAGAGATGCGTTTCACAGAATTATTCTTAAACAAGGACGCGTCAAAGTTTACGAGTCCTGGTCCGACCACGCCGTTGCGCCCGCTACTGCCCATCAGATTCGCACAAGTGCCCGGGATCGGCTGGGGCACTGGCTGAGCCTGAGCGCCAAAAGCATCGCACTTTCCGGCGAGGGCCGGAGTCGCAAGTGGGAGAGCAAAGCACTGTAGATTTAGATAGTCGACGCCTCCGTGGATCGGGTTGCATCCGGGCAGGCGGTTCGGAACGTCGAACGGATCCGTGTTGTTGAGGCCGAGCGCGTCCGGGCCAATAGTTGCGGTGAACGGCACGCCGCCGTTTGCTTGTAGAATGCCGCCCAGCTCCCATCCCTGCGCCGCCCAGCCGAGAGTACCGGACCGTTGCTTAGGGCTTGGAATGTCCCACGTATAGCTGAGTGTAAAAATCTGTCCCTGGTTAAAGTCAGAGAGACCCCGTCGAATCCTCTCGCTAAAGAACGGCAAGGTCGAGATTCCATTTAGAAACTGATCGCCATCTGTGGAACCGGAGCTGCTGTCGATACTTTTGCCAAAGGTATAAGAGGCTTGCGCCTGAAGTCCGTGACTCATCCTTTTTTTCACCTGGAATTCGAGAGCATGATAGATGGAGCTCGAATTCCAAAGCGTCGCTGACACTATGCCAAAATTGGGATTCAGGACTGCGCCACTTCCGACGGGATTTGGCCAGAGATAACCGTCGGGCGTCTTGGCGATGGGCAACACGATCGAGACACTATCTGCATGGAAGAGGTCATGCACGCCCCGTGAGCCCACATAAGCGATCATTGCCACGAGATTGGGAGTGATTTCGCGCTGGATATTGAGGTTCCAGTGCATCACGTAGTTGCGCGGGGGCCTTTGCTGAAGGTAAACAACGTGCTCTGTCGTCGGACTAGCCGAGAGCGTGGCAAACGCTCCCGATGGGAACGAGCCGGACAACAGGTTCGCGCCATTTGCCGACTGGTAAAAAGGAGCCGTTCCTTCCGCACTTATTCGCAGGTTCGGAGGCAAGATCTGCACGTCGAACATTCCGAAGCCCGCCCGGATGGCGGTCTTGCCATCCCGGAACGGGTCCCAGGCGAATCCGACCCGCGGCTCAAAATCTCGGAGCGAAGGATTTGCGAACAAGGGATTGCCGGTAAAAATCTGCGAACCGGTCAAGCTGTGCAGGCTGGCGAGCTTGCCCTGAACCTCGCTAGGCACGGTCGCGATTTCGTAGCGTAATCCCGCGTTAATCGTCAGATTGGGCCGAAAGCGCAGGTCGTCCTGGAGATAGGAGCCGAAGAGCGTCTCCCGGATACCGCGGGATGTCACCGTCCCCGGCACGTCGGCGGTGAGCGAGGCAGGGCGGTTTGTCAGGAAATCCCGAAGGGAATTAAACTCAAAATCTCCGCCGGGACGGGAGCTCGA
>Ga0209526_10001185_pt1 | contig 17294 bp, 14 predicted proteins | sample JacPinW_OM2H0_M1_FD_188566 | JGI IMG/M metagenome (GOLD analysis project Ga0209526, IMG submission 188566) | Forest soil microbial communities from Algoma, Ontario, Canada - Jack Pine, Ontario site 1_JW_OM2H0_M1 (SPAdes) (version 2) | ecosystem: Environmental > Terrestrial > Soil > Boreal... | reverse complement strand
CATGAATTCAAGGGAAGGGAAATCAATGACTTACAGAAATGGCGGAGAGGGTGGGATTCGAACCCACGGTAGGGGTTAACCTACACACGCTTTCCAAGCGTGCTCCTTAAACCGCTCGGACACCTCTCCGCTGCAGAAGGCAACCCTACGAGTTTAGCAGAATCGTTCTGGCCCCGCATGGCGTGTAGACGCCTAGTTCGTGGCCTTGAAGCGTCACCGCTCCAGTGGAGCTGCAAGACTCTGCCTCACTCTTGCAGAATTTACAACTCCCGGCGCTCTTTGTCCGCGGCGGGCTCTCAAGTACACTAATAAAGTTGTCTCCTGCTCCGGGATCGTCTAATCGGTAGGACTCCAGACTTTGAATCTGGCTATCGTGGTTCGAGTCCACGTCCCGGAGCCACTTCCCTGCTGGCTCCGCGCACTCACAAATTAATCTGACGATTGCTTTGCGGTAATCAGCGCGCTGGTGGTCGCCACGCACTGCCATGTTCCATTGGTCTTGATCCAAGTGTCTACGAATCGCTCGCGCTTCACGTAGGACTTGCCTTTTTCTATGCCCTTCACGCGGAAAATGCCATTCACCACAGCGGCATCGCCATACATCTGCACGTTGCTTTGTTCCGTTACCGCTTGCGAAGGCTGATATTCCGGCGCTCTGATGCTAGCCAGAAATTCGGTCTTGTTCGATATGCTGCCGTCAATATCCACCGAAATCATGCTGCTAGCCAGCAACATGTTCAAAGCCTTGGTGTCCTTGGATTCCAAGGCCAGATTCCACGCTTTTTCGAGCGCCTGGATGCGCCCGGCCTCATCGCTGGAGCTGTTCTGGGGCGGGCCAGCGGCGGCGATGCTCAGAAACAGTATGCTTCCCGTAAGAAAAATCCTATTCATGGACAGGTTCCTCCCGCCCGCATCCCATTAATGCGGAAATTCTTCCTCTTAACTCTAGGATGGGTAGCTCGTGCGCGCTCGAATTGTTATACAAAGGTTTTCCGAGCATGCACTATCGGTGGGCAGCACACATACTGATTTGAATACCCTGATCTATCCAAGCAGTTCGTTGACTGCCCGAAACGCCTGGTCCATCGCAACATCGGTGTAAGCACTGGCCCCGGCGTCCGAGTTGGCAATGGCAATACGGCCAAAGGGCTTTCTGCCCTTTACCCAGGGCTGCTCTCCCTCTTTCCATGCCGGTTCTTCCAGCCCGAACGGCGTAAACGCGTATCCATGCGCCCAGCGGTTCACGGTAATGGCTTCGATGTCATTGGCAGGATCGAAGCCCGCGTTGCCCAGCATTCGCGCGAGTTGATCACGAATGTTGCGTTCAAATTTGCTGAACGGCGTTTGCAGTAATTCCATTCGACCTGCCCGGTGCTGGTCCTTCACCGGGAGTCCGGGTTTACATGGAGTTCGTAGCATGAATAAGACCGCTGGATCTTCCGGCCTCCTTGAAAATTTGTACGCACCGAGATCCACCGGAAAATCCAGAGCAGTGTAGGTATGGTAGCTTCCCGGCGCAACGATGTGATGGATTCCAAGCTTTTCGAACGCCGTCCAGTTCCGCAAAGCTACGTGTGTATAAACCAGCGGCGCTTTCACCAGATAGGATAGCGATTCTTTCTGGGTGTCCGGCAATTCCGGACAGATGTAGGGAATCATTACGTTGTAACACGCTAGAACGCAGTAATTCGCTTTCACCTGGAAGACTTTTCCATCCCGTACATAAGAAACCTTCACTGATTTTGCGGCATCTTTAGGGCCATCGTGCGCCACCTGAATCACCGTGCTGTTCAGCCGGATACGGACGGAGTTTTCAGCACGGTCCAATTGCGAATAGTCCGCTTTCGCGGTGACTACATCTTCCATCGTGGTGCCTGGCACGGCCTGCGGAATTAGCGAGCGCACCAGCAGCCGCGCCACCGATGCGTTTCCATCCGGAAAATGAAAAATGTACGGTTCTTCTTTTTTCCGCGGCGGGAAGCCCAATCCATCGAATCCTGCGTAAAAAAATGATCCGTAATCGTCTCCTGCCGCGTAGCAAGTGAACGCCGGCACCGCTTCAATCCCAACGCAAAATAAATCGTGTGTAAACGTCTGAAAAAATGGCAGGGCGTCCGACGACAATTTGCAATCGTCTGTCAGGTACTTCGCGTAGCTGATTTTCTGCAGCCTGGCCTTTTTCTGCGCCAGCGTCAGTCCGTTTAGATAGTCGCGCTTTTCTGTGTAAACACGCGCAATCTCCTTGCGCACAGGTTCCGTCAATGGGGTCTTGGCAAGAAACTCCGGCCAAGGTGTCGTGTTCATCCCGGTGGTCAACCGGTCCTCACCAAAAGTCTCCTTGTCAAAAAAAACTCCCGTGCCCAATTTGGCGTAGAACTTTCGGTCGTACGCCTGGTAAAACTTCTCCGTCTCAATCCCGATCTCTTTTAGCAATACTCGTGCTTCCGCGCTGTAATCTCCCGGACTTTCGATGGACTGCGTGCCGCCATAACTAAGCAGCATCCTGCCGCCGGCCTGCAATTCATTGCGCTTGGCGTGTCCGCCGAAATCGTCATGGTTATCGAGAATGAGAATTTTTACATTCTTTCCCGCCTTTTTGCGAAAACGCTGCGCCGCCGTCAAACCGCTGATGCCGCCACCCACAACCACCAGATCGTAGACATCATCCGTGTTCGCTGGCTCTCCCATCGCATCCGTGGTCTCACCGTCGCGTAGTCTGTGGGCATACGTGAAAGTTCCATCGTGGTTCCCGCGCATCCCGGTTTTCGCAGGAGGGTAGTAGCCGGGAGCATCCTGCTTCGCTTGTTCATCGAGCATGGCCGCAGCGAGAAGCTTTTCTGCAGCGAAGTTCCCACCTACCAGGCTAGCGCTCGCACTAATCGCCACTCCATTCAGAAAATCCCGCCGCGTAATCCCTCGGCCCACCCGCAAGGCCTTGTTTCGCCTGTCTTCGCTCATTCCCGCTCCTCGCGCAGCCCCAATTGGCGTAGTATACCTGGCCATTCACTTCTTTACACTTTTTCAGTAGAGTTCAGCAGCCTTCTGCGAAAGCCACAAGCTGCGTTTTGCGGGCAGCTCCTTGCATCCTGCGTGTCCATTGAATGCGTCAACAAACTACGACCACTCTACACCCGGGCCCACCACACTATTTGTTGGTTTTTCTAGCTGCGGGTTGTCGGCGTGCGTCTTTCGTTGGGAATCTGTTATCGCTTTGGATTTTCTGGGCTACGACCGCAAAACCCGAGGGCTTGATCCGTTGGCGGTTATTGGTAAACCGCGACCAACTCGCCGTTCTCGATTTTTAGATCGGCAATGTCTCCCGGGAGGCGCAGCTTCTCACGGTTCTCCGGCGATTCCATCATTTTGCGCACGGCCGTTTCCAGCGTGGATTGTGGAATCGGCAGCGAGCCGATCTGCCCGCTTACCGGCACAAATCGCAGGAAGCCGTTTTCTGCGCCGAGTTTGCCTTCCAGCTCAAGAGTCATGTCCTTGCCATGAACGTCAAAAATGACGTAGGCCTTCACCTTGTCATTCTCCATCTGGATCTTCACATCCCGGACGGAAGAGCGCATTTGCTCGACGTCCTTGGCGGAAGGCGTATTGCCATCGCCGGCTGTTACCTGTGAGCTCTCTTTCGCCAAGTCCAGATGGTTGGCGAGGTACGAATTCAGCTCCGATTCATCGAGTCGAAGAGTCGCCTTCTGCCCCTGGGAACGCGATTGTGCTACCTGCTCAACCTTCTCTTCCGCGCGCGCAGCGGCCTGCGGCGATGCCTGAACTGGGGGCGGCGGCGATTTGTGCAATAACAGCGCGAGGGTGATCAATGCCGCCAAATACGTGCTCCAGCGCAAGAATCGAAAGGCCCAGCGCAGGGCGCTGATCCTTTCGGGTTTCTGGTCAGGTTTCTGATTAATTTGCTGGTCCAGTTTTTGATTCCGTGCCCGGGGTGTTAAATTTTGCTCGTTCGTCGTGATCATATTAGTTACTCGTTACATTCCGACGCCGGCCCCCAATACGGCCCCAGTCTTTAACCCTAACCACCGGAACAAATCACAGCAATGGTACGCTCTTACTACCCGTCCGATGCGGTACCTGTCCTCCGGTTCTACTTGTGTGATACTCCCGCTGCGGCCTCGCAGGCCATTTACACGCTCACATGCCTCGTATAGATGAAACGCAACCGAATGCCGCTCCGGGTACGGAGGGTTCTTCCAAATTGCTCGCCTACCTGGCGCTCGTAGGAGGCATCGTTTGCATTGCCTGGTCGGCCATTTTCGTCCGCTGGACGGATATCCCCGGCCCCGCTTCGGCATTCTATCGCTTGCTGATTCCGTCGATTGTGTTGCTCCCAACGTTTCTGTTCCAACGCGAAACTAGGCCTTTGGATCGTCGCAGTTTGGCCATCATCGCCGTTGGAGGGCTCTTTTTTGCCTTCGACCTGGCCCTCTACAACACCTCCATCCTGCAAACCTCGACTGCAAATGCCACTCTTCTGGGCAACAACACCCCAATCTTTGTAGGATTGCTGACATGGCTCATTTTCCGTCGCCGCCCTGACTCCTCTTTCTGGCTGGGCTTAGCTCTCGCCCTTGGCGGAACCGCGGTAATTGTCTGGACGGACCTCGCACATCACATGCGATTCGGTTTGGGAGATGTAATGTCGCTTGGCGCAGCCGCTTGCTTTGCTGTCTACCTACTCGCCACAGAAAAAGTTCGCGCGACCATCGGCACGCTGTCTTTCCTGCGTCTAGCTATCTTCTCGAGTACGATTGCAATTCTGCTGATCAATCTAGCTCTAGGGATATCCCTGCGCGTGCCTAATGCGCGCACCTGGTGGGCTCTGCTCGGTCTGGGTCTCATATCTCAATTAGGCGGGTATCTGTTCCTCACCTACGCCCTCGGGCATCTTCCCGCGACAATCACTTCGGTAAGTTTGCTTACCCAGGGACCGCTCACCGCCGTGATGGCGACAATTCTTCTCGGTGAGCCGCTCACACTGCCGCAAATTCTTGGAGGCGCGCTCGTACTGGGCGGCGTTGGCCTGGCTCACAGCAAGCTGCATCCCGAGGAGGAAGCAAACGTCTAGTGCAAACTTCAGGCATTCATGGCAATGGCAGTAAGGACAATAAAATTTGCATTGCTCGGGGCAAAGCGATGCTGTTGGCGCGAAGAGTGGAAGTACCTATTTCAGGGCCAGAATTTCGACATCATTACCCGCAGGATCCTTCAAGTAAACAGATCGGGTGCCGTCCCGATGTTTGCTCGGCTCTCCATAGTCCGCCGGCTCGCCGAGCACGGCAAAGTGCGGCGGGTGTTGGTTTGGAAGAACAAATGCCAGGCTGATATTGGCAAATTCAACGAGCGCCCACGTCTCGTCCTGATAGTTGACCTTACAGTCAAAATTCTTCGTGTACCAATCGACGGTTTCCTTGACGTTGGAAACGGAGACCGCCACATGGTGCATCGTATCCAGTTTTTGTTTGTTTTGCAGTTCGGCCATTTTCTTACTCCACGTCCTACCAAGTCTAGTGAACCCGTTTGGGTTATCACTTGCGCTCATCCGACGGCAACAGTCACTTCAAGATTTTAAGCTTTCCCAGTCTCTTTGCCATTTTATCTGCCATTTGAAGGGCCACCCGCACGCTGAACAATTCTGGGCCGGCAGAAACGCATTGTGGCGACCTGGCCGTCTTCCTATTCTACCGGTTCTAGCGGCTATTTTACCGGCAAGCCTACCCTTTAGCACACCGGAATCCATCTCGCTATTCATCAAGCAATTGGCTTCTAGGCAGGAACCGCAATCGAAATCGATTCCGCTGCATTGCGCTCAAGTCTCTTGCCACTACAAACGAGGTGGGTAACACTGTTGAGGTTTTCCTGGGCACCGCTAGCCAAGTCCCAAGGGGTAACTCGATGCGCCTTCCATGCTTTCTCGCTGCGCTACTTATTTTTTCTCTTCCTGCAGTTGCGCAGGAGAAGCCAGAAGAGCCCAAGTCGAGCACATCACCCGCCATTAAAGCGCTTGCCCCCCAACACAGGCCGCGAATTGGTCTTGCCCTCGAAGGCGGCGGAGCGCTCGGCATTGCTCATATAGGTGTTTTGAAATGGTTTGAAGAACACCACATTCCCATTGATTATTTAGCAGGCACCAGCATGGGCGGACTGGTCGGAGGTTTGTACGCGACAGGTAAAAGTGCCGATGACCTCCGTGCAATCGTTCAGACCGCCGATTGGTCTCTCCTTCTCGGAGGTGGCACCCCGTATCCGGCGCTATCGTTCCGCCGCAAACAAGATGCACGCGAAGTTCCCAACTCGATCCAGATCGGTTTACGCCAAGGAGCGACGCTGCCCCCTGGATTGAACTCCGGCCATCAAATTAATCTTCTTCTCGATCGTGAAACCTTTCCCTATTCCGGCATTGCCTCTTTTGATGATTTGCCCATTCCCTTCCGCTGCGTTTCCACAGAGCTGGTTTCCGGCACGGCCCACGTTTTTCAAGATGGCTCACTCGCCGATGCCATGCGCGCCACGATCTCTATTCCGGGCGTATTCGCGCCTGCCCGCGATGGAGACCGGATCTTCGTTGACGGCGGTCTGGTCAATAATCTTCCGACAGACGTCGTCCGAACAATGGGCGCCGACATCGTAATCGCCGTCCACCTGCAGGTTTCCAAGACCTCTGCCAAAGAGATTCAATCTGCATTTGGTGTGCTTGGCCGCTCGGTCGAATTGGTCCTCGCCGAAACCGAAATCCGCGGGATGGCGGGAGCGGATCTGATCGTTCGCGTGAATGTTGAGGACTTTTCCACTTCCAATTACGAAAAATCCGAGCCTCTCATCAAGCGTGGTTATGAAGCCGCCGAAGAAAAGACACAACTCCTCAACACGTATTCTCTCGATGACGCCGCGTGGCAGGACTATCTCGCACAGAAGGCATCACGCGAACGCACGAAAGTGCCTACCCCCACGTTCGCAAAGGTGGAAGGCACGGATAGGGAAGGCACCATCTACATCGAACACTTTCTTAGCCCTCTCGTCGGCAAGCCGATTCGCGTGCACCAGCTCGATGGACTCTTGACGCGACTGGCAGGCATGGGTCGCTACGAAAGCGTGACCTACTCTTTCATTCAAGAGAATGGACGCGATGGCTTGCTCATCCATGTGCACGAGAAAAGTTATGCCCCGCCGCTGCTCCAGCCGAGTTTCGTAGTGGATGGTACACAGACCGATGACGTTACCTTCACCATGGGCGCTCGACTTACCTACATGGACGTCTCTGGCTATGGTTCGGAATGGCGGACGGACGTGAAAATCGGTCAGACCTATTCCATCGCCACTGAGCTCTATCGCCCCTTCCATCCACTCAGCCGGTTTTTCCTTGCTCCCTATGCCAGTGCCAGCCAGCAGACTTTCAAGATCTATGTAAAGAGCGATCCTCGCGCGGACTATCGCCTGGACAACGCAGAAGGCGGCCTGGATTTTGGTTACAGCATCAATCGCTTCAGTGAAATCCGGGCCGGGTACGGGATCGGCTACTATGACGCCACTCTACGCCTGGGTACTCCGGACTTTGCTTCCATGAACGGTCGTGTCGGCGCCTTTCACCTGAAATACACCTACGATCACACCAATGAAGCCGTCATCCCCACGCGCGGCTTCTATCTTCGTTCTCAGTTCCATTACTTCGACACAAATCCCGGCGCGCCCAAAAGCTTTTCTTCTTTGTCGCTCCTGACTCAATATTTTCAGCCGGTATCCGCACGAGGTTCGATCTATGTAATCGCGGAAGGTGGCTCAACCTTTGGCGAGAATCAGACTGGCGTGCCGCAATTTTTTCTCGGCGGAGTAGGGCGCTTGAGCGCATACGGCCTAAACGAACTGAGGGGCAACCAATATTTCGTCGGCCGCTATGGCTATCTGCATAAGATTTTCACGCTCCCGCCGTTCATTGGGCGGCAAGTCTATCTTTCCGGCTATGGGGAAATCGGCAAAATTTATGGTGATCCTCTCCCTAACGTACCCAGGTTGTCCGCGGACGGCGCCGCTGGCCTACTTGCGAAGACTGCGCTCGGCCCGGTTTTCATCGGCGGCAGCATCGGAGACTCCGGCCATCAAAAGTGGTTTTTTCAACTTGGACGCGTATTTTGACTTTCATCGGTTGGTAACAAATCCCTGAGTATTAGAAGTCGCCCGGGCACGGACACTGAAATAGCTCTTATTAGAAACTCCTCACTCTTTCCGTTGACCTTCCTCCACAATCTGGATACTGTCTCCCCATCCTTCCCACTCGGAGGCTCCCCTTCTTGTCCAGCGTTCCCTCTTCTTCTTCCGCCGAAGTTTCTACCTCTGTTCCAATCACCCCCGCCGCTCCCGCGCGAGTCATGGGTTTTCGCGATCTCCTCCTCTTCTATGTAGTTACCGGCATCAGCCTCCGATGGATCGCTACCGCCGCCGGACACGGCCCCTCTTCCCTCGTCGTCTGGCTCTGCGCCTGGCTGTTCCTCTACATCCCTCTCTCCGTTTCCGTAATTACCCTTTCTTCCCGCTTCCCAGCCGAAGGCGGATTCTACGTCTGGACCAAAAAAGCCTTCGGCGAAGGCGCCGGCTTCCTTTGCGCCTGGATGTACTGGACCAGCAATCTTCCTTATTTCCCGGGTGTTCTCTACTTCGCCGCCAGCAACGTCCTCTTCCTTCATTCCTCGCTGCAGCATTTCTCCGGAAAGCCTGTCTACTTCGTCGGCTTCTCTGTATTCTTCCTTTCCGGTCTCACCGTCCTGAATCTTCTCGGCCTCAATCTTGCCAAGTGGGCGCACAACCTTGGCGCCATCGCCATGTGGATGCCCGCGCTCATCATCATTGTTCTCGGCTTCGCGGCCTGGGCGCATTTCGGCTCCGCCACCTCCTTCACGCCGCGTTCGTTCATCCCCGCCACGCACGTTCAGGACATGATTTTCTGGTCCGTCATTATTTTTTCGTTTATCGGCTGTGAGTCTGCCTCTCTCATGGGAGATGAAATCAAGGATGCACGCCGCAACATCCCACGCGCTCTGCTTTTCGCAGGCATTACCGTCGCACTTTGCTACATGCTCGGCACATTCTGCGTTCTCCTCGCTCTTCCTAGTTCCGAGTCATCCAACCTCGATGGACTCGCGCAAGCCATCGCCCAGACCTCTTCGCGCTTTCATCTTTCCGGGGTCACCGAATTCGCCGCTCTTCTCATCGCTTTCAGCAACATCGGCGCTGCAGGAGCCTACCTCGCCGCCGCCGCTCGCCTTCCTTTCGTTGCCGGCCTTGATGGCTATCTCCCTCGCGCCTTCGGTCAACTCCATCCCCGCTGGAAAACTCCCTGGTTTTCCATCCTCGCCCAAGGTCTCTTCGGCATTCTCTTCATTTTCCTGGCTCAGCCCGGCACCTCCGTCAATGGCGCCTACAACGTCCTCGTGGCTATCGCCGTAGTCGTCACCATGGTCCCCTTCATGTTTCTTTTCGCCTCCATGATCCGCTTGCAAAGCGTTCCGCCCTCTCCGGACAATGTTTCCCTGGACTCTCCTTCTCCTTCGACTCCCGGAACAAACTCCGCCATTTCAAAACCATTCCGTGTTCCCGGCGGCCGCCCTGTTGCCATCGGTCTCGCCTCCACCGGTTTCGCTAGCGCCGCATTTGCCACCCTGCTCTCCCTTATCCCCGCTCCCGAAGAGCCTCATAAACTCCTGTACCTCCTGAAAACACTCGGCTCCACAGCCGTCTTGATCGGCGTCGGACTTGTCCTCTTCCAGCTCGGGCGCCGCCGCGCCGCCTCCTGATCACACACGCAACCCTTCGTCCCCGTGTGGCCTGCCAGTTCCAAAGCAAACGGGGCGCCCGCTCTACTCGGCACGCCCCGTGTACTGTCTGTTCTTCCGGTACTCCTCTGCGCTAGATCTTTTCTCGCCTCTTCATCTTTCTTTTAACTGTCCATTTCCCCCTTCCCCAATCTCTCCCTTACATACCTCCGAATATCCAAACTCAAATCCTCCATCGGCGCATAGTATCCAAATGCATGCCGTCGCGATCCCGTCCCCTGCTGCACTCTCCTGCAAATCTCCCAATCCTGCCGGTTCACCAAATTCCAGAACTCCACCGCATCCCGCGGATCAAATTCCTTTTTCTCCATCTCCGCCGGGTGAAACAGAAAATCGCAGACCACCGTCGTCTGCTTGGGCCCGCGCGGCCACAACGTAAACGCCGCTACATGCTCGCACGCCAGGCTCAGCAGCAGATTCGGATAGATCAACTCCCCCTTGTGCCGCACCTTCTCATCCTCATCCAATCCCGGAAACGCCGCGCGATTCGTCTTCCCGGTCCACGTGAACGTCACCGCCCCCTCTTTGTGCGGTATGCCTCGCTCCCACTCCAATCCGCTCCCGCCCTGCTGTCGGAACGCAGGCACCACCTCGCACAATTCCGGGTGCAACCCGCCGCAGTGATAGCACTCGTTGTAGTTCTCCATCACAATCTTCCAGTTCGCTTCCACCTCATACACGATTCGCTTCGCCGTCCGCAGCTCTGCCAGCGGATACCGCTTCACCCGCTCCATCGCATCGCCAAACTGCGTCCGCAGGGTTCTTCCTTCACTCAGCGCCTCATCCGGAGACAAATTCACAAAAATTAGTCCGCCCCACAACTCCACACTCACCGGATACAACGAATACTCCGCTTTACAAAACCCTTCGCCCTCCTTCATATGGGGCGCATTCAACAATTTCCCATCCAGCCCGTAAGTCCACTGGTGGTACGGGCACCGTATCCCCATCGTCCCCAGCACGCCTCCGCTCAACTTCACATCGCTCTCTGCTCCACGATTCGCCACCAGCCGCGCCCCGCGATGCCGGCAAACGTTGTAGTGCGCGCGAACTTCTCCCTCTTTCGTGCGTACAATCAACACGCTCTCTCCGAGCACATCCACAACCAGCGAATGCCCGGGTTTCGCTACCTCCTCCTCGCGTGCCGCGCAAAACCACTCCCGGCAAAATATCTTCTCCTTCTCCGCGGCAAAAATCTCCTCGGACAAGTAATAAGAACTCGGCAGTGACTTCTGCAGCTTCGATTCTCTTTCGCGCTCTGTCATTCTCGCGGCAGCCTCGGTAAAGCCGGCCTGCCTCCTGATTTATCTTTGTCTCACAATAACCGTCTTCTTGGTTCTTCAATTCCCTTTCCACTCCCCATGCTTCCGGTCGTGCAATACTTGCATCGCCGCATTCCTCCCCGGCGCCCCAGTCACCCCGCCTCCTGGGTGTGCCCCCGCTCCACACAAATATAGTCCGCGAATCGGCATCCGGTATTGCGACCACCCCGCGACAGGCCGCATGAAAAACAATTGCTCCAGATTCAAATCCCCGTGAAAAATATTCCCTTCCGTCAATCCGTACGTCCGCTCCAGGTCCAAAGGCGTCAGGACCTGCCGCGCAACAACTGCCCCCGGCACATTCGGCGCATACTCCCCGATCTTTTTTACCACCCGATCGCCCAACAACTCCCGCTTCTCATCCCAGCTTCCCTCTCTCAACCTGTAAGGCACATATTGCACGAAACACGTCATCACGTGCTTTCCTGCTGGCGCCAACGAATCGTCCACATTCGACGCCACCACGCAGTCCACCCACAACTGTTCCGGTATCTCAGCAAACTTCGCAATGTCGTAGCAGCGCTCCGCAAATTCCAGCGACGGCACCAGCGTATATAAGGACCGCTCCTGCGCCGTCGCCCCCGCCCGCGTTCCCGTAAATCGCGGCTCTTCCCCCAAGACCAGGTTCACTTTCGCGCAAGGCCCCGCCATCTTGATGCCCTTCACCGCTTCCACAAACTGCGCCGGCAGCTCGCGATCCTCCGCCAATTTCAAAAACGTCCGCTTAGGGTCCGCATTCGATAGCACCACTTTCGCGCGAATCTCCGTTCCATCCTTCAGCGCCACTCCACGCACGCTCCCGTCTTTCGCCACAATCCTCGCGACGGGCGCGCTAGTCCGTATTTCTACTCCTAATTTCTTTCCGGACCTCGCCAGCGCCTGCGTGATCGCTCCCATTCCTCCCATCACGTGCCCATAATATCCCTGCAACTCGTGCTCACCGCCGCTCAAAAGGTGAAACAGCAACCCAATTGCCGTTCCCGGCTGATACGGCCCGCCATGTTTCCCATAAACGCTGTTCGCCAGGAACAGCGTCTTCAGCTTCTCCGTCTCGTAATTCTTGTCCAGAAACTCGCCCAGGCTTCCTGTCAAAAAACCCACCAGTTGCGCCACTTCCGCATTGCTGATGTGGCGGAATCTTTTTCCCACGCGCAACAGGTCTCCCCAGCCCGCCAGCGAACTCATAGCAATCTCAGGCGGCGGTTCCATAAAAAAGGGCTGCAAATATCGTGCGAGCTTCTTCAGCTCGTCGTCCACCTTCACGAACCGCTCGGCATCCTTCGTGGAAATCTTACGAAACTCCTCGACAGCCCGACCTCGCTCCGCCCACCAAGGAACCACCTGCCCATCCAAAAACGGCACCTGCAGCGACGGATCGCATGGCACCATCCGCAGCCCGTACTCCACCAGCTTCAGCTCCCGGATCACTTCCGGGCGCAGCATACTCGCAATATAAGATGTAGTGGAACCCCGGCAGCCTGGCGCGATCTCTTCCGTCACGCAGCAACCGCCCACAATTTCGCGCTGCTCCAGCACCAGCGTTTTCACGCCCGCACGCGCCAGATACGACGCCGCCGTCAACCCATTGTGTCCCGCGCCAATCACAACGGCGTCGTAGGACAAAGAAGAAGCAACCATGAAGAGGAGATCCGATCAATCCGAATGAAAGTGCCGCAAATCCACCCCTTTGTATCACACCTCTCGCGCGGCTGCCTCCCTCCTCAGTTTTTCTTTCTTGCGTAGGAACCGCCTTCTGAGGCGGTCCACTCTTCGTGCTAAATTTTTCTCTTCGCGTCTTGAACTCTTAAAATTCTGAACCCTTGAATTTTCTTCACTCCCACCCCTCAAACGGCAACCCCACATAATTCTCCGCCAACGTCATCGACGCCGCCCTCGAACTCGTCACATATCGAAGCTCCGCCAAATGTATCCGGTGCGCAAACCCATCCTCCTGCGGAAACCGGTGCAGCGTCGAAGTCATCCATGCCGAAAATCGCTGCGCCGCCCAAACACGCCGCAAGCAACGCACTGAATACGTTTCTAGTCCTTCCATCTTCCCCTGCTTGTACCGCTCCACAAGTGCCCGCGTCAGCACCCGCACATCCGCCACCGCCAAATTTAAACCCTTCGCTCCCGTCGGCGGCACAATGTGCGCCGCGTCCCCCAGCAAAAAAAGCTTCCCGTACTGCATCGGCTCCGCCACAAAACTCCGCATCGGCGTGATGCCCTTCTGGAAAATCGGCCCATCTTTCAACACAAACCCGTCATTCGTCGCCATCCGCACGCGCAGCTCTTCCCAAATCCGCTCATCTGGCCAATTCTGGATATCCTCGTCCAATCCGCATTGCAGATACAGCCGTGAAACCTCCGGTGACCTCATACTCAGCAGCGAAAATCCTCTCTCGTGATACGTATAAATCAGTTCACGAGAAGCCGGCGCCACCCGCGCCAGGATCCCCAGCCACGCAAAAGGAAACTGCCGCTCCTGAATCTGCAGCACTCCCGCCGGAATCGCTGGCCGGCAAATCCCGTGGAACCCGTCGCAGCCGGCAATGAAATCGCACTCCATCGTGTGCTCCGCCCCGGCCCGCGTGTAGCGAATCCTCGGTTGACCCTCCAGATTCTCAATGCGCATCGCCTCCGCTTCAAAAAAAAGCGGCGCCCCATAGGCAAGCCGCGCCGTGATCAAATCCTTCAACACCTCTTGTTGCGCATAAACCGTGATCGACTTCCCCACCAGCTCTTGGAAATCAATCCGATGCCCTACTCCCCCAAATCGCAGCTCTACACCCCCGTGCTGCAATCCTTCGCGATTCATCCGGGCGCCAACGCCCGCCTCGCGCAGCAAATCCACCGTTCCCTGCTCCAGCACGCCCGCTCGCACACGAGTCTCCACATACTCGCGCGAGCGGCTCTCCAGCACGACGCTTTCGATCCCCTGCAAATGCAGCAGATGCCCCAGCGTCAAACCCGCCGGCCCCGCCCCGATAATCCCCACCTGCGTCCGCAAATTGCCCATTGCTCCTCTTCAAGGCCACTCCTAGCGTCGCCACTCTCAAGAAAATTTCTCGATAATCTCCTTAGGTATCGTTTGGCTCTTCACCTCGTGCGGTCTTTCTCCCACCCGCACCGTCCACACCCTCTTTTCGAATCCCTCCACGGCCAGCGCCTCCCCCCGAAACAATTTATGCGCCACCGAAAAACTGCTCGTTCCCCACTCTGTCACTTCCGATTCCACGCTCACCACATCCCCAAACGACGACGGCACAAAAAAGTTTGCGCTCGCCTGCACCAGCGGTATCCCCGCAATCTTGTACTTCCTCAACATCTCCGCCTTCGTCATCCCCAGCGCACGATGAAAAAGTGCATTTGTGCAAGCATCGAAATATTCCAGGTATCTCGGGAAAAACACGATCCCGAGCGGATCGCAATCTCCCCACTCAATCTGTATCTCGCGTCTGTTTTTTAGCATGTCATCGGCTCTTGCACGCAACTCCCTTTCATTTCCCCCGCGAGTCTATCCCATCCTGCATCGCGCCCGCACCGCCTTTGGTCGTTCTCTTTAGAGGCCGGGACTACCCCTGAAGAAAGCTTTTCCGGCCTTTTTCCGTGCCTTTGGTCCTCTCCTGTGCATTTACGGTAGACTGTATCCTGCATCCGGCATCGTTATATATATGAGCTTCGCCTACATCTGTGACGCCATTCGTACGCCCATCGGCCGCTACGCCGGCGCTCTGTCTTGTCTCCGCACCGACGACCTCGCCGCCATTCCCATCAAAGCTCTCCTAGACCGCAATCCTACTGTCGACTGGAACGCCCTCGACGACGTCCTTCTCGGCTGCGCCAATCAAGCCGGTGAAGACAATCGCAATGTCGGCCGCATGGCGCTCCTCCTGGCCGGCCTCCCGATCGAAGTCTCCGGTACCACCGTCAATCGTCTCTGCGGCTCCAGCATGGATGCTGTCTCCCACGCTGCGCGGGGCATAAAGAGCGGCGAACTCCACATGGTCATCGCGGGTGGAGTCGAAAGCATGTCCCGCGCCCCCTTCGTCATGGGCAAAGCCGATTCCGCATTCTCGCGCACCGCAAAAATGGAAGACACCACTTTAGGCTGGCGCTTCGTCAATCCCGCCATGAAAGCGAAGTACGGCACAGACTCCATGCCCGAAACCGCCGAAATCGTAGCCGAAGAATTTCACATCTCCCGTGCTGATCAAGACGCCTTCGCCTTACGCAGCCAGCAACGCGCCGCTGCCGCCATCAAAGCCGGCCGCCTGGCCGAAGAAATTACGCCTGTCTGCATCCCTCAAAAAAAGGGCAATCCCATCGTAGTCGGCGACGACGAACACCCCCGCCCGGACACCACCCTCGAAGCCCTTGCCAAATTAAAGGGTGTCGTGAAACCTGAAGGCACCGTCACCGCAGGCAATTCTTCCGGCATCAACGACGGCGCTTGCACCCTTCTCCTCGCCTCCGAAGCCGCCGTTCACGAATATGGCCTCACGCCGAAAGCCCGCGTCATCTCCTCAGCCGCCGCGGGTGTCGCGCCCCGCATCATGGGCATGGGCCCCGTTCCCGCCACGCGCAAAGTTCTCGGTCAGGTCAACCTCACCATGCAACAAATGGACGTCATCGAACTCAACGAAGCCTTCGCCTCGCAAGGACTCGCCGTCCTCCGCGAACTCGGAGTTCCCGACGACGCACCCTACGTCAATCCCAACGGCGGCGCCATCGCCATCGGCCACCCTCTTGGAGCTAGCGGCGCGCGCCTCATCACCACTGCCATGTACCAGTTGCATCGCACAAAAGGAAAGTATGCCCTCTGCACCATGTGCATCGGCGTGGGCCAGGGAATCGCTATAATCTTGGAACGCGTTTAACCCTCAACTCCCGGGAGGAATCACTTGCTCACGCAACGGACACCCACCCGATGACTCTTCTCGACTCTCTGTTCCGCTACGACGCGCTCGATCGTATCTTCTCCGATGCTGAGTCCGTCCAAAGCATGCTCCTCTTCGAAGCCGGCCTCGCACGGGCCGAAGCTACTGCCACGATCATCCCTGAGCTCGCCTCTCGCGCTATCTCCGCCCAGTGCCGCGCCGAAAACTTCGATCTCGCCGCTCTCGCAAAATCCGCCGCGCTCTCCGGCAACATCGCCATCCCATTCGTCAAAATGCTCACCGAACTTGTTGCCAAGCAGGAGGCCGAAGCCGCCGGTTACGTCCACTGGGGCGCTACCAGTCAGGACATCACCGATACCGCCATCATCCTCCAGCTCCGACGCGCCTTCGAACTCCTCGATCAGGATCTTCGCCACGTCAGTGACACTCTGGCCTGTTTCGCTGAGAAGCATCGCTCCACGCCGCTTCCCGCGCGCACCTGGATGCAACAAGCCCTTCCCACCACCTTTGGCTTCATCGCTGCAGGCTGGCTGGACGCTATTCTCCGTCATCGTCAACGCCTGGCCGAAATTCGCCCTCGTGTTCTCGCTCTGCAATTCGGCGGTGCCGTCGGCACGCTGGCGGCCTTGGGCGACAAAGGCCCGGAAGTCGCCAGACTACTCGCCGACGATCTTTTTCTCACCCTTCCACCTCTTCCCTGGCACAGCCACCGCGATCGCATCGCCGAAGTCGCCACCACTCTCAGCCTCCTCACCGGCACCCTTGGTAAAATCGCGCGTGACATCTCCCTCCACTCCCAAACCGAAATCGCCGAACTTTTCGAGCCTTCCACCCCCGGTCGCGGCGGCTCCTCCACAATGCCGCACAAGCGCAACCCCGTAACCTGCGCTCTGGTTCTTTCCGCTTCCTACCGCGTTCCCGGCCTTGTCAGCACTCTTCTCAGCTCCATGATCCAGGAACATCAACGAGGCCTCGGTGGCTGGCATGCCGAATGGGAAACTCTCCCCGAGCTCGTTTGCCTCACCGGCGGCGCTCTTCATCACCTCGCATACATGCTCCCGCATCTAGAAGTCGACTCCGCACGCATGCTCAAGAACCTCGACGCCACCAACGGTCTCATCTTCGCCGAAGCCGTCACCCTGGCGCTCGCTCCCACGCTCGGAAAACCCACCGCTCATCAAATCCTCGAAGCCTCTTGCTCCAAAGCCCTGGCCGAGTCTCGCCCGCTT
>Ga0209526_10001184_pt1 | contig 17294 bp, 15 predicted proteins | sample JacPinW_OM2H0_M1_FD_188566 | JGI IMG/M metagenome (GOLD analysis project Ga0209526, IMG submission 188566) | Forest soil microbial communities from Algoma, Ontario, Canada - Jack Pine, Ontario site 1_JW_OM2H0_M1 (SPAdes) (version 2) | ecosystem: Environmental > Terrestrial > Soil > Boreal... | reverse complement strand
CACAAGCCGTTTATCGCCATAGTCGGTTGCCCGACAATGGAGATATAGGACGGCAGGCCACCCGAAGCAATCCCGCGGCGTGCCGTCTCCGAGCAAGGAGAAGGCGATGCGGCTGACGCCGGAGCAACAGGATGAGATCGCGGGCCAGCGCGGCGAGACCCGGCCGACCCGGCGGGCCACCGTGCCGGCCCTGGAGGAGATCCTCTACCAACCGCTGCCGGTGCTCGATCACGGCTTCGTGCGGGTCATCGACTATATGGGCGATGATGCGGCGATCGTGCAGGCCGCCCGTGTCTCCTATGGCCGTGGCACCCGCAAGATCAGCGAGGATCAGGGGCTGATCAATTATCTGATGCGTCACCGTCACACGACCCCGTTCGAGATGTGCGAGATCAAGTACCACGTCAAATTGCCGATCTTCGTCGCACGACAGTGGATCCGCCATCGCACGGCCAACGTCAACGAGTGCTCCGCCCGGTACTCGATCCTCGACAACGAATTCTACGTGCCGGCCCCCGAGCACCTGGCGGCGCAGGCCAAGACAAATCGCCAGGGGCGCGGGCAGGTGCTCGAGGGGGCGGCGGCGCGGCGGGTGCTCGATCTCTTACGCCACGACGCCGAGCGGGCCTATGCCGGCTATGCCGAGTTGCTCAACGAGGACGGATCGGGCATCCCGAGCGACCCGACCCGACCGGGGCTCGCGCGCGAGCTCGCCCGCATCAACCTGTCGCTCGGCTTCTATACGCAGTGGTATTGGAAGACCGACCTGCACAATCTGATGCATTTCCTGTCACTGCGTGCCGACCCTCACGCCCAGTACGAGATCCGCGCCTATGCCGAGGCGATGCTGGGCACGCTCGAGCGATGGCTGCCGCTGACCCACACGGCATTTCTCGAATACCGGATGAACGCGGCGGTGATTTCCGCGGCTGGCCTCACCGTCATCCGCCGCCTGATCGCCGGCGAGACGGTCGAGCCCGAGACGAGCGGCTTGTCGCGTCGCGAGTGGCGCGAGCTGATGGCGGTGCTCGGGCGACCGCCGGCGTGACTAATCGCGAGGGTGCACGGCTGCTGGCCGGTTCTTCGATTGTGTCCCAGGGCGTGGTGTAGGAGTGGCGTCGCTTTGGCGCTCTCCGGCGGGTTTAGCCGGTGTTGTCAGGCTGCCATAGCGGGCAGCTTGAAGATCGGATCCTCGCTCAATGGGCCGATAGTTTCCAGCGTCATGTAGCGGGCGCGCTGCACCGTCCATTCATCGTTCTGCTCGAGCAGGATCGCGCCGACCAGACGGGTGATGGCATCCTCGTTGGGAAAGATGCCGACGACGTCGGTGCGGCGCTTGATTTCGCCATTGAGTCGTTCCAAGGGGTTGGTGCTGTGAATCTTCGGTCTGTGGTCTTTGGGAAAACTCATGAAGGCGAGAACATCGGCCTCGGCCTGATCCATCAGCGCTGCCAGTTTGGCGACCTTGGGCCTGAGCTGATCGGCCACTTGGCGCCACTGGGCGCGGGCCATTTCGGCATCCTCCTGGGCAAAGGCGGTGGCGATGAAGGCGGCAACCACACGCCGGCCCTGCTTGCCGGCATGGGCCAGGACATTGCGCATGAAGTGCACGCGGCAACGTTGCCAGGAGGCGTGCAGTACTTTGGCAACGGCCGCCTTGAGCCCCTCATGCGCGTCCGAGATCACCAGCTTGACGCCCCTGAGGCCGCGCCTGGCCAACGAGCGCAGAAACTCGGTCCAGAAGGTCTCGGCCTCGGAGGCGCCGATGGCGATGCCCAGCACCTCGCGTCGGCCATCGTTGTTGACGGCGACGGCGACGATCACCGCGACCGAGACGATGCGACCGGTGGCGCGGACCTTGAGGTAGGTCGCATCCAGCCAGAGATAGGGCCAGTCGCCTTCCAGCGGCCGGTTGAGGAAGGCGGCAATCTTGTCGTCGATCTCGCTGCACAAGCGGCTGACTTGGCTCTTGGAGATGCCGGTCATGCCCATTGCTTTGACCAGTTCGTCGACCGAGCGCGTCGACACGCCGTGCACGTAAGCCTCCTGGATCACCGCCGTGAGCGCCTTCTCGGCCATCCGGCGCGGTTCCAGAAAAGCCGGGAAGTAGCTGCTCTTGCGCAGCTTTGGGATACGCAACTCGACCGCGCCGGCACGGGTCTCCCACATCCGGTCACGATAGCCATTGCGGTGATTGATGCGCTCCGCGCTGCGCTCGCCATGGGCGGCGCCGGTCACGCTCTCGACTTCCAGTTCCATCAGGCGATGGGCGGCAAACCCCACCATCTCGCGCAGCAAATCGGCATCCGAGCTCTTCTCCAGCAGCGTGCGAAGGCTCATCATCTCGTCGGTCATCGTCGGATCCTCGGTTCGGTTGAAGAAGGTCCAGCCAAAACCTACCGGAGATCCACGATGACCACTGCTGTGGATAAGTAGCCCACCGCCGCCGGACTCGTGGCGGTCGCTGCGGCGGGCTACTTTACCCACAGCTCCTACACCATTCGGCGGGACACAACCGGTTCTTCGCGCAAAACGCGAGAGGAAACGCCTACCGCTCCTGATCCTGCAGAGCAAAAACAGGACGCGGTCAACCGGCGATTTGCCGCCGATTCTGAGCAGGCTCTAAGCCGCGGTGTGCCGGGCTTGCACGGGTTTGCTAATCTACTTGCGCGGGATGGTGTGCAAGAGATCTACCAGATCGATGACGGATCCGCCGAGCGACGGGTCGACAGCTTCGCCCCCGCCATCGCCACGAATAGGGATCACCCAGCCATGCGCGCAATCGATAACGAGATCGCAGAGGTCCGGGAGCATCACTCCATGAGCCGGGTGGAATGCGTAAACGGTGAAGGCTTGATAGCTCTTCTCCTCGCTCGACATCGCCGTTCCCAGGTGACGACCGAGGATCTCAACATTGATTTTTGCCATGTTTCTCTGGTCCGTGAGAGGTGGGTTTCACACTCGCCAAGTGCCTGCGAACAAGCCGCATCACCCGCATGAGGTGAGGTCTGTGCAATTTGCCTTGGTCGGTCGCCGAGCCGCGCTCAGAATGAGACCGTAGCGGAAAGGCGCAGCATCCGGTTCCCGAGTGTCGGTCATGCGGCAACGGTTTAGCGGTTTACCATGATTTTGTCAATTATAAAACAATATATTTGTGATTTAAGGCTAAGGCCGTCGGGGCAGCGGCTTCAAACCCAATTTGTTGAGAGAGCTCGTCGGCGGGGCTCGGGCATGCGATTATCAATCGAAGCCGGCCAGGCGGAGACCATCCAGGATGTGGTCGATCGCGGCCTGGTCGTCGTATAGCCGACGCAGGTTGCCACCCACGAAAGCCAAGTTCGGGTTGAGAACCTTCAGCTCCTCGAGCGCGGCCTCGGCCTCCCCCATTCGGTCGAGCTGGGCGAGGCCGGCGACGACATAACGCAGCCCGGCCGGCCAATTCCGATTGAGCGTCCAGGACCGTCGCCCGGCCTCAATCGCCTGGAAATAGTGTCCTAGTCGGTAGTGCGCGCCCGCGAGTGCCGTCAGCCAGATAAACAGGCGAGGATCCTTGGGGCTGAGGCGAATGCCCTTTTCGGCAAGCGCGATCGCCTCCTGCGGATGGCCCGCGTAGAGGTGCATCTGACCAAGCAGAACATGGGCGGCGGCATAGCTGGGGTTGAGCTTGATCGCTTCGTTGAACGACCGCATCGCGCGCTCGGAGCGATGCGTCCACATGCAGACGAGCCCGAGTGCGAAATGGGCTGCCGGGTAGCGGGCGTCGAGGCTAACCGCCCGTTGCGCTAGTTCGTTAGCCTCGAGGTAATTGGGTTTGTCGTCATCTGCCCAGCCCAGATAGGCTGCGTTGCAAAGCGTGATGGCCAGTTGCGCGACCGGCTGCGGAAATTCTGCTTCGATCGCCAATGCGCGCCGAAATAAGGCCTGTGCTTCGACGCTGTCCTCTTTGGTGTAGCGGTAAAAGTGCCACAACCCGCGCTGATAGAATTCGTAGGCGTCTTCTCGTTCGAGCGGTCGGCGGGCGATGCGATCGCGCTCGGATTTGAGTAGCTCCGGCTCGATGGCGCCGACGATTGCTGTGGTCACCTCGTCTTGCAACTCGAACAAATCCGAGAGATCACGGTCGAATATTTCCGCCCAAAGATGCGTATCGGATTCGGCGTCTATCAACTGAGCATTGATGCGCACCCGTTTTTTGGAGCGACGGACACTTCCTTCCAGCACATAGCGCACAGCCAATTCATGACCGATTTGCCTCGTGTCGAGCGGCCTATTCCGATAAGTGAACGCGGTATTACGCGAAATCACCAACATGTTGGTGAACCGCGACAGATTGGTCGTCAAATCCTCGGTGATCCCGTCGGCAAAATATTGCTCGCCCTGATCGCGGCTGAGATTTTCGAAGGGCAGGACGACGATTGACAAACGGTGCTGCGGGCTGGAGCCGATTTCGGGGATTATCGGGGACGCCGGCTGCGCATCGCCGACCAGCCGAACCACCGGTGCAACAAAGCAATAGCCGCGTGCGGGAAGCGTCTGGATGCAGCTACCCTCCGCCCGGTTCTGATCGAGTATTTGGCGGAGTTTTGAAACCTGCACGTTCAGATTGGCGTCTTCGACCACCCGTCCCGGCCACACAGCCTTCATGATCTCGTCTTTCGAGACTACCGCGCCTTGCCGCCCTGCCAACAGCCCAAGCAAAGCGACCGTCCGCGCGCCGAGCGCGACCGGCACCCCCGAGGCTCCCTGATCCAACCGGTACAAGACGCCGCGCCGGCCTTCGAGGCGAAAGCCTTCGAACAGAAGAATGTCGGCTGAACCAAGCACGTCCACGCGATTGCTCCCGACCGGTGCGGTCATCGACTTGCTCTATATTCCTATACCCATCGCAAACAACGTCAGCCGCGCGTCCAAGACCTGGAACCGCACAGAGAAACCGGTTGAAGGACCGAATTGGCATTCGTTTGGAAAAAATTTGGGTCGGTCACATAGCGTCGACACCAAGGGGAGTCGGATGGTTGCCGTCGATTAGGGTTGAGGCGGGTTAGTCGATACCCGCCTAGGCCCGCGCGGATCGACGACTACAATGAGCGCAGTCGCCGCGCGGGGTACCGTCGAGATGCTCAGCGCACCCGAACGGGTGAAAGTCTCCACCGACGTGCCGTCTCAACCCTTATCCTCGACTGTATATCACTGTCGCGCTCAAACCTTGGCGGTATCCCACCAAAGGGAATTGATCCATCATAGACCCCTTCGTCCACGAGGCAGGCTAGTGTAGGTTGCGATGACGATCAGAGGGCAGAGTGGTTCATCCGAGACCGTCCAAGCCATCCCGGCCCGATCCGCTCGACTACATCCGGCTTTAGTCTGCTTTTTGCTAGGACTGCTGGGGGCGCTGCGGCAGGCGATCGCGATCGCCGCCGGGAGATGGTTGGGGGCGGGGCCGCTGGCGCTTCTAGGGTGGCCGACGAATCTGCTCCTGTGGGCACACAAGCCGGCGGCCGCATCTGCCCGTCCTCCGAAGCAGGAACATACCGCCCGCGTGGTATCCATACCTTCGCAACATTGTCTCGCCATCATAGCCGCAGATGCCTGGTCACAAAGCTAACGGGCATCGTCGCAGCACAGCAAGCGGAGGAACGTTGTCCGAGGACGGGCTACAGCACAAGCGCGACAGCCAGGACATCAAGCCTGGGACGTACTGGGCGCCCTTTGCCATGTTCGCATTAGTTGCTCTGGTGATCCTGACCGGTGGTTTCGAGTTGGGCCTGGATCCCGTGATAGCCGGATCCGACCGGGCGCGCCGCTGCATCGAACCTTTAGCGCTGCTGGCTTCAACCGCTGTGGCAGCGTGGTTGTGGACCACTCGAGCGCCGGGTTGTAACTTGTCATTTGATCGCGCCGCTCCCGCTGCGTGGCCTATCGTTTGCGTGATTTCTGTAGTAGCATTCGCAGCGACCGCGATTACCGCCTTATATATTCTAGACGAATACCCGATGTCGGGCGACGAATATGCATATCTTTTTCAATCATGGATCTTTGAGCTCGGAAAACTCTGGACACAACCTTGGCCGCTGGATAAATACCTAGATACATTCTTCATTGTTAATGTTGGCGGAAAGTTAATTGCGTCATACCCTCCGGGGTGGCCTGCGGTATTGGCGGCGGCGTCGACGGCAGGAATCCCGATTTCGCTGGTCAACCCGATTTTGGCGGCGGGAACGATCCCGGTCCTATACGTTTTGGGATTACGCCGATATGGAGCGCCGACGGGGTTGTTAGCGGTCTGTATTTTTGCCGGTTCGGCATTTTTTGTGATGAACTCGGCGACGTTCTTCACCCACCCGGTGTCGACTCTTTTTGGCCTTCTATTTGCCCTGGCCGCGAGCGAATATCTCGAAAATCCCCGCGTCGTATCGGCGATCGGGGCGGGGGTGTCGTTTTCTGCCATCGCATCGACCCGGCATTACGATGCGGTACTTCTCGTATTGCCCGCGGTCGTGGCGCTGGTCTGGCGGTCGTCGCCGGCGCATTGGCGTCTTGTTCCCCTAGTTGCGATCAGCGGGTTGCCCGTGATGGGCGCGCTCCTTGCGTACTATTGGACCACCGGGAACCCGATGCTGACACCGACGAGTTCACTTAACCCTGCGGGAGATGTGCTCGCAAAATTCGACGTGGTTAGGTCAACTGAAATTCTCTTTGGGCGGGGCATTGAGCTCGCCGAATGGACGTCTGCCCCATTTTTGGCTGTGTACCTGTGGGCGTTGGTACGGCGCGCATATCGTAATGAATTGTATTTCTTCGAACTCTATGGTCCCATCTTTCCGCTCGGGTATTGGCTGTATTGGAGCGATGGCGGACTACGTTGGGGACCGCGCTATATCTACTGCGCCTTTCCATTCATTGCGCTTACGGCGGCGGCAGCGATCCGCGACGCGCTGGCTCAACGAGACGCAGGATGGCTCTCCCGGTTCGCGGCTCGCGCCGGCATCCTGTCGATCGTGATATCGATTCTTCAAATTCCGTTTCTCGCTAGTAATGCGGGAAGGATTGTTGACCAGTTCGAAGATGTGAATCGCCAGGTCGCCGCAGCTAAGCTGCACAACGCTGTGGTCCTTGTATCTTCCGGGACAGGCGAGATCTGGCACCAGCCGATAGGGAATCTCGTTCGCAACGGTTTGACCCTCGACGGCGACGTGATCTACGCGCACGCAGGCGATGTTCTGGCCAGGCAAACCGATCCCGCCGCAGCGGCAGCGGCAATCAAGGATCTTCGTGCGCAATTCCGAGATCGGAGTATTTGGGTATACACAAGAAAAGAGGGAGAAACCCACGGCGGCCTTACTGCATGGGAGGTACGGTGAGCCTACACTTTCACCTAATCAGCCGGGCGGTAGTGGGCGATTCACGGTCCCGTAACGGCAAACCCGGGACGCCAGTCGACGCTATTCTGAGAAGCCCATCCCTGATGTCGTGCGGCCACAGGCGGTCGGCGGTCGAAACCAGTCTGAGGGCAGGTAAAGCGAATTTCGGTTTTCGGCGACAGCGGTATGCCTGACGCTCGATACCGATTTAGCATTGGCGCAGCGTTCGATCGGGACCGCGACGGCAGAGCATCCAGCCGAGGATTTCGGCGCCTTCGCCAATCACCGTTCTCCCGAGCGCGAAAAGTGCGCCGAGATAGCTCACCGCGCCGGTCACCGTTAACAGGGTGAGCTCGACCATCGGCGCCTCGGTCCGTGCTGCGAAAAAGATCTCTCGCAGCAGCAATACGACGGCGGCCATCGCCACCGTCGCGGCCAGCATCGGCCAGGTCTCGGACCAGAGCTCCGAAAAGCTTCCCTTCAATTCGGCCAAGGCCTCCTTGGTGACGATCGCGGTGAGCCCGCAATACACCGGGGTGAAGAGCACCACTGCCCCCGGTGCCCCACCCCATTGGGCGCCGAGCGTCGCGGCCGTCGGCACCCCAAGCAACAGCGCGAGGTAATACCAAAATAAGAATCTTTGGCGACGCCGCGCAACCAGCACCGGCGTCAACAGGACGTCGACCGCGCGGACCGCCGCATAGAGGCACAGCAGACGCAGGACAGTAACGGCCGACAGCCATTTGGGACCGAGCAGTACCGCGACCATGGGGTCGGCGACCAAGGCCATTCCGGCCGATGCCGGCAATCCGATCGCGGTCGTCAGGCGCACCGCGCGAAGAAATGCCCTGCGCATCGCCTCGATATCTGTCTGCAGCTCCGCCATTATCGGCGAGCTCAGCATGTATACCACGGACGAAATCTTGGCGGTCGGCAGCATGGCCAGATCTTTTGCCATCGAGTAAAGGCCGACTGTGACTTGGCCGGTAACCTTGCCGATGACCAGCACATTGGCCTGCTCCTGCAACGCCCACAGTATCGTGATCCCGAGCGTCGTCAGGCTGAAGTGGAGCATCTCGTTGGCGCGCCGGCCGCCGAGGCGGAGCCCCGGAAGCCATGGTGCGAAAGCGAAGATTGCAACACTCCTGACGAGCGAGCCCACCAGAAAACCGATGACCAATGTCCACACCCCAAGTCCAGCGATCGCACAGTAAAGCATTACCGGCAACGTGATCACGCTGCTGATGATCTCCGCCTGTGACACACGATTTAGGGCGAGCCGTTTGCGCAGCAGGCTGTCGGACACGATGCTGCAGGCAGTCACAGGCAATGCCAAAGCCAAAACCGGCAGCACCTCGGCGAGGCGCGGAACCTCGAACCAGTCGGCGATCACCGGGGAGCCTAAGGCAAGAACCGCATAAGCGATGGCGGCGAGCGTCATTGTGATCCAAAAGCAGGTGTTGAGCTCCCGACTTTCCAGATCGCGGAACTGGACGATCGCCGTTCCCAGGCCCATTTCCGTGAGAACGCTCGACGTCGCTATGAAGACGCCGGCGAGCGCCATCACACCATAGTCGGCGGGCACCAGAATCCGGGCAACCAGCACGGTGGTGGCAAACGAGAGAAGCTGGACCACGCCGCGCGACCAGGCCACCCAGAAGATCGAGCGGGCCACACGGGTCCTGAGGGGCTGTTCGTCGGACCGGGGCACGATATTTCCGTCCCAGCTCACGAGTGGCCATCGACGCTGTCGGGCGCCCCTAGACCGGCTTTCCCAGGTGCGGCGATGTGGTTACCCGCTTCGGCGGCTCGCAAGGAGCGGCTTTTTTGGCTCGCGAGAAAGCAGCCGTGAGAGCAGGTAACGATCACTAAGCGCCACGAGGCCGCTTTGTGCACGTCAGACGTGATGGGGAGCAGACACCGTGGGTCTTTTTGTTATCGCCCGTACGCCTGGATCGAGCAAAAAGCTAGCCAACACCATGGTCGTCATCAAACCGAGCAAAAACGATATAAGAAACAGCTTCGGATCTTCGAGCAATCTAGGTCGAAGCAAGGTTTCCGGCTGGTAACCCATCAGCCGCAGCGTGGCCGCGACGCTACGGGTTACGAGGTTTTTGTCCCAATTCATAGCTACGGCATATTCGAAAGCCGCATCCGCGTCGGGCATATTCTGAATCTTATCAGTTACCGGCCGTTGGTGCCGGAGTTCAGCGACGCGCTCTTGACCGCGGTTTGTCCCCGAGAGATCCGCGACCCCGAGAAACCTACCATCACCGGTGGGATAATCGACATTCCAGGTCGGATCGACCACCATACGTCCGCCTTCGTACCGAGCCTCGACAACCGTGTGAATAAACCCGCAGTATAGGCACGGTGAAATCATGACCAAGCCGGCATCGATACCGATACTATGGAGCATTGCTGCAACCAGCCGAGACTTATCTGCGCAGAAGCCTCCTCGCGCCATCACCTGAATAGGGGTCGGGCCGAGCGCAGATACAACGAAATATTGATCATTCGGATCGAAACCCTTGTTGTGGTAAACCCAATCGTTCACCGCCCGGATACGTGCCGAATCGCTATCGAGATGACCCGTGATCGCCAGGGCCTGTCTCCGCAGCACCGCGTTATCTTGCTGCCAATTGAAGTAGAGGCTGATCGCACAGATAAGGGGAACCGCTGCTGCGAATATTATTAAATTCCTGCCGCACCGTCTGGAGGGAAGCATCTATCCTAGAACCTGTTTCGGGTGGAGGACCCTATGTAGGCCACAGTTGGACGTCTACACGACCGGGGTACACAACGGCAAGAGAAACTCGCGGCTCTGAGGTCAGAATCACCACTTTCCGTCAATTTCGTGTGAACGGTCGCGTGAGGTAAGGTCATCGGACACCTCAGCTGGTATGCTCACCCGAGGCATCCTACTTAATATCGTATATTAACGCAATTAGACACTAGGGCCGCATGCCGAGCTGGATTTACCAGAAAGGCTTGTGAATACTGCGACGATCGACGCTGCTACCGACTTCCGCTTCCCCCCTCCGGCCGGGCTCGCGGACTTGAGACAAATCGCATTTTTGGGCCGATCCGAGCCCTCGAGAGCGCCGCGCGCCAGCACGAGTACCGTCATCTGCGGCGCCAGGTGAATACCGACGACGCTGCGTAGTTCCAAACGACACCGACTGCGGAGCCCGCAAGGCCGGAGATCCACCATGAATAGTGCTCCCCGAAAACGGCTGAGGCAATGCCGACATTTGCGACGGCTCCAATGCTACAGACCGCGTAAAACGACAGCAGACCGTTGATCAATTTCAGACCGTAGAGCCGCTGGTCTCGATAAGTGAGCATGTTGTTGAAGAGAAAATTGGTCGTCATGGCGCAGACTGTGCCGAGGGCCTGCGCCACCGGAAAGTTAAGATAAATGAGCGCCAGCCGGAGCGCGGCGAGATGCACGATGACGCCCGACCCTCCTATGGCGGCGAAAAGAACGAAGCGGACCGGGACCCAGCGGCCGACCCGCTTGTCCAACAATAGCATCAAATATTCCCAAATGACCAAGCTATCGAGCTTGCTCTCCCCGTGTATGCGTTGGCCAAATACGTAAGGCAACTCTCTGAACCGGTAGGGCGTCGGAGCCGAGGCAAAGAGGTCGAGAAGAATTTTGAACCCGTTCCCCGACAGCCGTCGCGCGGTGCGCTCGAACGCACGCCGACGAAGCATAAAGAACCCGCTAATAGGGTCAGCGATCTCGGCAGCGACAACCAGTCGAGCGAGCCGAGTTGCAATGCTGCTCATTACCGCGCGGCCTTTGTCCCAGTCGCCGGTCGCGCCCCCTGCCACGTAGCGACTGCCGACAACGATATCGAGCCCATCCAATTTGAGAGTTGCTAGCATTCGCGGCACCAGCTTTTCGTCATGCTGCAAATCGGCGTCGATGACGGCGAGATAAGGAGCGCTGCTCGCGAGCATGCCCTCAATCACCGCAGTCGAGAGCCCGCGCCGACCGATTCGCTGGATACACCGGACGCGCGGATCGGTTTGGGCCAATTCGCGAACCTTGGCGGCCGTGCCGTCGGGAGAATCGTCGTCAACATAGATAACCTCCCATTCGATCCCGTCGAGGGCGGCATGGAGTCGCTCGATCAATGGCTCTACATTGTCTATCTCGTTGAAACTCGGTACAACGACAGTCAGTTCAACCGCCGCCATCCTCGACAGCTGGTTCGGGAGAACATCCAAATATTGGTTCTCAAGGCCCAACGATCAGACTCGAATTTTTGGAGAACGACATCGCGTAATGCATTAATCTGCCCGCACTGCGCGCAAAATGCAAGCCACAATCCGCACGATAACCATCTCGCAGTCGCACCTTAACCTCCAAGCCGAAAAAGCTGCCGCTGGTTGCTCGGTTGAGAACGAGGGGTCGTCGCCTGAATCGCCACCGATGTCGGACGGATTATCGGACAGGATCGAAACAGGCCAGGTACGGTGGGAGAGCAGATAATCAGGCGGCCGACGTTTCCCGGAGATCAATTGCCTAGCGGCACGGCGCAGATGACGAAAGCGGCCGGCGCCGGAGGCGTCCCAGCGCAGCATGCAGATCTTATGCATCTTGACACCGGATCCTGCTCACGATATCGGATTTCAGAGTATTGCTTGTGCCATTACCTCTGAGGGTCTCCAGCGGCAGGGCGAAAAGGTCGAGTCGGTGTCGCGCTCTAGTCTCGCTCAGGAGCTGTTGCCCGATGGAGCGCGAGGGCGGAATCGCTCGCAAAGCGCCTGAATATCTTCGAGCAGGAGTGGATTACGCGAGTGGCCTGGAGCGGAGACTTGGTCCCGGGGGCCGTCTGCGAATAGCGCTGACCCGCGTCGAGACCAGACTTTCGGAATGCGTTGTCGTCGAGCAGTCGCTTGAGATATAAGACAGGTCGCCGTAAGGAGACGGTTATGAAGCCGACCGTCAGTGCCATTATCCCGGCCTACAACGCGGCGCGGACCGTAAATAGGGCGGTCGAAAGCTGCCTCAGCCAGACTTATTCTCCGATCGAGGTCTTGGTCGTCGATGACGGCTCGACCGACGGGACAGCGGAGGTTGTGGCCGGCTTTGGTGCTCCCGTGCGTCTCGAGCGCAAACCGAATGGGGGCCCAGGCTCGGCGCGCAACTATGCGGCCCATCTGGCTCGCGGCGATTGGCTCGGCTTTCTCGATGCCGACGACCGATGGTTGCCAAGAAAGCTCGAGAAGCAACTCAGTCTTGCCACTTCGGATGACGTTGCAGTCATTCAGACTCTGACGGGGGGGTCGACTCAGGAGATCCCCCAGGAGGTGACTTTCTCCCAGCTCTGGGAAACCAATCTCGTTTGTACCTCGAGTGTGCTAATTCGGCGCTCGACGTTTGAGCAGCTGGGGGGATTCAACGAGGATCCTGAGCTGATCTCTTCCGAGGACTACCATCTTTGGCTGCGGGTCGCCGCCGGCGGGGGACGGATCTTAACCTATCCCGAGTTCCTGATCGAATGGACGCGAGGGCATGGAGTGTCGTCCAACCTGCCGGTGTTTGGAAGAGCGCAATTGCGTAACGTAACCTTGATCAGCAGGGAACTTGATCTGCCGCCAGAATGCGTTCGCCGAAAGCGCCTGCAAATCTACGATGAGATCGGCGGCAATGCGCTGCATCAGCGCGAGATGTCGCTCGCGCGCTCCAAATTGGCCAAGGCATTCCGAGTCCAACCTTCGCCGAGGCGTGCATTCCTGCTCGTCGTTTCGTTGCTGCCGGTCTCCGCAATAAACTTGCGCAGGCGATGGAGGCAGCGAGGGTTAGGATTCACTATTGACGGTTGAATATACTACCCATATCCCGAGAAATTTTACCGCCTGTCGCGGGTCTGTCTTGATTTGGTCGAGCGGCACCGTCGTGACCGTGATCTCAGTGCATCCGGGCGAGCCGCTCCCGCTATCTCACGTTCGGGTCCACCTCAATCGTCCTCACACCGCCGGCGGGGCTAACATGACAGCCCATTGATGAAGTCGGTCGCCGTGGTTACTAACGGCCATCGTCGGCAATCGTAGTAGGCTTTGCGAGTGAAGGATACGTAATAAATGGAGAGACTGCTGTTAGGTCTATCAGGACTTATCGCGGCCGCCAGCGGTTTAATATATTGGATTGTTAGCATAATATTACAAAGCAATGAGCCATTCCCTGTCATCATCTTCTATCGGTTCGGTGATACAGATTATCTTAGTTTAATTTATGCCCTCTCGCGTTTTAGATTTCATGAATTTGTCACAGAAGGGATTGAGGCGCCGCGTCTACTCTCTTTTCCACCCGGAATTTCTATGTTCTATGCTGTCCCTATCGCATTGGTCGGTGATTATGGTTTTGCTCTTGCCGACGGTGTGTTGTCGGTCGTGCGTCTTGCGGTGTGTTTCCTTTTATCTCGTGTTTTTTTTCGGTCGCCTATGGCCGTTATCTCCGCCGGTCTTGCGATTTTCGTTCTCACCGGTCCATTGCCGCTGATCTCGAGATACTGGGGTCTTTTCTACAGACCTCTGTGGGACATGCGTTACTTGCGACCGTTCGTAACCGGGCTCTTTGCCTTGGCGCTTGTTGTCAGCATATATCATCTCTACGCAGTGCGTCCGGGCAATCGGATACGACCGGCACTCTGCGTGCTTCACGGTGCGCTGATCGGCCTCGCCGCACAAGGCGATCTCCACCTGGCGATCATTGCGAGCTTCACCACGGCGGCGGTGCTGACTTGGTCCGTGGCGCGGTCACCCACGCGGTGGACTGCGCCCGTGATCGCCGGAATGCAGATCGGCGCCGCATGCTTCATTGCGATATCACCGATGATGGTTCACGTCCTAAATTCCACGCCCGATGCCTCGCGACGGCTCGGCGACGTAATGTTATCACGTCTACATCCTCCAATCCTGTTCGATATCGTCCCAGAAATAAGTGCGCTTGGCGTCATTTATTTCGTCTTAGAGTGGCGAAAAATTGGTGGAGAAATTTTTCGACCGGGACGCGATTTGATCTTCGTTACCTTTCTACTTGCCGTCATGTCGGTGCTTTCCACCCCGTTGTCTTCTGTTATTCTAGGACGAGGCATCCAGATACATCACTTCCCGTATCGCGGTTACGGGTTCACGATTCTAGGTTATGCTCTGGTCAGCGTCATGATGGCCTCGATCTGCTTGGAATGGGTCCGTAGACGAGTTTCGCCATATGTCCCCATCGCGATGGCTTGTGGTACGATCGTATTGTTGGTGGTCGTGCACTTATCCTTTCAGACCTTTAGATCGATAGAGATTGCTAGATCGGATATTCAGCAAAGGACATGGGATCACGAAGGCTTGGACAGGATCCCTGGTTATCGACACGATCTCGACGAACTGTGGCGCGAACTGGCCGGTCCACAATATCGAAATGATCGGGTTCTCGGCACCTTCGATCAGCAGTTAGGGATGTTATGGCTAACACGGCCTGATCATTGGTTATGGCTTCCTGATCCGTTTCTGACGACTGTCCCGGATGCCGCGATCGAAGAACGGGTGATATCCCTCGCGAAACTAGTTCAGATGACGCCGCAGAAATTTGTACAGCGCTTGAATGAGCCCTATTTCATTGTCTGGGTACTTGGCTCCTGGAAATGGTGGCCCGAGACGCGCCCCCCGGAGAGTGATCGTCTCCGACTTGAGGCGCAGTACGCCGAGCCCACGCCGATTCGAGGAAGGCTCGACTTAGTTGTTCTTGAACGTGGTGGCAATTTTGATGATCTCAGAGAACCGACAACCGGATTCCGTAAGACGTATGAAAACGGCACTTTTGTTGTGTGGAGACGCAAAACGGCTCCATAAAATTGGGCCATTCTCATCCCTGGTCAAGCGCGGGGTCATCACGGATGGAATGTAAGCCGCGGGAATGGCGCGCGGGCGCCCCACCAGCAGAACGGCCGCGAGAGGCGATTCAGCAGTAATCGACCGAGATCACTTGGCTGTCTTTTCTTCGCCTGAGGCCGGCACGATACCGCCTTGCTCTACACTGCTCGCGGCGGGTGACTCAACGTATCGCCGCCAGTCGAGTGCTGGCACGATGGTATAATTGGACCGCCCGCCAAGCAGCATCAGCGTCGTGCCGACCATGAAAACGCTTGCTTGTAATATTACGATAATAAAGGTGGAGATTACAGTCGTGGTCCAGCCCGGCGTCGCTAAGTCAGTAAAGAGTTTGTAGCCAACGAAGAAAAGTATGGCGATTATTGCCGCAACGATCACCGCGGCCGAGCCGAGTAATAAGCGCACGAAGATCACGTCGACATAGACCGAGATTACGCTGAGGCCGTGGATAGCGAGAGCCACCAAGTTCATTTTCGATTCGCCTGCATACCGCTCGCCGCGGATAGTGGGTATCGTAACCAAGTGATGGCACGAGCGGATTATAGTCGCCGGCAGATTGTTCCACAGCGTCGCGATCGATATGAGGCCAGTCAATACCGCCTTCGGGATAATCATGAAGTTGCCAAACGAGACGCGTTGCCCGGTGAGCAACCGGAACAGAAGCTTGTAGACCATGTAGCCTAGCCTGAAGCCGGGCGATTCGGAGCGCTTGCTGCGCTCGGCCAGAATCACCGCCTCCGGGTTAGCACGTGCCGCTTTGACCAGCGCTTCAATCTCTTCAGGGCGGTCCTCACCGTCGCTGTCCATCACCAGGACGGCTTCGATGTCCGACCGCGCAGCGAGCTGTACGAGGCCAATTGCAATCGCTCGCTGATGCCCGAGATTGGTGGCGAGGCGGACGACCTCGAAGCGGCTAATGCATGAGAGACCCGGCTCGCCGATATCCGGCGCCTCGCTGCCTCTGGTCGAGCCGTCGTCGATGGCGACGACTGAGAGTGTAATGTCCTCGCGGCAATAGAGCTCGGTAATCCGGCGCAACAGGATGGATAGCGACTCCCAGTCATTGAACACTGGGGTTACCAGTCCAAGCCGAAACGACGTCGCCCCCTCAGTCATTCTCAACCCCTCTCCGCGGCGGTAACGGTGCGAAACCCTTGCGCTCGAACACCGCAAATTTGGCCAATAGGAAATTCATCAGAGTAGAGAAGTTCGTCGCTACGAGGAAGGCGACGACATAGTTGAATTGCAGGAAGTTGATCTGCAGATACAAGAGCAAGGTGTTCAGGCTCATGGTGAAGACGTAGGCGGTTATGAAGTGGCCGAGAAAAGTGCGATGAGGTTCAGTGCGAATAAAGATCCAGGTGTAGTTGCCATAATAGGACGTGGCGATTCCAGCGACACTGCCGATGGCCGAGGCAAATGTCGGCCACGGCATTCGCACGATTTCAACAAGAAACGAGAGTGTCAAAAAATGGACGAGTGTCGCGATGAGGCCAACGACAATGAATTTCGGGGCGCGGCTGAACAGTTCGAGCCGCAGCCGAGCAGCCAACGCATACACGCCTACGCCCGATCGCTTTTGTTGTTATACACGAACATTGTGGCCCAGTCCCCTCTATTACACCCGATACGGTCTCGGCGAAGCGGGCCATGAAGGGTGATAGCCTGTCTTCGAGCATGGTTGGGATCAACTCGTAGAGCATGCAGCTTTGCCGGAAGAGCGAATAGATGCGGGTCTTCGAGGTGTTGGACTTGAGCGACCGCGGTCCATGCCGAGGCTCTTGCCGACGCCGCCTGCCCACGGAATCCGCGAGCCAAGGCCGAAAGTCACCCAGAGATCGACCTTCCGGTTGCTAAGCAGGCGGCGAAGCAGCTTTCAATCGCGCTGCCCACGGTTTGCGCCGCGTTGTACGCCGGGATGATAGCGCTGACGCTGGGGTCATGACGATCCGATCGCGGCGACTCTGGCATACATTTCGAGCAGCTGATCGACCACGATGCGTTCCGAGAAGTTGCCCTCGACATGCGCGCGCG
>Ga0209526_10001183_pt1 | contig 17297 bp, 17 predicted proteins | sample JacPinW_OM2H0_M1_FD_188566 | JGI IMG/M metagenome (GOLD analysis project Ga0209526, IMG submission 188566) | Forest soil microbial communities from Algoma, Ontario, Canada - Jack Pine, Ontario site 1_JW_OM2H0_M1 (SPAdes) (version 2) | ecosystem: Environmental > Terrestrial > Soil > Boreal... | reverse complement strand
CGTGAAGACCTCGTGGCGCGCTCGGAGGGACTCGAACCCCCAACCTTCTGATCCGTAGTCAGATGCTCTATCCGTTGAGCTACGAGCGCTAGCGCCCGACAGTCTACGACACCTCTGGGCCCGCGCGGATCGCTCGGCCCCTGGACAGCTCGCCTTGCCAGCCCTCCACCTGTGACGTACAATTTCTTGTACGCAGAGTGAGGTGTGCGATGAGAACCATGACGTATTCCGAGTCCCGCGCGAAGTACGCCGAGACCCTCAACGCGGTCGTGGATGACCGCGAGGAGGTCATCATCACCCGGGCTGGACACGAACCGGTGGTCATCGTTGCGCTCGATGACTACGAGTCCCTAAAGGCGACCGCCTACCTGCTCAAGAGCCCCGAGAACGCCCGGCGCCTGCTGGCATCGATTGACCGGCTCGAGCATGGTGGAGGGACTGAGCGGGATCTCGCTGAATGAAGCTGGTCTGGGACGAGAGCGCCTGGGATGACTACGTCTGGTGGCAGAGCCAGGACTGCAAGGTGCTCAAACGGATCAATACGCTGATCAAAGATGTCGAGCGCAACGGCAACGAGGGGATCGGCAAGCCCGAGCCGCTCAAGCACGGGTTTCATGGCTACTGGTCACGCCGCAGCACTGACGAGCACCGGCTCATCTACAAGATCAGCGAAGATGAGCTCCGTATCGCCGCATGCCGCTACCACTATGGAAGTTGAGAGACGGGCTTGAGCCTCTGATTGGCTGCATACCGGTCGATCGTTACATGCGTCGTCCCTGGTCAACGGCGACGGTCGGCTCTCTGGATTTGGGGCCGGCCGTCCTTGGTGTCACGGCTGGCCCGGCGGCGGCTCGGTTGGCGTGGTGCGGGCTTGTGCCTCGGCGAGGCGCTTGATCGCCTGGAGCCGCACGTCCATTGTGCCGCGACGCAGGTGGTGGGCGAACCTGCGCTTAGAGGGTCCTGCGCAGCAGGGGCTTGTCGCGGGAGGCGGCGACTGCCTCGAAGCCGTAGCGCAGCATCTCCTTTTCGTACCGGACCGTCGGCGCGCCGACGGCGAGGGTGCGGCGCAGCACCGCGGCGTCGCGAAGGGCGGTGTTGGCGCCCTCGCCGCGGCCAGGCGACATGGTGTGGATGGCGTCACCAAGCAACGTGACATTCGGCACGTCCCACGGCGGCACGGGCCGGGCAGAATCCACCGTGACCAGAAACGTCGCCGGGATGTCGGCCTCGTCCACCATCCGCCGCACCGCGGGGTGCCACTGGCCCAGCAGGCTGCGCGCCTGCGCGTGCAACGCGGCCGGTTCGGCTTCAGTGAGATTCGCGGTGCGCACCGTCCAGGCGAAGTAGTCAGCAATGTCGGTGAGATGCGGCCCGGTGCCGTGTTTGCGGCAGGTCGCGACCGACATACTGACCCCCTCGGAGTCGGTCATCTGGTTGAACGTGTCGATGAGGACGTCCGGGACGTCGTCGGCGAATGGTGTCCTGCCGTAGATGAAGCGGCCGAGCTCGTCTAGGCCTGAGTCGGGGAGCAACTGGTCGCGGACCGCGGAGTGGGTCCCGTCAGCTCCGACGAGAAGATCGCCGACAGCCGAAGTGCCCTCGGCGAAGTGGGCGCGGATCCGGCCGTCGCCCTCCTGGGTGTAGCGCACGAAATTCGCGCCGAAGTGGACGATGTCGTCCAGGCCGGTGAGCAAAATCTCCCGCAGCGTGAGCCGGTTGACGCCGAAGCCAGAGCCGCCGTGGGTGATCGGCCATGCCTTGGACACGTCGAGCCGGTGGTCCATGAACACCATGCGGGTGGCGGTGGCGATGGACGTGGCGACACACAGGTCGTAGAGGTCCGCTGGCAGGCAGTCGCGTAGCGCGTCGCTGCCAGCATCCTTGATGCCGATCCGGTAGCCCTGGCCGCGAAAGCCCACCGACATGTCACGCTCGTACACCGCGACGCTCATGCCCGACTTCCTCAGACCCTGCGCGAGGCACAGGCCACCAAGACCCCCTCCAATTATCAATGTGTGCATGCCTGAGACATTAGCTGTCACAACAGCTAATGTCTAGACAGATACTATAGGGCTATGGACCACTATGCCGCGCTCACCGCCACCGGGCTCGTCCATCAGGTCTCCCGCGAGCTGACCACCGCCCTAGAGCGACAGCTCGCCCCGCACGACATCACCACCCAACAGGCGGCGCTGCTGATCAATGCAGCACGCGGGGAGACCAGCCCAAAGCGGCTGACCTCACTGCTCGGCACCGACACCGCGGGCATGACCCGGCTGCTCGACCGGCTGGAGGCCAAGGGGCTGGTCAAACGCCACAGCGATCCCGGCGACCGGCGCGCCATCATCATCGAGGTGACGCAGAAAGGCCGGGCGCTCGTCCCTGTTGTCGCCCCCGCCTTCGGCCGTTCCGCCCAGCAGTTGCTCACCGGCCTTTCCGCTGCGGAGGTCGGCCAGCTCACCGGCCTCCTGCAGCGAATGCTCACCAACCTGGACCCCACCGATTAATCCGGCATCGTTGCACGCGAACAGTGCCGGCGAAGCTGACTTACTCGGCGTGCTCAGGCGGGGAGCATCCGCACCTCGGTGTTGGGCAGTTTCGCCCACCAGTGGTTGTAGCGTCGGTAAGCCCTCGGCTCACGCTCGGCGAGGAAGGCGGTCATTGCGCGGGCCTCGTCAGCCAGTCCCTGCCAGGCCCCGTCGGGGAGTTCCTGGAAGGCCACGGCCTCGACGCCGCCCTCGACCGGGCGCCACACACCCGAGGCGCTCGCCCAGCCATGGTCATGACCCTGACGGCAGTTTCACTCGCCCGTCTGACCGTCGATCGACTCGCGGATCAGGTCGGCGTGACCGTTGTGGCGGGAGTATTCCTCGATCATGTGCACGAGGACCCACCGGAGTGAGACGCGTCCCTGGCCGTCCCATGCAGAGTGCGCCTCGCTCAGCGCCGCGGCCTCACCCTGGCCGAGCTGTGCCTCCACGATGGCACGGGACCGCTCGACCCGCTCGGCCCACAGGGCCCACAGATCGTCGCCGGAATCGTCAGCTGCGCTATTCCAGTCCCAGTCGGGGTCAGCCTTCGTGTCCGCGCTCGCCCAGGGCTCAGGGGTCGGCTTGCCACCGACCACCTCGGTGAACCAATAGTCCTCGACGCCGGCCATGTGCTTCAACAGCCCGCCCAGCGTCATCGACGAAGGCGGCAGCGCCACCCGCAGCTGCTCGTCGCTCAGCCCACGGCACTTCCACTCCAACGTCGCGCGCTGGTAGGTCAAGAAGCCCAGCAGCGTCGCGACCTCGCCACTCTCTTGCGGAGGCATGGGCCGACCGTGCTCGTCAGTTATCACCTCGTCCACGACCCCGGACTCTATAGGACGAACCTCGCTCAGACGACCGTGCACAGCGCTCACCGCCAGGGTGCCCGCGCCAGAACTAAGGCGCGAACCCGGGCCGCCCGCCCCTCGTCGAGCAGGCAGTCGGCGACGGCGTTTAGCTGGTATCCGGTGGTGCCCACGTCGTCGAACACGAGGATGTCGCGCCCTTCCGTGCGGGCCGGATCGGGGATCTCCAGGACCCTGCGGAGGGCTGCCGCAGTGGCCCGCTTCTCTGCGAGGCTTCGCCCGGCCGATTGTTCCGTGGCCTGTGTTTTGATGATCGCCGCGGGGGTCTTGACGTCGAAGGTCCAGCGGTCGTCGTAGTCGGCCGTGGCGGCTGATTTGATGATCGTCTCGATGTGGCCGGAACCCGGCTGGCCGGGATCCGCGTAGGTCGGGTTCGCAACGATGAGATCGGGAGGGTCGTCGCCGGCATGGGCCTCAAGCCAGCCGATGAGCAACCTGCCGAAAATTAGCGACCAGCCGAGCTTGCCGTCGTACTTGTAGCTGTGGATCTTGTCTTGCAGAGGTCCCGAGTGGTAGGCGATCGCATCAATTCGCTCAATGCGGCGGTTCCGGTCCCTGCACAGCGAGTTCCGGCAGGGGCTATCGTCTTCGAGCCTCTGGCTGCATATCGGGCATGCTCGCGGAGCGATAGCCTCCAGGGTCTGGCTGGCGCATTCCACGCAAATCCAAGCGGGACCCATGCGGCGATACGGGCACTTTGGGCACTGGGGGAACCCGGGCGGCTCTCCTGCCGGAAGCACGGCGATGGGGTTGTCCATCTGTCGGTCACAGGTAGGACAGAGTCAACTGCTGCTGTTGCTCGGTCGCCTGCCGCACACGCTCCGGTGCGGCTAGCTGGGCGCTTACCTCTTCAACGCCGGCCACCTCGATCGCGCCGCGCTTGCCCACATAGTCCCTGGCCCACGGCTGGGAGGCGACAAGGGAGTGAATCAGGAACACCTTCTTGCCGTGGTCGAGGACGAGGCGCGCCTGCATCTTGGCACCAGATGTGCTAGTTGCCTCGATGACGATCGTGCCCTGGCTGATGCCCGAAGTAACAACATTGCGGCGTGGGAAGGTGTACCTGCTCGGTGGGCTGGTGGGCCAGAACTGTGACACCAACACGCCGCTGGCCGTGATCGCCTCGGCCAGGTCCCAGTTGGCGCTTGGGTAACACCTGGTGATTCCGGTGCCCAGCACGGCGATGGTCCGGGCGCCTGCATCCAGGGCGGCACGGTGTGCGGCCGTGTCGATACCTTTCGCCAGGCCGGAGACCACGGTAACCCCTTGCTCAGCCAGCAGCCCCGACATTTTCGCGGCCTGGCGGATCCCGTCTTCACTTGCCTGTCGTGTGCCGACGACGGCAACGGAGCGAGCATCGTCTTCCCTAAGCTCCCCCCGGTAGAACAAGAACGGCGGAAGGTTGGGGATCAGGCGCAGGTTTGCCGGGTAATCCCGGTCGAGCACCGTGATCAACCGGGCTCCGACGCCCGACGCGGCTTCGAGCTCCGCGACGACGCGCTCAGTCAGCACAGGCAAATGGCGAAGCCCGGCACTCAGGACCGGGCGTGATCGTGTGGCTGCGACAGACTTCTCAGTGATAACCGCCTGGAACAGGTCATCGAGGCCGGTGGGATCTTGTGCTTGGCGGGCGATGAGGCTCCAGTCGACGCTCACACCGTCGACTCGGATCGCACACAACTCAAGCAGCCTGCGCTGCTGGTCAGTGACCTCCATGCTACTCCCGGTATCGAATGTATGTTCGCATGGATGTTCTGAGTGCATCGTTCCAGCGAGTGTGGCACAGATCAAGCGCGACACGCATTGCCTCCCAGGCAGTGCGGACCTTTATCGGCCGATCACAGTGTGGAACAGCATGACCTCACCACCACCGGCGGCGCCGCCCACGAGAGTGGCGGGGGGGACCGACTAGCCCACCAAAATAGCTAGCTCCCCCCAACGTGGTCGACCGGCCGACCATCGCGGTACTGCAACTCAGCGCCGAACCAGCGACGCGACCCACCCTGCCTGCCCTGCGTCAGCCGGGAGCCATGTCGACGAACCGGCTGTAGTGGCCCTGGAAGGCCACGGTCACCGTGGTTGTCGGCCCGTTGCGGTGCTTGGCCACGATCAGGTCCGCCTCCCCCGCGCGTGGCGACTCCGGCTCGTAATGGTCTTCCCGGTGCAACAAGATCACGACGTCACTATCCTGCTCGATGCTGTTGTGCAGGTTGATGCCGTTCGCAACGAAGTTGTGCGTACCTAGCACTGTCGCGTCGTAGACGGGCTGCTCACCGAGGCTCTCCACCGCTGCGATCTCATCCCAAAACACGTCGTTGGTGGCAACCATGTCCAACTCGGCGTCGTCAAGGATGGTGGCGACCCGGGAGAGGCGCTCCCTGCTCGGAGCGTGCTTCCACAGAGTGCTGCCGCAGAATTGCGTGCCGAGCGCCGCAGCGAACTGGCGGTGTGTCATCTGGCGCTCGGCCAATACAGTACGCACCCGGTCCCAGACCTCGCGGGGAATCGTGTCCAGATTCGTGTTGCCCCTGATCGAACTGAGCATGGCTCTCGCCTTGTCGGCCATGGCGGACCGGTTCCCGTGGACTCCGATGTCCTGGAGAAAGCGGAGCTGATTCTCGGCCCCGTAAACGAGCAGGTGATAACACGGCCGGTAGGTGCCCTTGGTGATCTCCTTGATCCGGGTTATGACGTTGAAGCGCATCAGCAACCGCGCGACGTCATCGATCAGCCGACGGCTCGTCGAGGCGTAGTAGATACGGGCCTGCCCGACCTTCGCATCCCACCAGACGCAGCCGTCTGTGGCCCACAGGTGGTGCAGGAACAGCGCAAGCTGACGCTTCGGAACCGAGAAGATCGGGGCTGGGACAAACTTCTCGTGGCTCCGGAGGCCGAAGAGGCCGAGCGAGTCGAGCCAGGCGGCGATGGGGTTACGCCGACGGTGAGTCAGGTGGTACGGCGCCGGCAGACGGAGCGACGTACAGCGAGCCACTTCGTAGTCGTCACGAACCGCCGTGATCCCGAAGTGCAGCGCCGCTGCAGTCACGGCGGCTAGGTTCGCTTCGTCTGTGCTGGCATACCGGATCGGCTGGTTCCTGACAAAGGAGCCATCCCCGAGGAGGTGGCCCAACATGATGACCTCGGAATCGGGCAGTTCTTGCAGTGCTAGAGGGGTTGGCGTGTGCCGTGGCACGGCCACCCGAACGCCGACCGGGACCCCGGCCAGCGGACGCCACCCGTCATAGGTGAGGAAGGGGTGGTTGGCCGTAGCCTGAACCTCGCGGCCGGACTTCAGCCGAACCCGGAACACCTCCTTGGTCCCGCTGGCAAAAGCATGCGTCATCGTGCGCGGCACCAAGCGCAGCCGCTCATCGAGCGACCAGACCGGAATGTCACGCTCGCCCGATGCTAGCAACTCTCCCAGCGAGATCTCGGCACCTGTATCGGCCCGCAGGATGCGCGTTTCCGCAGTAAGGCAACCAGATTCGCGCAGGTCAGAGAGGAGTGGGCGCTTGTCTGTGCGCTGCTCGGGGCCGCGGTTGAGCTGGGAGATGGCGATCACCGGGACGTCGATCTCCTTGGCGAGGAGCTTGAGCGAGCGGGACATCTCCGACACTTCCTGCTGGCGGTTTTCCACCCGCCGGGGCGAGCTCATCAGCTGCAGGTAGTCGACGATCACCATCTTGAGGTCGTTGCGCTGCTTGAGCCGACGGCACTTGGCCCTGATCTCCATCATGGACATGTTCGGCGAGTCGTCGATGAACAGCGGCGCGTCGACCACCTCGCTCATCCTGCGGGCCAGCCTGGTCCAGTCCTCGTCTCCCATCTGGCCGGTCCGCATGGTGTGCAGCGGCACGCGGGCCTCCGCCGAGAGCAGCCGCATGGTGATCTCGTTGCGGCTCATCTCCAGGCTGAACATCACGGTCGCCATCCCGTGCCTGATCGCAGCCGCCCGGGCAAGATCCAAAGCCAGAGTTGAGTTATGTGTCGGGATCATGCTGCGGCCGGCGAGGTACAAGTGATCGGCGCTGTCCACCTGCACACAGCGCACCGGCACAGAAGGCACGGGACGCACGTCCACGATGTATCGGCTAACTTGCTCCCGCCTCCACTCGCGTCGCCCAGCGAGCGCCTTCCGGGGAAGACGTGCGAGCGGCAGCGACGTGGGCACGATTACCTCCCACGATTGCCGGGATTGCCGCCCGGCCCGCAGACGAGGACCTCGATGACGCACCTGCGCAACGCAGCCCAGGCCTGTTACCAGCTGGACAAAGTCATCGATCAAGCGCCTGTTGGTGTTCGTGAAGCGGTAGGCCCCGTGGACATCGACGTAACCGTCCGAGTCGATGAGGCCCTGCACCAGTGCGAGGCGCTGCGAGAAGGAACCGCGGAGATATACCCCCGGGACATGCTTGCCCTGCGCCAGACCCAGCGAGCGCCATGTGTGGCCGATTCCCCGGATGCCGAAGTGCCCAGGATCAACGTAGATGCTGACGTTGTGGCCGAGGGCGCGAAACTCTTCGATAAGCCAAGCCCGATCATGGGGATCACACGCCACTCGCCCCGTTCCGGCGGTGTCGCCGTCACCCAGGAGGTAACCGAGGGCATAGGGCTCGAAGGGCAGGTCGGCTTCGGGAAGGACGAGCGGGTGCGCGGCGGGGATCGCGTGATTCTTCATGCCCCGGGCTTGCAGGGTTGAAGCGATCTCCGCTGTCGTGCGAGGTACGACCCTCACATCCTTGCTCGCGCTGCCTTCGGAGCGATTCCATTGCTGCAGGACGGTCGAACGCGTGTGGCCCAGAGCACTAGCTACATCCGCCGATGACATGCCTGCTGTTCGCAAGGCGCGCATCTGCTCCCGCACTTCGGGGCTGTACCTGTGGTCCGATGCGCGAGACGACGCCCACTGCGCCCAGTCCTCTGGATAGGGAGGATCGCGAGGCTCACGGTGATAGTCGTAGGCCTTTCGAGTGGACAGGTCCCAGGTGATCCACTGGTGCTGGGCATCTGCGGTGATGACTTCTCCGTCGGAGAACTCCACCTCGTAGCAGGGTCGCCCGTGCATGACCTCAGTGGCCGCGACGACGGTTACGGGCCTGCCGTCCGCACCGATCAGGCGGTCTCCCACGGAGACCTCGCCCATGGTCGTCCAGCCGCCCGGGGTGACGAGCGGGGTGTCGAGCGCGAGCGCCTTGCCGATGGCAGGCCTTGCGGCGATGACGATCATCTGGCCCGCGTGCAGGCCGTTGGTGAGGGCGTCCAGGTCGGCGAAGCCGGTCGGCACCCCGGTCATTCCGCCGCCACGGCTGCCGATGGCCTCGATCTCGTCCAGGGCCCCAGGCATGATGTCCGACAGGGCGAGGTAGTCCTCGCTGATGCGATGCTCGGTGACCCCGTAAACCTCGGCCTGTGCCCGGTCCACGAGTTCGTCGGCGTCACCGTCGCCGGAGTACCCGAGTTGCACGATGCGGGTGCCGACCTCGACCAGGCGGCGGAGGATCGCGCGCTCCCTGACGATCCGGGCGTAGTAGCCGGCGTTGGCCGCGGTGGGCACGGACGCGATGAGCGTGTGCAGGTACGTGCCACCGCCGACGCGGCCCAGTTCACCGCGCTTGCCCAGCAGGTCGCTGACCGTCACGGCGTCAGCCGGCTCACCACGGCCGTAGAGCTCCAGGATGGCCTCGTGCACGATCTGGTGTGCCGGGCGGTAGTGATCCTGCGCGCTGATGGTCTCCATGACGTCGGAGATAGCGTCCTTGGACATCAGCATTCCGCCGAGAACGCACTGCTCGGCAGCCACGTCGTGCGGTGGCGTCCGGTCGAACTCCCCCCCGCGGGGCGCGATCTCGGCGACACTCACCTCGCATCCCCTTTCCCCGTACGTCCAGCCGCTCTGCGCACCTTCGGCGCCTACGGTCAACTCAGTTCTAGCGGAAGGCACTGACACTTTTTGGCGATGAACCGACAGTCTCGTGGCCGTGCGCGGCACCGTCGAATCGGGCTGTGCACAGGTCTGTGGACAGCTTGTGCAGACACGCCGCGCGGCCTGTGCGCAGGCTGGGGATACCTCTGGGGACACGGTCCGGGATCAAGTCGCCAAGGCTTCCTCTGCCTGCGCTGATGCCGTCCACTGGCTGTGCGTGGAAAAAACTTTGGCCCAGATTCGCCATCCACACGCGCTAGCAAGTTATCCACACACGGACCGTGACGTAGGACGTCAGATACCGTGCTCGGGGGAGGTCACGCGGGGTATCAGGAGGGCCCTGCGGTGGCCCGTCTGGCCGCCTTCGAGGGCTGCGCGAGATCCGCTGCCGCCCGGCCTGGGCGGCCGGCGAAAGGGCCGGCGATCATGGGCTCCGCTGCCCTATGGTTCGCATATGTGTTCGAATCCCGATGCGCGGCTCGCCCTGATCGGCCAGGCCATCGACAAACTGGCCGAGGAGGCGCGCGCGGGCACCCAGGCCGCGGGGGCGGAGGGTGCGGCGGCGGACGACGTCATGCAGCGCCTGGCGGAGATCTGGGCCATGGTGGCCGAACTCGACCCAGGTGTAGCGCAGCGCCTGCCCCGGTACGCCGCTCCCGATGACTCAGGCGGCTAGCCGAACTGCGGCTGGCCCACGGCCATGGGGCCAGCCGCCGTGTTCAGGCGCTAACGACCTCGATGTCCAGGGTGGCGCTCACTTCCGGGTGCAGCCGGACCGTGACCTGGTGGGCTCCGAGTGTCTTGATCGGGTTGCGCACCTCGATGCGGCGCTTGTCGAGTTCGGGTCCTCCGGCCGAACGCACCGCCGCCGCGATGTCGGCCGGGCTCACCGAGCCAAACAGCCTGCCGCTTCCGCCCGCCTTGGTCTCCAGCTTGACGCTGAGCGACCCTAGCCTGCTCGCGGCGTCCCTGGCGTCGTCGAGGCCACGGATGTCCCGGGCGGAACGCGCCCGCTTGATCAACTCGATCTGCTTCTCCGCACCACGCGTCCAGCGCATGGCCAGCCCTCGCGGGACCAGGTAGTTGCGGCCGTAACCGCCGGCTACCTCGACCACGTCGCCCGGGGCGCCCAGGCCGGTGACCTCCTGGGTGAGGATGAGCTTCATAGGTGTGCGACTCATCGGTATGCGGCCTTCCCGGTCAGCGTGCCGTGCTCGTGTACGGCAGCATCGCCATCTCGCGGGCATTCTTGATAGCAGTGGCGACATCGCGTTGATGCTGCGTGCAGTTGCCGGTGACCCGCCTGGCCCGGATCTTGCCGCGGTCGGAGATGAACTTTCGCAACAGCCCAGTGTCCTTGTAGTCCACGTAGGAGATCTTCTCCTGGCAGAACAGGCAGACTTTCTTCCTAGGCTTGCGTATTGGTGCTTTCGCCATCATGGTGCTCCTGGTGAGAGCCCCGCTCCAGGCGGGGATGGTCAGTTGTTAGGGGGCGGTGGGGCAGCGGTCGGCGGCCGGGGCTCAGAAGGGCGGCTCGTCGGACGACCCGCCGTCCCCGAATCCCCCGGGATCGGAGGAAGCCCATGGGTCCTCCGCGGCGCGTCCGCCGGACGATCCACCATACCCGCCGGAACCACCCTGACCGCGCTGCGCGCCCTGGCCGCCGCCGCCGAACCCACCGGTGCCGCCCGAGCGGTTGGACTTGGTGACCTTGGCTGACGCGTTGCGCATGGACGGGCCGACGTCGTCCACTTCGATCTCGTAAACGGTGCGCTTCTCGCCTTCCCTGGTCTCATATGAGCGCTGCTTGAGCCGCCCGGTGACAATCACCCGCATGCCGCGCTGCAGGCTCTCGGCGACGTTCTCCGCCGCCTGGCGCCATACGTTGCAGGTGAGGAAGAGGCTGTCGCCGTCCTTCCACTCATTCGTGGTCTTGTCCAGGAACCGGGGGGTGGAGGCCACCCGGAAGTTGGCGACCGCCTGGCCGGTCGGGGTGTAGCGGAGTTCTGGGTCGTCGACGAGATTGCCCGCGATCGTGATCTGGGTGTCGCCTGCTGCCATCGGGGTGCTCCCGCTCGCTTGAGAGGATGTGTGTCAGGGTGCCGCTCACGCGGCCGCATCGCGGCTCAGTGGTTCTCCGGGCGCAAGATCTTCGTCCGCAGGACGGCCTCGTTCAGGCTGAGCTGGCGGTCGAGTTCCCGCACGGTATCCGGCTCCGCGACCATGTCTATGACGGCGTAAATGCCGTCGCTTTTCTTGTCGATTTCGTAGGCGAGGCGCCGACGTCCCCAGACGTCCACCTTGTCTACGCTTCCGCCCCCGGCCTTCACCACGGTGAGGAACTGGTCCAGCGACGGCTGAACGGTCTGCTCCTCGAGGCTGGGATCGAGAATGATCATCATCTCGTAACGGCGCATGATCGGAACATGCCTCCTTTGGACTGACGCGGCCACGGTCTCTCCGTGACAGGAGGAGCCACGCCCGGAATCCCGCATAACGGGGCGGCGGGTGTAGCCGAGTCATCTTACCAGGGTCCAGGCAGCCGCCTGGCGAAGGATTCCCGTGGGCGTGTCACGGGAACAGACCCGATAGAACCGCCGCCGGGCGGAACCTTCCGAGGGGGTGGCCATGCCACAAGCCGCCAGAGCCCGTCCTCACCTCCCGCACGTCACGCTGAACAGCGACGGCAGGCGCCATCCGGTTGAGAACACCCTGGCCGTCTTCACCCTCGTGGCCGGGATCGTCGCCTTCGCCGCCGGATGGATCGTGGCCCAGCACCTGCTGGCCACCTCGTTGGGTGCGGTCGCCCTCGTGGTCGGCCTGTACAGCCAGCTGATCTCCGCGACCAGAGAGCAGCGGATGCTCATCGTCACCGGTCTCATCGCCGGTTTCGTGGGAGTCGCGCTGGGGCTGGCCCACGGCGGCTTCGCTCCCTGAGCCTGCGCGCTTCCCGTTAGGCTCGGGGGATGGTCCGCATCGGAGCCCATGTCCATGAAGGCGATCCCCTGGCGAAGGCGCTGGCCGACGGCGCCGACGTGGTCCAGTTCTTCCTCGGTGACCCCCAGGGGTGGAAGGCCCCCACATTCCCCGGTGGCGACGCGGACGCGCTCCGCGAGGCGATCGTGGCCGCGGGCATCGACGTATTCATCCACGCGCCCTACGGGATCAACGTGGCGAGCACCAACAACAGGATCAGGATCCCCAGCCGTAAGCTGCTCTCCCAGCAGCTCGCGGCGGCCGCGTCCATCGGCGCGAAGGCCCTGATCGTGCATGGCGGGCACGTAACGGCCGGCACGGACCCGGCCGAGGGCTACGAGAACTGGGGCAAGGCGGTGGAACGGATCGACCGCCCGCTCCCCATGCTGATCGAGAACACGGCGGGCGGCGAGAACGCCATGGCCCGCGGCCTCGAAGCAGTGAGCCGCCTCTGGGACGCGATCGGCGACGCGAGCAGGGCGGGCGGAGGCAGCGCGGGCGGCGGGGCAGCGGGCGAGGTGGGATTCTGCCTGGACACCTGCCACGCGTATGCGAGTGGCGAGGAACTCACCGGCATCGTGGACCGGGTCAAGGCCATCACCGGCCGGGTCGACCTGGTGCACTGCAACAACTCACGGGATGACTTCGGCTCCGGCCGGGACAGGCACGCAGGCATGGAGTCGGGCACGATCGATCCTGCGCTGCTCGTGGAGGTGGTCCGCGCCGCTGGGGCCCCGGTGATCTGCGAGACCCACGATCCGGGCTCCGACATCCGCTGGCTCCGCCGCCACCTCGGCCCAGCCTGAGGGTTATGCGGGGGCGCCTGAGGGTTCATGCGGAGGCGAAGGTCAGGGCGGGGCGCCGTTGGCCGTGCGGAGACGGCGCAGGCCCAGGCGAAGCATCGGACGGTCGGGCGCGCCAGCCAGGACTCCACCGGCTGGATCGTCCTCTCCGGCGGCCCGCACCACGTCGGTGCCTGGCCGCAGAATGTCCTTCACCACCAGCCCGCAGAGCAGCAGGATCGCGGCGAACCGGGCCAGCAGGGCGGCGAAATACACCCCGGTGCCGATGCCGCCGATGGCCTGGAGCGACTGGCTGGACACCGACACCGTGATCAAGTAGGCCCAGATGGCGAAGAAGTAGCCGACCTCGGTCAGTTGCCAGAACGCGTAGGACCAGAGCCTGGGCCGGGCCAGCACGACGAGCGGGACCAGCCAGACCACGTACTGCGGTGACCACACCTTGTTGGACATCAGGAAAACGGCGAGGGTGAGGAAGAACACCTGCGGCACCCGGGGGCGGCGTGGGGCGGCGAGCACCAGCACGCCGATTCCCACACAGCCCACGACGAACACCAGTAGGGACAGCTTGTTGAGCTGGCCCAGGACGGTCGTACCGACCAGCGGCACCCGCTCAGTCTGGAAGAAGTACCAGATGGAACCCCAATCAGCCGAACGGTCGGCGCTGAGCTTGTAGAACCGCTCCCACCCGGCCGGGGCGGTGATGGCGACAGGCAGGTTGACCGCGAGCCACGCCGCGGCGGCCGAGCCCGCCGTCACCAGGAACGCCCGCATCCGCCCGGCCCGCAGACACAGCAACAGCAGCGGGCCGAAGAACAGGAGCGGGTAGAACTTGGTGGCCACGGCCAGGCCCAGCAGCACCCCGGCGAGCACGCCGCGGCGCGCCGCCCAGGCGGCCATGCCGAGGGTGGCCAGGCCCATCGCAATCAGGTCCCAGTTGATGAACGAGCCCAGGATCAGGCCCGGGGCGAGGGCCACGCCCAGCGCCGTCCACCGCCGTGACCGGCCCGCCAGGTAGGCCGTGGCCAGCACCCCCGCGACCGCGAAGACCGCCAGCAGCAGCACCGTGACGTCGAAGAACTCCCTGCCCCTGATGTAAGGGTCGCCGATGGGCCGCACCAGCCAGGCCACCGCCTGCATCGCCCCCCCGATGAGCACCGGGTACTCGACCGGATGGCCGGTGTAGGGCACCTTTCCCGAGGAAAGGCCCTCACCGAAGTACAGCGGGTAGATGTCGGTGTAGCAGTGCGCCTGGAACTGCTTGAGATAGATGTTCCAGTCCCCGGCACGGCACGCCGACTTGTTCAGGAAGCCAAGGGCGCTGCCCGCGAGGCTGGCGGTGAGCAGCGCAGTCGTGGACCCTGCGGCCACGGCGAGCCGGGACCGCCACGCCCCACTCTCCCTGACTTCCGTTCCGGCAGGTCCGGACCCCGCCTCCGCCACCTCACGCTCCGTCATCGCTACCAGTCATCGCCTACCAGGTCCCGGGAGATTCTGCCAGCAACGCGGAATTGGGCCCACCCCGGCCAGGGTTCACGCCCTGCTGGATGGCTTCAACCCAAGAGCGGCGGCGGTCGGTGTTGCTGTCACCGGCAGGGAAGGCGTCGGGGACGTCGGGTTCGGGTTGGGGTTCGGGGTGGCCTGGGACTGGAACTGGGATCCCTGGCAATGGTGCCTGCAGTGCTTGCCAGCCGGGGTTGTCTCGGCAGGCTTCGGCGGGGCCGGCGGCAGCATGTTCCACGCCGTGCCGCCGAAGGACGGGGTCGGGAAGCTCGCGGGCGTCATCGGGAGGAACTCCTGGTCCGCGAACGTCTTCCAGATCGAGGCCGGCCACTGGCCACCGTAACCCTGCAGCCCGCCGACCCCATACAGGGTCTGGATACCGTTACCGGTCGGCGGGGCGCTCTCCAGGTTGGCCGCCGCCTTGCACTGGACCGTGTAAGCCGGCGGGCAGCTCTGCTGATCGGTAAACATCCCGACGGCCATGGAGAACTGCGGGATCGCGCCGATGAAGAAGGCTGACTGGGACAGGTCCGTGGTGCCGGTCTTCGCGATGATCTCCCGGCCGTCGCTCAGCGCGGTGCTGGCCGCAGTCCCTCCGGCCTGGGTGTCGAACGAGAGCGCATAGTTGACGTCGGACGCCTGATCCGGAGTCAGGACCTCACGTTTGGTGACCATCGGGTTCGTGACGGCCTGACCCTGAATGATCTTCAAGATCACGTGCGGGGTGACGTAAATGCCGTTATTGGCGAACGTGGCGAACGTGGTGGCCTGCTCCTCGACGGTCAGCGACGCTTGCCCGAGCGCTATGCCGACGCCGCCGACAGTCGCGGCGTCCAGCCCGGACCCGGGGTAGGGGCTGGTGTTGACGCCGAGCGCCTGCGCCATCTGGATGATGTTCTGGCCGGTCGGGCCCGCCACCCGGTGGTACAGGTCGGTGTAGGCGGTGTTGAGTGACATGGCCGTCGATTTGACCACGCTCTGCGGTCCGAGGCTGCCGTCGCCCGCGTCGTTCCCCACCTGGTAGTAGCCGGCGGGGTTGGCCGGTGTCGCGCGGCTCGCGAAGGTCATGGGCTGGGTGACCGGCGGGATGTAGAGCGGTGAGTAGCCGTCCAGGACACTGTCCTTGACGCTCATGCCTTGGGTACGCGCGAGGGCCAGCACGTAGGGCTTGAACGACGAGCCGACCTGTTCCCGGTTCTGCAGCGCCATGTCGAACTGACAGTGAGTCTTTACGCAGGTAGCTGCGGGCTGGGAGAAACTCGGCCCGCTGTACATGGCCCAGATCTGGCCGGTTCCGGGCTGCTCAAGGACCGCGCCTACATGCGCATACGTGGGCAGCGCCTCGCCGTTGGCCTTCATCAGCCTCTCGTTCTGCGCCACCGAGGCGTACAGCACGTTCATCATGTGCTGGTCGAACGTGGTGATGATGTGCAGGCCGCCGGTGTCGATCTGCGCCTGGGTGTAGTGATAGGGGGCGCCTCCCAGCTCGTTCTGCACGGCCTGCATGATGTAGCCGCGGTACCCGGTCCAGTTCGTGGCCATCGAGTTCGGCACGATCGTGGGGAACTTCTGCGCGGCCGCGTCCTTCGCCGGCAGGGTGCCCATGTTCACCATGTCCGTGAGCACGGTGTGCCAGCGGTCCACGAGGGGGGTGTAGCCCGGGGTGCCCGGCGTGGGGCTGTAGTAGTTGGGCAGCTGGATGATGGCGGCCAGCATGGCGGCCTGCGCAACGTCGAGCTTGGTCGCGGGAATGCCGAAGTATGCCTCGCTGGCCGCGCCGAAGCCGTACACCTCCCCACCCATGGGGATCGTGTTGAGGTACTGGGTGAGGATCCAGTCCTTGGACTTCTGCTGGGCCAGCTTCTCCGCGACGAAGATCTCCTTGAGCTTGCGGCTGACGGTCTGCGCGGTCCCGATGTTGTTGTAGTAGTTCTTGACGAACTCCTGGGTGAGCGTGGAGCCGCCCTGCCGGACCCCGCCAGAGGTCACATCGGCGATGGCGGCCCGGACGATGCCGACCGGCGAGATCCCGCCCTCGTGGTAGAAGTGCTTGTCCTCGATGGCGACCACGGCGTTCTTGACCACCGCGGGAATCTCGTTCTCGGTGAGCATCTGGCGGTCCGTGGTGCCGAACGTGCCGACCACCGTATGGCCGTCCCTGAAGTAGACCACTGAAGCCTGCCGCAGGGCCGCCTGGGACGCGTCGACCGGGACCGGTGTCTGCGCGTAGGCAACGCCGATCACCACCAGGAGCAGGATGAAGAAGCCGGCGCCGGTAGCACACGCGGCGAGGAGAGCCTTCTTGAAGGACCAGTGACGCCACCAGTCACCCTTGCGGGGTATCCGGCCGGGCCTCCCGGGTCCGCCCGGCCCGCCGCCACGCCGACCGTTGCCGCCCCTGCCTCCGCCGTTGCTGCCGTTCCCACCACCATTCCTCACGCGCTGATCCGGCGGCTGCCATTGACCAGCCGGCCGACGCCCCGCCGCTCCTCCAGGCCCGTACTGGCCCGTCCCGCCATATCCGCTGGCGGCCGCGCCCGTGCCGAGGCGGGCGGCAAGCCTGTCCCTGGGAGTCATGCCCCCGGTGCTGCCACCAGCGGGGGCCCCCTTCAGGCGGGTCCAGGGGCTACGCGACTGCTGGCCGTTCGCGGCGATCCCGCCCCGCCCCTGCTGTCCCTGGCCCGGCTGACCCTGGCCG
>Ga0209526_10001181_pt1 | contig 17321 bp, 19 predicted proteins | sample JacPinW_OM2H0_M1_FD_188566 | JGI IMG/M metagenome (GOLD analysis project Ga0209526, IMG submission 188566) | Forest soil microbial communities from Algoma, Ontario, Canada - Jack Pine, Ontario site 1_JW_OM2H0_M1 (SPAdes) (version 2) | ecosystem: Environmental > Terrestrial > Soil > Boreal... | reverse complement strand
CAACTTCTCGAACCGCCGTGTACGGACCCGTACGCACGGTGGTGTGGGAGGGGCGGAGCCGCGAGGCTCCCCCCTATCCCGATCGCAGCGACTTTGTGCCTTGGCACTTTTCGGACGTGGCGCGATGTCTGACTTGAGTCCGTACTGCGCTTCAAAGCGGACATCGGCGGCGATGAACATCGCGGCCTGTTCGCGCAGGTGATGTTCAATCGCGGGCGGCCGATGGCGCCCGCGATTGAGACTTCGTGAGCCGGTAAGCCGGGCGGATCGGACCGTACCGCCAGCACACAGAAAGTTCTCATTTCTCGGTTTGTTCCTATTCGGTGTGCGGGTGCTGTCCGTATTTGACCACCCGTGTCCTAATTTCCTGAGAGGGCTGTCCTAATTTGCTAACGAGAGAAGTTATGCCCGTTGTCCCCAGCTACGTAGTTTTACTGGATTAAGGTCGGGTACCGGGCCGATAAAATCTCTCGTAGCATTTGCCGAGCGGTCCTGAGGGAGGACGCTGTTTCGGTCTTGCTAGGGACCCGGGCAACCCTTCCCGGGTCCCGCTATGCGGAATTGACTCGCGTTAAGCGCCGGACAAGCGCCTAATGCCGTATGCCCCTATTCCAGGCCGAACGTTGCCGAGCACTGGGAGCCGAATGTCGTCAATTGGCTTTGACGGCGGAAAATACCCGTGAAAAAACCATGCTGACCAACTTGGCATTTAGCTGGAATCGGCTAGCCAACCAGACTGATCGCTACGTCGAATTTTTGAAAACGTCGCAGAGTGAAAAGTAAGGCCGCCTCAGTTGGCGGCTCTTTCATGTCAGCCAATGGCAACTGGGCTTTCATCCGAACAATAAATAGTCCAGAAGCGCATAGTATAAGCCACCAAAAACCGGCAGCCCAACGGCGACTCGAACAACGATCCGGGCCCAGTTGACTGGTTGCTCGTAATCATTCGCCATGGCAGCATCTCCAAGGCATCGAGCGATAGTAGTTGTATGTGATCCGTCTTTCATTGATGGTCGTCAAAACGGCCGCCTCAGTTGGCGGCCTCTTTCATCTGTGCCGCTACGGCCGCCCAGCGCGGCCCGTGGTGCCCTCAAACCTTCGCGGCCCCATCAACCCGACCATCGCGCCGCCGCCCGGGCGATGCCTCGCGGCCCCGGCGTTTGCTTGGAAGTCCGGCGTCCCGTCGTCGCGGGCGATCACCGCCTCGCCGTCGATCAGGAACGACGATGCCTGGATGCGGCTGGCGGCATCAACGATGGCCGGGAAACGGTCGGCCCAGTCATGACCGTTGCGGGTGAAGCAGCGCACCCGCGAGCCATCCCGGCGCACCATCAGCCGATAGCCCTCGTGCTTGATTTCGTGAACCGGACGGTGGCCGGGCCACCTTCGACGGCAGGCAAGGTTCGATGAAGCCGGAGGGACGGCGCTCGATCATGGGCGGAGTATAGGGCAGCAGCCGGTTCAAAGTAACTGCATCCGCCGGGCGGGCTGCTTCTTTTCCCCTTGCGTCGCCCTCCGAACGCAAGTGTAGTATAGGCACACAACCATGCATTGTGATGGGGGCTTTCGGGGATGAAGGAAGGAGCAAAAACGCTCGCGGTAGCGCTGATGTTGTGCCTTTGTGCTCAGGTCGGAATGGCGCAGACGAACGAAGAAATAAAACAGGCGGCCGGCGAGGTGGCGAGCGAATTGCAGCAATGCTCGGTTTACTTTTTGCTTGTGTCGACTTGCGTTGCGCAGCAAGACCCGGCGCTGTCGCTGTCATACCGCAAGGCCGCTGACAGAGTTGGCCAGCTCTCGCTTTCGACTGGTCGCACCGCTGGTATGTCCAATGATGCATACACGGCTCGAGGAACGATGCTGTCCGAAGAGATGATGAAATCGATGGGCGGCAATTGCATCAACTCCGCAGTGCCAATGAAAAAATATATGAACTTCTGCCAGCTACTAAACCGCGACGCTGATCCGCGTTTGATGGAATGGATCAAATGCGTTCATGCCGCAGACCGGACCTGTAATGGGCCTTGAGGTCCGCGCTCGCATCGCTGATCCCGCCGCCGCGCCTCGCGTTGTCGCAATGGGATCGAGACTTACTCCACACCCGACGGTCACTTCTCGCCATCGTCACCGCGCCGCCGCGCGTCATATCTCGCGAGCGCGTCGGCCTTGCAGGTAGCAGGTCCAAGACCATTGCGGCCTGTCATGCGCGCATGATGCGTCCGATGGACATGACGCGCCAGATCACCTGATAGTCGTCGGCGCAGCGCCCACGGCGGAGACGGCTACTTATTCGGCTTCCAGTCGTGTGCGAGTTTTTGCGCTTCGGCTACCTGTGCGGCGTTCATCTTCTTGGCCAGCTCATCACGGTAACCGGCAAGGCCGTAACGCGATGTTCCTGATGATCCGGCAGAAGCTAAGTTGAACCACATATGCGCCTTGACATAATCCTGCGGCACTCCTTCGCCGTCACGATACATAAATCCGAGATTGCTTTGCGAGAACGCGTGGCCCTGATTGGCGGCCAATCGAAACCATTTCAACGCTTCGGCATAGTCCTGCGGCACACCTTCACCACGGCGATAGAGGAAACCCAGTTCATACTGAGCACTGGGATAACCCAGTTCAGCCAATGTAAGGAAAAGTCGCACCGCCGTTGGATAGTCATCTCTTTTCATTGCCGCAAATGCGTCGTCCCAAATGTCCTTCGGACCTTCGGCCACTGCTGGCGCAGCAACGCTCAACGCCAGAACGATTATCGCGATTGCCTTGAAGTTCATTTCAGTTGCCCCGCCACCCTTCGGAAGATGGCGTTATGGCTGCCATGTATAGCCGTCCTTATCAAGTGGCGGTCACGGCGGGGACCATCGTGGTCATGCTGCCACCGCCCGATCCTCTTTGTCCGCGCCTCGCATCACGATCCTGAGTACATCGTCCGGCAGCGGTCGTTGCAGTGCCTTCGCTTCATCCCACGGCGCGCGCATCCAGACATCACGTTCCTCATCAGTCGTCAGGATCACCGGCATGGCCTTGGGATGGATCGGCTCGACGATGGCGTTCGGTGCAGTCGTCAGAAAGCCGTAGACCTGATGCGGCCCCGGGACCGGTTTCGACTTCGTGCTGTGGCACATAGCGTCGTTTCGCTGCGATGCAGAATTTGGTTGCTATCGGGGACATAGCGGACATCGAGCGAGCCGCACGCGCGTGGAGTGCTCGGAGGTGGTGGCTTCCTTCGATCTTCTGCGATCCCTTGCGCTCAATGGTAGCGCCTCGTCGGCGCGAACGGATGAATTCGCCCCATAAACTCAGGCGAAAATCTGGGGGAAAGCTCAGCTTGCGCGCGATCTAGGTAGCGCGTGAGACAGCTCAAGCAGGTGTCGCCGTAAGGTGGGTTACGGAATGAAAAATTGAGTCACGAGTAGGAGGCTATCCAGTCTCCAACAGGCAAACAAAATCCGGAAAAGCGGTTAGCTTGCGGTTCCGAATCTCGGGGGCGGGGGCCGAAGGCCCTTTGTCCCGCGCGGCGGGCGATTTTCCCGGAAAAAACCCTGATCGCAACGTCTTCAGAATATCTAGCCGACGCGGCTCTCACGCAGATTTCGCCGCTCGACCGGGAGATATTCAACGCCACCGCCGTTCTGCATGCGAACGGGCTGCGGGTAGAGCGTCAGCAGCTGAAGGACATCATCCGGCATATCGGTGCTGATTGACAGGCCGAGCGACTTCCCGGTCGAGGCCCATATCGGATAATCGTGCGTCCACGTACCGGTGGCCAGTTTTTCTGCGAGCACACTGGCCTGTTCAGCGGACAGACGACGGGTCAGGAGCTCGCTGGCGGCCTGCTTGACCTGCGTGATGGCCTTGCGGCCAACATCGGCCAATACCAGTGTGTGATCGTCGATTTTCGCCACCGGCTTTTCCTCGATGACCTTGATGAGCGAGGCCGCCGGCGATTCTCCGAGTTGCGGATCGATCGGACCCAGCGCGGAATGCTCGCACATAACGATTTCATCGGCCGCGAGCGCGATCAACGTGCCGCCTGACATGGCGTAGTGCGGTACAAATACCGTGACCTTACCCTTGTGCTCACGGACCGCTTTTGCGATTTGCAGTGCCGCAAGGACAAGACCACCCGGCGTGTGGAGCACGAGGTCGAGCGGCACGTCGTCGTCCGTCATCTGGATGGCGCGCAGAACCTCTTCGGAATCGTTGATGTCGATATAGCGTGAGACAGGAAACCCGAGGAACCGCATCGTCTCCTGTCGATGTACCAGCAGGATTACTCGCGATTTTCGCGTGCGCTCGAGTTGCGAGATCTTCCGCAGCCGCATGGCCTCGAGCATCTTCTGCTGCAACAATGGCTGGATCGCCGAGAAGATGAAGAATAACCAGAACAGATCACCGATCGACATGGAATCCTCCTATGGCATGACACTCATATCCGTCCCTTGACGTCAAAGCCGAGCTGGCCTTCGTCCGGGTAGTACACGCGGTAAAGCTCCTCGGACCGGACCAGGAGAGGGCCGAGCGTGAAGCCTGCGATAAACCCTCCAACATGGGCCCACCACGCGACGTCTCCACTGGCAGCGGGTAGCAGGAGAGCCATCACCGACTGCAAAACCTGGATCAGGAACCAGAGGCCGATAAAGACGAACGCATAGACTTCGAAAAACAACGGGATGAACAGGATCGGAATGACCACGACGACCCGCGCCAGCGGAAACAGGCGCATGTAGCATCCGAGAATGCCGGCGATTGCGCCGGAGGCGCCCAGTGCGGGTACGATCGACGTCGGGTTGAACATGACATGAGCAGCCGAAGCCGCGAGGCCGCAAACAAGATAGAACGCCAGATAGCGGAAGTGACCCAGCCGATCCTCGATCGCCGGACCGAACAGCCACAGCGTCCACATGTTCAGGATGAGATGGAGCCATCCGCCGTGCAGAAACATCATTGTGAAGAAGGGCACGAAGTCCACGGCAGCCAGATCGGTGTCGCCCGCAAAGGCCTCCGAGTAGCGCGCCGGAATCAGCGCGAATTGGCCCAGGAACAGCTCCAGCTCGTCGGGGCTCAGGCTGTCCTGGAACAGAAACACCAAGCAGTTGGTGGCGATCAGAATCCAGGTGACCACCGGCGGATAGCGCGACGGAACCGCATTCCGGATCGGGATCATCGGCGCCTCTTCGGCTCGATGTCGCGGAATCCCGGACAATATCTGGCGTTTTTGGCTTCGCTCTGGCGGGTCATGCCGACATTTGCGGCTCTGTGGGCCAAGCCGGCCATGACGTCCGTCAATTTCCGAATTTACGGAACATCACTCTCAGGCGAGATGGAGCCCGTCTGGACATTCCTCAGCCGCGGCTAGCTTCCGCAAATTTTCGCGTTTTTTGCCGTCCGCGCGCGATTCCTATTCAGGCATGAGCGTGACCGAGACGACGCACCTTTTTCGGACGACCATTCTCGATCTGTTTCATGCTGTGGCCCGTGAGCACAGAACGATCAAGACGGGGGCTCTCAATGTCCCATGACGGATCAGCATACTCGTCGCGCTGTTTGACGAGCAACCAGCGTTCCTTTTGGCTGGCCATTCCTGTCCGTACTAAGGTGAAGCCGCCGCGCAGCTTGGTGCCGTGGAGCACCACATCGATCTTGCCGCGAGCCAGCTGCTCGCTCGGCGAGTTGCCATCCAGCGGCTCGTATGGGCCGGTGTCCCATACCATCACCGTACCGGCCCCGTATTGACCCTTGGGAATCAGGCCCTCGAATTCCGCGTATTCGAGCGGATGATCTTCGGTCCGTATCGCCAGACGTTTGTCGGCGGGGTTCATGGAAGGACCTTTGGGCACGGCCCAGGATGCCAGGACTCCATCGATCGCCAGGCGGAAATCATAGTGCAGGTGACTGGCAGCATGTTTTTGAACGACAAAAATATGCCTGGAGCTGCTTCGGCGCGGTCGGCCCGCCGGCTCCGGCGTCTCGGTGAACCTTCTCTTATTGCGATAATGTTCGAGTGGCATCGCAATCAGGCTTCAGCCTTCTCGCCGCGACCTAGTACGCGGCGCCGGCGTGTTCCAATTGCGGGATCGTCAGCCCTTCTCCGGCGCCGGTACGCACGATGGCGTCGGAAATCTCCTGCAAGTCCGCCGCGGTCAGTTGCAGGGATGCCGCACCGATCCAGCCGTCGACCTGTTGGGGCGAGCGGCCGCCAACAATGGCTCCGGTAACGCCGGGCCAGGCCAGAACCCAAGCCACCGCTACGGCGGATACCGTGGCGCCATGGCGTTGTGCAATCGGGCGCAACGCGTCGCGCAGGGCCAGATTGCGGCTCAGGTTTGGCTCATTGAAATCAGGCGAGCGGCGCCGCCAATCGTCTTCGGCGAATCTCGCGACGTGCTCGCGACTGAAGGTGTCGGTCAACAGACCGGATTGCATGGGGCTGTAGCAGATCACCCCGGTATTATGCCTGGCACACCAGGGGATCTCGCGTGCAGCGGCTTGCCGCCGGATCAGCGAGAATGGCGGCTGCAGCGAATCGACATGTCGGATGGTTTCGCATCGTTCGAGCAATGGCACGTCGAAATTGCTGACGCCCCCGAGGCGCACTTTGCCCACCTCGATCAGCCGTGCCATTTCGTTCCATGAATCCTCGACCGGCGTACCCGTTTCATCGGGCCAATGAAATTGGTAGAGATCGATGTGGTCGACGCCCAACCGTCGCAGCGATGCGTCGCATTCCCGCCGGATTGAATCCGGCTTGAGCACGCGTTGCGGCGGGGCCATCGGATTGTTCGGATCCCAGATCAGTCCGCACTTGGTGAATACCAGTGGGCGCTCGGCCGGCGGCCGCTCGCGCAGTAGTCGGCCAACCACTTCTTCGGAGTGACCGAGGCCATACACGGCAGCCGTATCTATCCAGTTCACCCCGAGTTCCAAGGCGTGGCGCATGGTCGCGAGCGAAACGGCGTCGTCCTGGGGTCCCCAGCTGAATGCCCAGCCGCCGCCGCCGATTGCCCAGGCACCAAATCCGGTTTTCGTGATCAGAACACGGCTTGAGCCGAGGGAGCGCTGCGGAAGGTTCATCACTCGATCCTCCAGTGGAGGACGGCACCTGCGATCGTGGCAAGGCGCTCGTCACGTGAGCCCCCGCCCTGATACATGAATGCAACATCATCGCCTTGACGGTCGTCAAGTCGGAGGCCGGTGAGTTAAATCTGCGGCGGCTGGCTGGAATGATGATTAATTCGCGGGCTTGAGGAGCGTCGTGACTTTGCTGCTGGTTGTGCCGGCGCCCCTATTTCCCCAACTGGTCTGGATGAAACTCACGACATCGGCGACGTCTTGATCGGTCAGGACCCAGTCATAGGGCGCCATAGTGATGGCGGAAGGCTCTTCGTTGCCGGCAGCGTACTTCCTGAGAGCACGATGTTGATGGCGGATGTCGCGTCCTCTGTCTGCAGCAGCGGATTGCCGGCAAGTGGCGGGAACACACGTCCGTAACCCTCGCCGTCGGTGCGGTGGCAGCCGGCACATCGATCGACATAGAGCTGAGCGCCGCGTGTTGGTGCATCGCCGTTGAATAGCGCCTTCGCGACCTCGTCCTTATAAGCATAGGGTGCGACGTCATTGTGCGGCGACCATAAGGCTCGTTCATCTGCCGGTCGATGAATTCGGCAACACCAACCTCCAATGCGCCCGGACCTTCCTCATCGGCCGGGATCAGGCGACCGACGAGCGCGGTCAACAGCGTCCACTCCTCAGCTGTAAAATACTTTGGCCGGTATATCTCGACCTGGTTCTGCGCGGATGCGGCCAGCATTCGCGCGGGATGAGTGATCTCGCCCGACGCGGCGACGATCGCTGGCGCAGCAGTTAGCGCGCGTTTGAGAAGAGAGCGCCGTGATGGAGAAATGCCGATCGGTCGCATCGCGTACTCCAGCGTAATCAGGGCAACGTTAGCCCGACGCACGCTCCCGCGTGGCGTACGGCGCAGAACTGAACCGCGCCGGTGGCTGGTTCGATGAACCAGACCACCGGAAGAAATGCGCCGACCGACGTGGACCCGGTCACCGCTTGGGCGTTGTAGTTTTCGGTGAGCGATGGTCTTCCGATATCGAGCGGAAGCTTGACGCAGTCGCCGTTATTGGCCGTCAGGTCGCGAAAATCGTATCGCGCCGTGCAGATCCAGAACTGGTTTTCCTTCTTGTCGACGATATAGGCCGACGCTGTGCGGTTCGTCGCGCTCTGCCGCACATCCGGCTCCGGAAACAATTCGTACCGGACCGGTTGGGCAACGGCCGGTGATCCCGCAAGCAGCAGGATGGCGAAGGCGAAAGTGTTCCGGGCTCCGGGCAGCATCGAGAATGTCTCGGGCATCACACAACCCCTGTCGGGATTCGCTACGGCAACCTTTGTACTTCTGTAGCGCGTCGCGGCGCGCGCCCATGACCGTCGTCAATAATTTCGCGACACGATTAATCGTCCGCCGGGGTGTCCTAAAAATTGATGCCGATCAAGGCGACTTCTCTGGCGACGTATCACGCTGCGACGTCGAGTCTGTTCCGGAGTAGCCATGGCCGACGCGCTGCATATTGTCTGTCCGCATTGCGACTCGATCAACCGCGTGCCACGGGAGCGGTTGCGTCAAGGCGGCAAATGCGGGTCTTGCCATCGGCCGCTATTCGAGAAGCGGCCGGCTGCACTGAACAGCACCGCTCGCTTCGACAAGCACGCACAGCGTAGTGACGTTCCGCTACTGGTTGATTTCTGGGCAAGCTGGTGCGGTCCCTGCCGGACGATGGCGCCGATCTTCGAGCAGGCGGCATCTCAGCTCGAGCCTGAGGTACGGCTGGTCAAGGTGGACAGCGATGCGGTGCCGGATCTGCTGCAGCGCTTCTCCATTCAGAGCATACCGACGCTGATGCTCGTGCACCATGGCCGCGAGATTGCACGCAGGTCAGGGGTTATGCCCCTGGCCCAGCTTCTGGCATGGACCCGCGAACACATCGACGGCGTCAAGGCCTGACAGGCATCGGTCAATTCCGGCCGATCATCTCGAGCAATCTGGCCGTCCAGCCCTTCTTAAAACTCTTGCGGCTCGTTCTTCCGTCTGGGAGGTGAACAATCAGGTCGGCGTCGCGCTCTCGCGCGAGCGGTTCGGCGGCCAGCTCGGCTTCCTCTAGGGTAGGGAAGTGACCGAACTCCTGCCCGATGTCGCCGCGCACGACCCAGTCGTCGAAACTGTCGTCCGGAACGACGTGAATGGCGGCGGATGCCATCGCTTGAGCTCCACGCGATCAGCGACGATTGTCAGGGGATCGGGAACAGCGCCGTGACGGGGATCAATTTTCAGCACCAGGGAGAAAATCGGCAGAAGAAAATCGAAAGAATCTGACGGCCGTCAATTGGGTCCCCGCTGACGCACGGCAACATCGCGTCATGATCGCCGCGGTGCAACCGAACAAAGGGCCCACCAGCCATGTCATGAGCGTGGCGAAGTTCGAGCGATTCTTCCGGATCGCGGCCGGGCTCGATGTCGATAAGCAGGACCTCAAGCGCTATAGCGATTTCATCAACCGGAAGATCTATGACCTGCTGGTTCGCGCTGAAGCGGTCGCGAAGGCAAATGGCCGGACTGTCATCGAGCCGTTCGACCTGCCCATCACCAAGGGCCTGCAGCAAAACATCCAGCAATTCGAAGAGATCGACGAAGAGATCGAATTACGACCGATCCTCGAGCATCTTGCCGCCCAGCCGCCGCTTGAGCTCGATTATGGCGAAGATACCGAAGATCAACTGCCTGCGGTCGTGGGTGGGCTGAGCGTGGCGCTCGCGCGCGCCTTCAAGATCATCGATGGCGATCTGAAGAACCCGGCAACCAGGCATTGGCAGCAGTGCTTCCGCATTTTCGATCTGCTGATGTAGTGACGGCAGTGCAAGTCAAATGGCTCCGTCGCATTTGTCGTCGAGTCAGGAGGAAAGCGATGATCAGGGATGTGATGGTTTGGTTGGATGGAGGTGTTTCCGACGAGATTCGCCTGGCGGCGGTCGCCGATATTTCCAGACGGCTCCAACCTAAAGCTATCATCGGCCTGTTTCTCAATCCCTTGCCTTTGCCCGGTCCGGTTGAAGGGGACGCCACGGCGGAACTGATCGACAGCGCGCGCGAGGCCGGCGACGAAATCGAGAAGTTGCTGACAAGGCGCCTCCGGCAGCTTGAGCGGCCGGTCGAGATCAGACGGTTCGATATATTGGCTGACGACATCGCCAAGGTGGCCGCCCGCGAGGCACGCTCCGCCGACACGTTTGTGGCGCTGCGTCCCAATGGTGCGATGGATCCCGATCAGATGGTCGAAGGCGTTCTGTTCGGATCGGGCCGGCACTTGTTCCTGGTCCCGGAGACCGAGCGGCCAAAGATCGACTTCAGCCGCATCCTAATAGCCTGGAATGGCAGCCGGGAAGCGGCCCGGGCCCTGAGCGAAAGCATTCCATTTCTCAGCCTCGCGGATGAGGTTACGGTCGTGGTAGTGACCAGCGAGCACCCGACCGAAGAAGAGGCCATCCTCGGTGTCGACGCCGTCAATCATCTCCGGCATCACGAGATCCACGCCGCGCTGCATCGCATCAAGAGCAGCAGCAAAGAAGTCGCAACCAAGTTGATGGCGGAGGCCGAACGGCGCAAGGCCGACCTCATCGTTATGGGTGGATACGGTCATTTGCCCCTGCGTGAGCGGTTGCTCGGTGGGGTGACCTACGAACTCATGCACGATGCGCCTGTTCCGCTTCTGATGGCTCATTGATGGCTTCACATTGTCTGACAAAAGGGCCCGACATGTCGACGATCGATACTCGCCACGAGCAGATGTTTCCAAAGCTCACCCCGCGGGAAATCGACCGGCTTCGCCGTTTCGGCGAGGTACGGCGCTATGCACCGGGCGAGGCGCTGTTCCTGACAGGCGACATCGCTCCCGGCATGTATGTGCTGATCAAGGGGTCGGTGCGCGTCACGCGACGTGACCCGTTAGGGCATAGCGCGCCGATTGTGGAGATGGGGCCCGGCCAGTTCGTCGCCGAAGTCGGGCAGCTGTCAGGCCAGCCGGCATTCGTCGATGTACATGCGATCGATGACGTAGAAGCGCTGTTGATCCCGCCGCAAAATTTGCGCGCCCTGATGATCGAAGAGCCCGAACTCGGCGAGCGGATCATGCAGGCGCTGATCCTGCGTCGTGTCGTCCTGATCGAGGCTGGTGCTGGTGGCCCAGTCCTGATTGGCCCCGAATCCAGTCCGGACATTATACGTCTGCAAGGTTTCCTGGCCCGCAATGCGTACCCGCATCAATTGCTGGATCCGGAGAAGGATGAGGACGCAGCCAAACTGGTCCAGCAATATGCGCCGAGCCCCACCGACCTGCCGCTGGCGGTGTGTCCGAAGGGTACGATCCTGAAAAACCCGAGCGAGGCCGAATTGGCACGGGCGCTTGGAATGGTTCCGGTCGACGAACGGGACCAAACCTATGACGTGGCAGTTGTCGGCGCCGGACCCGCCGGCCTCTCGACCGCGGTCTATGCCGCCTCCGAAGGTCTGTCGGTCATCGTCCTCGACGCGCGCGCCTTCGGCGGACAGGCTGGCGCGAGCGCGCGTATCGAGAATTATCTCGGTTTCCCGGCCGGCATTTCCGGCCAGGCGCTCACCGGCCGCGCCTTTGTCCAGGCGCAGAAATTCGGTGCCAGGATGGTGATACCCGCCGAGGTGGTCCGCCCCGATCTGACCGAAGCGCCGCTGGCGCTCCGCCTCGATGACGGTCGGCGCGTCAAGGCCCAGACGGTGGTGGTCGCGACCGGCGCTCGCTATCGGCGGCTCAACATTCCGAACCTTTCTGATTTCGAGGGGCGCGGTGTCTGGTACTGGGCTTCTCCCATCGAGGCGCGCCTGTGCAGGGATGAGGAGATCGTCTTGGTCGGGGGCGGCAACTCGGCCGGCCAGGCCGCGGTCTTCCTGCGCAACTTCGCCAAAAAAATCTGGATGCTGGTGCGCGGCCCGAGTCTCGCAGAGAGCATGTCGCAATATCTCATCGACCGCATCCGCGCGATCGACAATATCGAGGTATTGACCAACACGGAAATCGTTGCCCTTTACGGGAGCCGGGAAAAGCAGCTTGAGCGCGTGCGCTGGCGCAATAATTTGACCGGCGAGGAAACCGAGAAACCAATCCGCCACGTCTTTTGCTTTATCGGCGCGGAGCCGGCCACGGCTTGGCTTAGAGACTGCGGAGTTGCCCTGGACACCAAGAACTTCATTCTGACGGGATCGGATGTTCCACCCGAGGCCCGGTGGTCGATTAATGGATCCGGCCGTCCGCTGCCGCTGGAAACCAGCGTTCGCAACGTATTCGCCTCCGGCGATGTCCGGTCCGGATCGGTCAAGCGGGTCGGCGCCGCAATCGGCGAGGGGGCAGTTGTCGGAGCGGAGCTACATGCCGCGCTCTCAAATGGCGCCGCTGTGCCGGCGCGCCGCGATAAAGTGAAGCAGGAAGCGTAGCGTCATCAAACACGCGCGACCACGAACGTTGGCTTGACGGCTGTCAAGGCCGTCGATGGTCTTGAGCAGCACAGTCCGCTTCGCCGTGAACGCGCGCAGGAAATGCGCGTTATCTCATCGCGCCGTTGCTGGCGTGATGTAACGGTTTTCGCCGAGCGGTCCGCTTGGCAACGGTGTTGCGCAGAGGCAGCCTCAACAGGGGAGGACGAGACATGAATTCAACCCTCGTCAAGCCAGGACTCTTTCGCGATCGCCGCGAAGCCGGCCGGTTGCTCGCTGAAAGGCTCGCAGCCTATGCCAATCGCCCGGACGTGCTCGTGCTGGCGCTGCCACGCGGCGGCGTGCCCGTCGCCTATGAAGTGGCGAGTGCGCTCGGTGCGCCGATGGACGTTTTTGTCGTCCGCAAGCTTGGCGTCCCCGGCTACGAGGAATTGGCCATGGGGGCGGTCGCGACGGGTGGCGTGCGCGTGCTAAACGATCAGCTCGTCGAGCGTCTTGGTATCCCCGAGCAAATGATCGATGCGGTCGCGGCGCGTGAACTGCAAGAGCTGGCGCGGCGCGAGCGGCTTTACCGCGGAGGTCGTCCGCCGCCCGACGTTCGCGGCCGCACTGTTGTTCTGGTGGACGACGGCTTGGCGACCGGGGCCACCATGCACGCCGCGATTGAAGCATTGCGGCAGCAGAATCCGGCCCGCATCGTCGTCGCGGTTCCGACCGCATCGCCCGAAACCTGCGAGGAGATGAAAACCAGGGCCGACGACGTCATCTGCGCCGTTACGCCGGAGCCGTTCCAAGCGGTCGGCCGCTGGTACCGGGATTTCTCGCAGACGACGGACGAAGAGGTTCGCGATTTGCTCGCGCGGGCAAGTACGCCGCAAAAAGGCAAGATCGCGGAAAGCCCGACAGCAGACAGCGCACTCATCAAGGCGTTGCGTGAGAATGCCTACCCGCTGGCGGGCTCTGCTCGCGATTACGATCCGCTGATCGGCCGGATCGGAGAGGCACGCTTTGCGCTATTGGGTGAAGCATCCCACGGCACCCACGAGTTTTATTGCGAGCGCGCCGAGATAACAAAGCGGCTGATCGCGGAAAAAAACTTCGCTGCCGTCGCCGTGGAGGCGGATTGGCCTGACGCCTATCGGCTCAACCGCTATGTCCGCGGCGCGAGCGACGACGCTGATGCGGCGGAGGCGCTCGCCGATTTTCGCCGCTTCCCGACATGGATGTGGCGCAACACGGTGGTGGTCGAGTTCATCGAGTGGCTGCGGTCATACAACGACGCGCTGCCGCCGGGCGCAGAAAAAGTCGGGTTTTACGGCCTCGATCTCTACAGTCTGCATGCGTCGATGAAGGCCGTGCTGCGCTATCTGGAAAAGCTGGATCCCGAGGCGGCCAAGCAGGCACGCGAACGTTACTCCTGCTTCGATCATGTCGGCGAGGATACCCAGGCCTATGGCCTCCTGACGCGATTGAATCTTTCCAAGTCGTGCGAGGAGGAGGTCGTCAGCCAGTTGGTCGAGTTGCAGCGCCGCGCGAGCGACTATGTGCGAAGCGGCGGCCGGTTGGCCGAAGACGAACAGTTCTACGCCGAGCAGAACGCCCGGTTGGTGAAGAATGCCGAGGCATATTACCGCTCGGTATTTCTCGAAGAGATATCGTCATGGAACCTGCGCGACCGCCATATGGCCGAAACGCTCGATGCGCTGGTTGCCCATCTTGGCCGCAAGGGTCGCCGCGCGAAGCTGGCGGTATGGGAGCATAATTCGCATCTCGGCGATGCACGCGCGACGGAAATGGGCCAGCGCGGCGAGCTGAATGTCGGCCAGCTCGTGCGAGAGAAATACGGCAACGAGGCGGTACTGGTCGGCTTTACCACACACCATGGCACTGTCACCGCCGCATCCGATTGGGGCAAATCGGCTGAGCGCAAACGCGTTCGCCCGGCGTTGGCCGGCAGCTACGAGGCGCTGTTCCATACCGCAGGGCGCGACCGATTCCTGCTTATCCTGAACGACAGCGACGGGATGGCGCAGCAATTAGGCGCGCCCCGGCTCGAGCGGGCGATCGGCGTGATCTATCGTCCCGAGACTGAGCGGCAGAGCCATTATTTCCGGGCGCGACTAGCCGAGCAATTCGACGCCATACTGCATTTCGACGAGACGCACGCGGTCAAGCCGCTTGAAACCACGGAAGAGTGGGAAGCGGGCGAGCTTCCGGAGACGTTCCCCTTCGCGGTGTAAGCAGGAAACATACAATGAACAATCCTTTGGCTCAAACGGTCGAAGAGCAGTTGGTCCAGGTTCCGGCCGGCTCGGTGACGCTCGAAGGCAATCTAACCCTGCCGGAGGAATCCCGGGCGATCGTGCTCTTCGCCCATGGCAGTGGCAGCAGTCGGCACAGCCCCCGCAATCGATATGTCGCGCGCGTGCTCAACGAGGCGAAGCTGGCGACCCTGTTGATCGACCTGCTGACGCTGCACGAGGAAGTCGTCGACGCGCGCACGGCACAGCTGCGCTTCGACATCGACCTGCTCGCTGAAAGGCTCGTCGACGCAACCGATTGGCTCACCCAGTTCCCCGATACCAAGCACCTCCGCATCGGCTATTTCGGCGCCAGCACCGGCGCCGCTGCGGCGCTGGCGGCAGCGGCTGTGCGCCCCGATGCGGTGCGCGCGATCGTCTCGCGAGGCGGCCGTCCCGATTTGGCTGGTGCGGCCTTGACGAGCGTTCAGGCTCCCACGTTGTTGATCGTCGGCGAACACGACGACCAGGTCGTGCAGCTAAACCGGCAAGCGCTGACGCAGCTGCGCTGCGAAAAGCGGCTTGTGATCGTGCCCGGAGCAACGCACCTGTTCGAAGAACCGGGCGCGCTGGATGAAGTGGCGCGGTTGGCGCGCGACTGGTTCCAGCGCCATCTTGACGTGTAGCCGTTCCAGGAGATGGTCGGTGTCTCTCAATCAATCCAAAGCAAGCGAACGGTCCGATCTCTCCGCTAGGCTCGCCAACAAGCCGTACACGCTCGGTCTCGAGCGCATTGGTTTGATCTCCTTGCGCTTTCCGCTGCTGGTCGGGCTTGCCGCCGTCGTATTGCTGATGGCGGCGGCGTTTGGGACAGCGCGTATCAAGGTCGACGATTCCCTGAGCCAGCTGTTTCGATCCGAAACGCCGGAGTTCAAGACCTTCGAAGAGGTGACGAGACGCTTCCCGTCGAACGAATTCGATGTCCTCATCGTGGTCGAGGGCAAGAATCTCGTTGAACGCTCTTCGATCGAGAAGCTGCGCGATCTGGTCACGGATCTCCAGCTGATCGACGGCACGAGGGGCATCATCTCGATATTTTCGGCTCGCCAGCCGCCCCACGGCAACGAGCTGCCCGCGCCTTTGTTTCCCGACCGATTGCCCACCGGCGCCGAGTATGACCAGCTGGTGCAGCGCGTGATGAGCAACGAGATCATCCGCGGCAAGCTGTTGTCGGAAGATGGCGAATTAACGCTGATCGTCCTCGCACTCGACCCGGAGGTCGTTGCCAGCAGTCGTTTGCGCGACGTCATCGGCGAGATTCAGAAAACAATCAGCGATGATCTTGCCGGCACCGGGCTCACGGCTCGCCTCTCCGGAGTGCCGGTGATGCAGCTTGAGATCCGCAATGCGGTGGAGCGCGACCGGCTGGTCTATAACGCATTCGGCTTCGCCGCCGGAGCTCTCATCGCCATCATATTCTTTCGACGCTTGTCATTTATGATCATCGCGGCAGGCCCGCCATTGACCGCGATCGTGCTGGCCCTCGGCGCCCTCGGCTGGCTTGATTTTCGCCTCAACATGTTCCTCAACGTGATGACGCCGCTGATCATGGTGATCAGCTTTTCGGACAGCATGCAGTTGACGTTCGCAGCCCGCGACCGGCTGCTTCAGGGCGAAGGAAAATACCAGGCGTTTTGCAACGCCATGCTCGTGGTCGGACCGGCCTGCGTGCTGACGCACGCGACCGCCGCGCTTTCGTTCGTTGCGCTGCAGTTTTCCGAATCCGATTTGATCAGGACGTTTGGCGAGGCCGGCCTGATCGCAACGCTCATCGCCATGGTCGCGGTTTTGATGCTGGTGCCGCTGCTCGGCGTCCTGCTGGTGCGGAACGAATCGGTGTTTGCCGCGGAAGTCAGGGGCGCGGACTCCGCCTTAGATGTGCTCCGGCGCTTCTGTTTCTGGATTGCCGCCCGAATGGTGAGCCGGCCGGGGTTTTACAGCCTGATCAGTGTTTTGGTTGTTGGTGGCCTTGGACTGATCTACGCCAATCTTGAGCCTCGGTATCGGTTGGCCGACCAGGTACCGGACCGGGAACAGGCCGTTGCGGCGAGCCACCGTCTCGATGCCAAGCTCAATGGCGCCAATCCGATTGATGTCCTGATCGAGTTTCCCAAAGGCAAATCACTTTATGACCCGGAAACACTGGCGGTGATCGCAGCCGTGCATGCAACCGTCGAGAAGCAGCCCGGCATCGCCAATGTGTGGTCGCTTGAGACATTGCGGCGCTGGCTTGCGGAGAAGATGGGCAAGTCTGATGTGGCGACGTTGAAGCAATATGTCGACATACTTCCCAAATATCTGACGCGCCGCTTCATTTCGGCGGAACAGGACGCCGTGCTGGTTTCAGGCCGCGTCCCGGACGTCGATGCCAGCCAGCTTCTGCCCATCATTCAAAGCCTCGACAAAGCGCTGGATCAAGTCCGCGCGCAGCACCAAGGCTACAAAATAGCCGTGACCGGCCTGTCGGCGATCGCCGCCCGCAACAGCGC